>Ga0206117_100046_pt1 | contig 286959 bp, 245 predicted proteins | sample 3A5Ametagenome_FD_177997 | JGI IMG/M metagenome (GOLD analysis project Ga0206117, IMG submission 177997) | Enriched microbial communities from leaf-cutter ant dump, University of Wisconsin, Madison, United States - 3A5A | ecosystem: Environmental > Terrestrial > Nest > Insects nest > Nest dump... | reverse complement strand
CGCGGTGCGGCCAAGCCGGCCAACAACGGCGTGGATCCGGTGCTGCTGCGCCCGATCGACGACCTGGAATTGACCGTGCGTTCGGCCAACTGCCTGAAGGCCGAGAGCATCTACTACATCGGCGATCTGATCCAGAAGACCGAAGTGGAACTGCTCAAGACCCCGAACCTCGGCAAGAAGTCGCTGACCGAGATCAAGGAAGTGCTGGCCCAGCGTGGCCTGTCGCTCGGCATGAAGCTGGAGAACTGGCCGCCGGCCGGCGTCTCCGCCCACGGCATGCTGGGTTGATGGCAGCATCCGTTCCCCCGCATGGGCGACCATGCGGGGGAATGTTGTAAGCAGTACCCGCGCTGACGGCTGACAAGGCCGCTGCGCCGGTCGTCCAGGGATGGGGCGGCCAGGACCAACCGCAGTCCATGCAGCAACGCCACGATGGCGACAACGAAGTCCAACGTCTCATCATTCAATCCAAGGAATCTGTCCCATGCGTCACCAGAAGTCTGGCCGTAAGTTCAGCCGCACCAGCGCCCACCGCGAAGCGATGTTCAAGAACATGGCCGCCTCGCTGTTCAAGCACGAGCTGATCAAGACCACCCTGCCGAAGGCCAAGGAACTGCGCCGCGTCGCCGAGCCGCTGATCACCCTGGCCAAGGTCGACTCCGTCGCCAACCGTCGTCTGGCGTTCGCCCGCCTGCGTGACAAGGAAGCCGTCGGCAACCTGTTCACCGTGCTGGGCCCGCGCTACGCCACCCGTCCGGGCGGCTACCTGCGCCTGCTGAAGTGCGGCTTCCGCGCCGGCGACAACGCGCCGATGGCCTACGTCGAGCTGGTGGACCGTCCGGCCGTCGTCGCCGAGGAAGTGGCCGAGTAATCGCGCCCTCCGCAGCACCGATGCAACGAGAACCCGGCCCAGGCCGGGTTTTTCGTTTCTGCTGGACCCGCGCCCCGCTCCTGGCCTGGTCGCGACGCGTGCCGTTCGTCCGCGTGTGGCCTCGCTCCGAATGCGGGCAGCCGTTGATGGTCCATGGAGGGTCCGGCGTCCGTCGCGCGTGGCTGCCGGATGCCAGGCACGCGCGCGGCATGGAGGAACGCGCGCCGCCGGGCTTATGCGGCATCGTCATGCCCGGCGGTGCTGCCGCGCGGCTGCGGGCCTGCTACGCTTGCCGGATCATTGATCCGGAATGACGTGATGAATCCTTTGCGGTGGAGTTTCCGCGCGCAGTGCCTGCTGGGTTTCCTGGCATGCGCCGGCCTTCTGGCGTTCGCGATCTACATGCAGCTGAAGATGGGGCTGGAGCCTTGCCCGTTGTGCATCTTCCAGCGCATCGCCTTCGCCGCGCTGGGCCTGGTGTTCCTGCTGGGCGCGCTGCACGGGCCGTCGTCGCGCGGCGGCCGCGCGCTCTATGGCGTGCTGGCGTTCATCGCCGCGGCCGTTGGCGCCGGCATCGCCGGGCGCCACGTCTACGTGCAGCTGCTGCCGAAGGACCTGGGCAGCAGCTGCGGGCCGCCGCTGGGCTTCCTCAGCGAGACCATGGGGCCGTTCGAGGTGTTCCGCACCGTGCTCACCGGCACCGGCGACTGCGGCAACATCGACTGGACCTTCCTCGGCCTGAGCATGCCCATGTGGAGCCTGGTGTGGTTCGCGCTGCTCGCCGCCTGGGCGCTGATTGCCGGCCTGCGCGCGCGCAGGACACGCCTGTTCTGATTCCACGATTTCCCCACGCACCACGACGGTAACCGCATGAACCTGTCCCACTCCTTGTCCCCGGCCGCCTCCGCATCGAACTGGGCGCCGGACAGCTGGCGTGGGCGGCCTGCGCTGCAGATGCCGACCTATCCCGATCCGCAGGCGCTGGAAACCGCGCTGGCGCAGCTGCGCCAGCTGCCGCCGCTGGTGACGTCGTGGGAGATCCTCGCGCTCAAGCAGCAGCTGGCCGAGGCGCAGGAGGGCAAGCGCTTCCTGCTGCAGGGCGGCGACTGCGCGGAGAATTTCGCCGATTGCGAATCCGGCACGATCTCCAACCGGCTCAAGGTGCTGCTGCAGATGAGCCTGGTGCTGGTGCACGGGCTGCGCAAGCCGGTGATACGGGTCGGGCGTTTCGCCGGGCAGTACGCCAAGCCGCGTTCGGCCGACACCGAAACGCGGGGCGGGGTGACCCTGCCCAGCTATCGCGGCGACGTGATCAACGCGCCCGAGTTCACCGAAGCCGCGCGCGTGCCCGATCCGCAGCGCATGATCGTCGCGCACTCGCGGTCGGCGCTGACGATGAACTTCGTGCGTGCGCTGATCGATGGCGGTTTCGCCGACCTGCACCACCCCGAGTACTGGAACCTGAGCTGGATGGGCTGCTCGCCGCTCGCGGCCGAGTACCAGAAGATGGTCGGTTCCATCGGCGATGCGGTGCGTTTCATGGAAACCCTGTCCGGCGCCCAGGTGCACAACCTCAACCGGGTCGATTTCTACACCTCGCACGAAGCGCTGCTGCTGCCCTACGAGCAGGCGCTGACCCGGCAGGTGCCGCGCCAGCACGGCTGGTTCAACCTGAGCACGCACTATCCGTGGATCGGCATGCGTACCGCGGCGCTGGAAGGGGCGCACGTGGAGTACCTGCGCGGCGTGCGCAACCCGATCGCGATCAAGGTCGGGCCGTCGGTGCAGCCGGACCAGCTGCTGCGCCTGATCGACGCGCTCAATCCCGATGACGAGCCGGGCCGGCTGAGCTTCATCCACCGCATGGGCGCGGCGCAGATCGCGGAGAAGCTGCCGCCGCTGCTGGACGCGGTGAAGCGCGACGGCCGGCGCGTGCTGTGGGTGTGCGATGCGATGCACGGCAATACCGAGAGCACCAGCAACGGCTACAAGACCCGCCGCTTCGACAACATCCGCAGCGAGGTGGAACTGTCGCTGGACCTGCATGCCGCGGCCGGCACGCGCCTGGGCGGCGTGCACCTGGAGCTGACCGGCGAGGACGTCACCGAATGCACCGGCGGCGCGCGCGAACTCACCGAGCTGGACCTGGAGCGGGCCTACCGTTCCACCGTGGACCCGCGGCTGAACTACGAGCAGTCGCTGGAGATCGCGATGGCGATCGTGCGCAAGCGGCAGCAGGCGCCGGAAGCCTAGCTTCCGGCGGGCGTGCCGGACGGGCTGGACGCGCGCAGCGCGGGCGCGTCCACAGGACGGAGGTGATCGCGACGGGAAGCGGCCCGCCTGCGGCATGACATCGCGATCATGCCTGCTGGCGCATCATGCGCGCACATCCTTTCGTCTCCCCGGAGGACACGCATCGATGGCCGACTGGACCGTCATACGCACCTACGCCCTGCCGCTGGGGGCGGCGATTCTCGCCGGTGTCGTCGTCTGGACGCTGATGCTGTGGCTGTTCCGGCGTACCCAGGGGCGCGACTACCGGCGCGCGCGCATCGTGCGGGTGGTGAGCCTGCCGCTGGCGTTCTTCCTGCCGCTGCTGTTCCTCGAAATGGCGCTGGGCGCGACCCCGTTGCAGGGGCGGGCGCTGCAGGCGGCGCAGCACCTGCTGCACGTGGGCGTGGTGGCGTGCCTGACGTGGCTGCTGGTGCGCGCGGTAGCCGCCGGCGAGCGTGCGATCGTGCGCAGCCACCCGATCGAGGTGGCCGACAACCTTGCCGCGCGCCGCATCCAGACCCAGGCGCGGGTGCTGAGCCGGGTGCTGATGGGCGCGATCGTGCTGTGCGGCGTGGCGGTGGTGCTGTTGACCTTCCCGCAGGTGCGGCAGGTCGGCAAGACCCTGCTGGCCTCGGCGGGCATCGTCGGCCTGGTGGCCGGCATCGCCGCAAGGCCGGTGTTCGGCAACCTGATCGCCGGGCTGCAGATCGCGCTGACCCAGCCGATCCGGCTGGACGACGTGGTGATCGTGGAAGGCGAGTGGGGGCGGATCGAGGAGATCGGCAGTTCGTACGTGGTGGTGCGGATCTGGGACGAGCGGCGCATGGTGGTGCCGCTGTCCTGGTTCATCGAGAACCCGTTCCAGAACTGGACCCGGCGCAGCGCCGACCTGCTGGGAACCGCGTTTCTGTGGCTGGACTACCGGACGCCGGTCGCGGCGGTGCGCGCCGAGCTGGAGCGGATCTGCCACGAGGCGCAGTTGTGGGATGGGCGGGTCTGCGTGACACAGGTGACCGAGACGAACGAACACGCCATCCAGGTGCGCCTGCTGGTGAGCGCGCGCAATTCCGGCGACGCCTTCGACCTGCGCTGCATCGTGCGCGAGCGCATGATCGATTTCCTGGCGCGGGAGCATCCCTACGCCTTGCCGCGGCTGCGCGCGGAGATCGGGCGCCAGGCCGAGGCGCCGTACCCGTTGCAGGGCGGCGCACCGGCGGACGTGCGTTCGCCGGGCGCGGAGGACGGCGCACCGGCGGCCTAGGGTCCGGCGTCAGCGGGCCTGCGGCGTGTCGGCGAACGCCGGTGGCCTGCGCGCCCGTGTCAGCTGCTCGTAGGCATGGCCCAGCTCCAGCAGGCGCGGCTCGCTCCAGGCAGTGCCCATGAACAGCAGTCCCAGCGGCAGGCCATCGGCGTGGCCCATGGGCACGCTCAGGCTCGGGTAGCCGGCCACCGCGGCGGCGCCGTAGCTGCCGCCCGGGTAGGCATCGCCCTGGCCGGGCGTCGTGCGCCACGCGGTGCCGGTCGTGGGCGCGATCAGGGCGTCGAGCCGGTCGGCGCGCAGCGCGGCATCGATGCCCTCCGGGCCGGCGAGCCGCCGCGCATTGCCGCGCGCGGCGATATAGGCCGGATCGTTGAGCGAGCCGACGGCGTCGGCCTGTTCCAGCAGTTCCTGGCCGAAGAACGGCATTTCCTGCGCGGCATGGGCGCGGTTGAACGCGATCAGCGCGCCGAGCGAGTCCACCGGCGTGCGCCATTGCTCGAAGTAGCGGTTCAGGCCGTTCTTGAACTCGTACAGCAGGACCGTCATTTCGTCCTTCTCCCAGCCGTCCTCGCCGGGCAGGGTGGTCTCGACCACGGTGGCGCCGGCGGCGCGCATCGCCGCCACCGCCTGGTCCAGCAACGGCCGGATTTCCGGGCGTTCGCCCAGCGCGTTGCGCAGCACGCCGATGCGCGCGCCGCGTAGCGCGTCCGGGCGCAGCCGCGCGCCGTAGTCGTACACGGCGCGTCCGGGCATGGCCGCGGTGGCGGGGTCGGATTCGTCGCGGCCGGCCATCGCGCCGAGCAGCAGCGCGGCATCGGCGACGCTGCGCGCCATCGGGCCGGCGGTGTCCTGGCTGAAGGAAATGGGGATGACGCCGTCGCGGCTGACCAGCCCCACCGTCGGCTTGAGCCCGACGACGCCGTTGGCCGCGGCCGGGCAGACGATGCTGCCGTCGGTTTCGGTGCCGACGGCGGCCACCGCCAGGTTGGCGGCCACGGCCACCGCGCTGCCCGAGCTGGACCCGCAGGGGTTGTGGTCCAGCGCATACGGATTGCGGGTCTGCCCGCCGAGCGCGCTCCAGCCCGAGGTCGAACGGGTGGAACGGAAGTTGGCCCATTCGCTCAGGTTGGTCTTGCCCAGGATCACCGCGCCGGCCTCGCGCAGGCGCTGCACCAGGAAGGCGTCACGCTGCGGGCGGAAGGTCTTGAGCGCCAGCGAGCCGGCGGTGTTGTGCATCGGCGTGGCGCCGATGTTGTCCTTGAGCAGGATCGGCATGCCGTGCAGCGGACCGCGGACGCGCCCGGCGCGGCGCTCGGCATCGCGCTGCGCGGCTTCGCGGCGCGCGGCCGGGTTGATTTCGATCACCGAGCGCAGCGCCGGGCCTGCCCGGTCCAGCTCGGCGATGCGGCGCAGGTAGGCGTCGGTGAGGGTGACGCTGTCGAGCTCGCCCGCGGTCATCCGCGCCTGCAGTTCGGCGATGCCCGCTTCCTGGTAGGGGAACGGCTGCGCGGCGGCCGGGCTGGCGCTGGAGGTGCGCTGGCAGGCGCAGCACAGCGCTGCCGCCAGCACGGGCAGGAGCAGTCGGGAAGGCTTCAGGATGGGCCGCATGCCGCGCAGGCTATCGGGCCGGACAGGGCTTGGCAAACGGCATGCGTGCGATCTGGCGCCGTCCGTCAGGGGCGCTGCGGTGTTCGAAAGGTGGGCGCGGGAAACGGCGGCGATGCCGGGCAAGGGAAGCCGGCGATCGGGAAGCATGCCGCGCGGCGCGTTACGTTGGTCTGCAGGAGCGGGTGTTGACCACCGCCGGCTGTAGCGGCGGGAGAGGCTCAGCGCCCGGCCGGTGGCCGGCGCTTGCCGATATCACGTGCCAGCACCCAGACCACCAGGAGGTTGGCGGCCAGCAGCAGCCACGACGCCCAGCCGGGATGGCGGACGATGGCGTAGACGTCCAGCGGCAGGTACAGCGCCGCGGAGATGCAGCCCAGCCACGACGCCCAGGCCTTGGCACGCCACAGGCCCCAGGCCTCCAGCGAGCGCAGCAGGCCATAGGCGACCAGGGCGATGGCGCCGACATGCACGGTGTCGGGCGTGATCATGTCCAGCAGCGTGGAGAACGATCCGTGCTCGGGATCGGCGCCGACGCGGCGGATCAGCGTATTGACGATGGTGCGCAGCGGAGCGGGCCCGGAGATCTCCAGGCCCGCGGCGGCGAGAAAGGCCAGCACGGCCTTGACCGCTTCCAGCAGGGCGATGGCGGCAAGTCCCGGATGCGCGTGCGGATCCGGGTTGTAGGGCTTGCGCGCGGTCAAGTCGATCAGCCGGCGCGGGAGGCGCGCTTGCGATCGCTCTCGGTCAGGAACTTCTTGCGCAGGCGGATTTCCTTCGGGGTGATTTCCACCAGCTCGTCGTCGTCGATGAAGTCCAGGGCCTGCTCCAGCGAGAACTTGATGGCCGGGGTCAGCTGGATCGCGTCGTCCTTGCCCGAAGCGCGCATGTTGGTCAGCGGCTTGGTCTTGATCGCGTTGACGGTCAGGTCGTTGTCCTTGGAGTGGATGCCGATCAGCTGGCCTTCGTACACGTTGTCGCCTTCGGCGGCGAACAGCTTGCCGCGTTCCTGCAGCGGGCCCAGCGAGTAGGCCGGCGTGGCGCCCGGGGCGTTGGCGATCATCACGCCGTTCAGGCGCTTGGCGATGGCGCCCTGTTCCTTCGGGCCGTAATGGTCGAACACGTGGAACAGCAGGCCAGAACCCTGGGTCAGGGTCTTGAACTCGTTCTGGAAGCCGATCAGGCCGCGCGCCGGGATCTTGAAGTCCAGGCGCACGCGGCCCTTGCCGTCGGACTCCATGTTCTCCAGCAGGGCCTTGCGGGTGCCCAGCTTTTCCATCACGCCGCCCTGGTGCTGCTCTTCGATGTCCACCACCAGCTGTTCGATCGGCTCCATCAGCTGGCCATCGATTTCCTTGATGATCACTTCCGGGCGCGACACGGCCAGCTCGTAGCCTTCGCGGCGCATGGTTTCGATCAGCACCGACAGGTGCAGCTCGCCGCGGCCGGACACCAGGAACTTGTCGGCGTCCTCGAGCTGCTCGACCTTCAGCGCCACGTTGTGCACGGTTTCACGCTCCAGGCGCTCCTTCAGCTGGCGGCTGGTCAGGAACTTGCCGCCGGACAGGTCCTTGTTGCCGGCGAACGGCGAGTTGTTGACCTGGAAGGTCATCGAGATGGTCGGCTCGTCCACGGTCAGGGCCGGCAGCGCTTCCGGGGTGTCCAGCGCGCAGACGGTGTCGGAGATCGTCAGCTCCTGGATGCCGGAGATGGCCACGATGTCGCCGGCCTGGGCTTCCTCGACCTCGATGCGCTCCAGGCCCATGAAGCCCAGCACCTGCAGGATCTTGCCCTGGCGCTTCTTGCCTTCGCGGTCGACGATGCTGACCGGCATGTTCTTCCTGACCTTGCCGCGCTGGATGCGGCCGATGCCGATCACGCCGACGAAGTTGTTGTAGTCCAGCTGGCTGATGCGCATCTGGAACGGACCTTCGGTCTCGACTTCCGGCGCCGGCACGTACTTCATGATCGCTTCGTACAGCGGGGTCATGTCGCCGTCGCGCACGGTGTCTTCCATGCCGGCGTAGCCGTTCAGGCCCGAGGCGTAGACGATCGGGAAGTCCAGCTGCTCGTTGGTGGCGCCGAGCTTGTCGAACAGGTCGAACACCTGGTCGATCACCCATTCCGGGCGCGCGCCCGGGCGGTCCACCTTGTTGACCACGACGATCGGCCTGAAGCCCATCGCGAAGGCCTTCTGGGTGACGAAGCGGGTCTGCGGCATCGGGCCGTCCATCGCGTCGACCAGCAGCAGCACGGAGTCCACCATCGACAGCACGCGCTCCACCTCGCCGCCGAAGTCGGCGTGTCCGGGGGTGTCGACGATGTTGATGCGGTTGCCCTGCCAGTTGATGGCGGTGTTCTTGGCCAGGATGGTGATGCCGCGTTCCTTTTCCTGGTCGTTGCTGTCCATCACGCGCTCTGCCAGCACCGTGCGCTCGGACAGGGTGCCAGACTGCTTCAGCAACTGGTCGACGAGGGTGGTCTTGCCATGGTCGACGTGGGCGACGATGGCGATGTTGCGAAGGTTTTCGATGGACATGCGAAAGACGGCCAGCCGGTGCCGTGAATGGGGAAAAGAAGTCCAACATTATACGGGCATGCGGCCGATCCGCGAAAAGGGGCCGTGAAGGGCCCCCGGGCGGGCATTCAGCCGGCGGCCGGGCGGAGTGGGGCGGGGATGGAGGAGATGGGCCCGCCGGGGCGGGTGTATCCTATGCGGTCTGCGATAGACGTCTTCTCCCACAAGGATTCCCATGTCCCTGACCGCCCATTTCGACACCTCCCGCGGCCCGATCACGGTCGAGCTGTTCGCCGACAAGGCGCCGCTGACCGTGGCCAACTTCGTCAACCTGGCCAAGCGCGGGTTTTACGACGGCCTGAACTTCCACCGCGTGATCGCCGATTTCATGATCCAGGGCGGCTGCCCGGAAGGTTCCGGCCGCGGCGGCCCGGGCTACCGTTTCGAGGACGAGACCAACAACGGCGTGCGCCACGAGCGCGGCGTGCTGTCCATGGCCAATGCCGGCCCGAACACCAACGGCAGCCAGTTCTTCATCACCCACATCAAGACCGACTGGCTGGACGGCAAGCACACCGTGTTCGGCAAGGTCACCGAAGGCCTGGACGTGGTCGATTCGGTCAAGCAGGGCGACCTGATCAACAAGATCACCATCGAGGGCGATGCCGACGCCGTGCTGGCCGCCAAGGCCGACCGCGTGGCCGAGTGGAACAAGGTCCTCGCCGCCTGATCCTGCCGACGGCCACCCGCAAAGGTGGCCGTTTTTGCGCACCCGTTCCGGCCCGCCTCCGCGACCGCGAAGGCCGGGCCAACCCGATGACACCTTCTTAGCAGAGGAAACCCCCATGAAAGCACCCGTACGTGTCGCCGTGACCGGCGCTGCCGGCAATATCGGCTACGCCCTGCTGTTCCGCATCGCTTCGGGCGAAATGCTCGGCAAGGACCAGCCGGTCATCCTGCAGCTGCTCGAGATCGACAACGAAAAGGCCCAGGCCGCGCTGAAGGGCGTGGTCATGGAGCTGGAAGACTGCGCGTTCCCGCTGCTGGCCGGCGTGGTGACCACCGCCGACCCGCTGGTGGCGTTCAAGGACGTCGACGTGGCCCTGCTGGTCGGCGCGCGTCCGCGCGGCCCGGGCATGGAGCGCAAGGACCTGCTGCTGGAAAACGCCAAGATCTTCACCGTGCAGGGCAAGGCCCTGAACGCCGTGGCCAAGCGCGACGTGAAGGTGCTGGTGGTCGGCAACCCGGCCAATACCAACGCCTACATCGCCATGAAGTCGGCGCCGGACCTGGACCCGAAGAACTTCACCGCCATGCTGCGCCTGGACCACAACCGCGCCCTGAGCCAGCTGGCCGCAAAGACCGGCAAGACCGTGGACAGCTTCGAGAAGTTCACCGTGTGGGGCAACCACAGCCCGACCATGTACCCGGACTACCGCTTCGCCACCACCGGCGGCGCCTCGGTGGCCGAACTGGTCAACGACCAGGAATGGAACGCCAACACCTTCATCCCGACCGTCGGCAAGCGCGGCGCGGCCATCATCGCCGCCCGTGGCCTGTCCTCGGCCGCGTCGGCCGCCAATGCCGCCATCGACCACGTGCATGACTGGGTGCTGGGCAGCAACGGCAAGTGGGTGACCATGGGCGTGCCGTCCGACGGCTCCTATGGCATTCCGGAAGGCGTGGTGTTCGGCTTCCCGGTGACCACCGAGAACGGCAAGTACACCATCGTCAAGGACCTGCCGATCGATGACTTCTCCAGGAAGTACATCGACATCACCCTGGCCGAGCTGGAAGAAGAGCGCGCCGGCGTGGCCGACCTGCTGTAACCGCAGCGGTCCGATGGCATGACGAACGGGGAGGCTCAGGCTTCCCCGTTCTGCTTTGGGTAACACCGCCCGCGGGCCGACAGACTCGCATCTCCCCGGCATCGCCGCGGTTGCCGCCCTGTGGCCGGCACTGCCCCACGGTGTCCGGCCACTGTTCTCGATTTCCGTATCGCATGACCCCCGACATCGCGCTGCACCACATCGACGACGCCTTGCTGGTGGCGGAAAAGCCGGCCGGCCTGCTGTCCGTGCCCGGGCGGCTGCCGGAGAACCAGGATTGCCTGGTGTCGCGATTGCAGGCGGTGCATCCGGACGTGCTGACCGTACATCGCCTGGACCAGGTGACCTCCGGGCTGATGCTGTACGCGCGCGGCAGGACGGCGCAGGCGGCGCTGTCTGCGCAGTTCGAGCAGCGCCGCGTCGGCAAGCGCTACGAGGCCGTGGTCGAAGGCATGGTCGAGGACGATGCCGGCGAAATCGCGCTGCCGCTGATCTGCGACTGGCCGAACCGGCCGAAGCAGAAGGTGGACCACGAGCACGGCAAGCCGGCGCTGACGCGCTGGCGGGTGCTGGCGCGCGATGCGGCGGCCGGCCGCACGCGGGTCGAACTGGAGCCGATTACCGGGCGCAGCCACCAGCTGCGGCTGCACATGGCCAGCCTCGGCCATCCGATCGCCGGCGACGTGCTGTACGGAGCCGCGCCCGCGGCGCGCGTGCACCTGCATGCCTGCCGCCTCGCCTTCGTCCATCCGGCGACCGGCGCGGCGATGACGTTCGCCTCGCCCTGTCCGTTCTAGCGCGTTCGGCTTTCGTCGTACGACCATCGTCGCAGGGAGCGGCGGGCGCCCCGCGACTATGCTCGAAACGGACCAGGCAGGTGCCGGAGGACGTCGTGCAGTACGAGCAGATCCATCGCCGTTCCATCGAGGAACCGGAGACGTTCTGGGGCGAGGAAGCCAGGGCGATCCACTGGCATCGCCCGCCGCGGCAGATCCTGGACTACTCCAATCCGCCGTTCCGGCGCTGGTTCGTCGGCGGCCTGACCAACCTCTGCTACAACGCCGTCGACCGCCACCTGCAGGAGCGGCCCGACCAGTTGGCGCTGGTGGTCGTTTCCACCGAGACCGGCACCACCCGCGAGATCACCTACCGCCAGCTGCACCGCGAAGTGAATGCCTTCGCCGCGGTGCTCAAGGAACTGGACGTCGGCCGCGGCGACCGCGTGGTGATCTACATGCCGAACATGGCCGAGGCGGTGTTCGCCATGCTGGCCTGCGCGCGCATCGGCGCGGTGCACTCGGTGGTGTTCGGCGGCTTCGCCGCGCACAACCTGGCGCTGCGCATCGACGATGCCCGGCCGAAGCTGCTGATCGCCGCGGACGCGGGCATGCGCGGCGGCAAGGTGATCCCATACAAGCCCATGGTCGATGCGGCATGCGCCGAGGCCGCCAGTCCGCCGCCGAAGGTGCTGATCGTCTCGCGCGGGCTGGACGCGGCGCTGCCGAAGGTGCCCGGGCGCGACGAGGATTACGCCGCGCTGCGCGCGCAGGTGGGCGATGTCGAAGTACCGGTGGAGTGGCTGGAATCCAACGAGCCCAGCTACCTGCTGTACACCTCGGGCACCACCGGCAAGCCGAAGGGCGTGCAGCGCGATGTCGGCGGCTATGCGGTGGCGATGGCGCAGTCGATGCGCACCGTGTTCGACTGCGCGCCCGGCCAGGTGATGTTCTCCACCTCCGACGTCGGCTGGGCGGTGGGCCATTCCTACAACGTGTACGGGCCGCTGATCGGCGGCTGCACGTCGCTGCTGTACGAAGGGCTGCCGACCAACCCCGATCCCGGCATCTGGTGGGCGCTGTGCGAGCAGTACGGCGTGCGCACGATGTTTTCCTCGCCCACCGCGATCCGCGTGCTGAAGAAGCACGACGTGGATTTCATCCATCGCCACGATCTGTCGGAACTGAAGTACCTGTTCCTCGCCGGCGAGCCGCTGGACGAACCCACCGCGCAGTGGATCGGCGATGCGCTGCGCAAGCCGGTGATCGACAACTACTGGCAGACCGAGACCGGCTGGCCGGCGCTGACGCTGTTGCCCGGTCTGGACATGAAACCGGTGAAGTTCGGCTCGCCGGGTTTTCCCAACCTTGGCTACCGCATGAAGGTGATCGACGAGCAGACCGGCGCCGAGGTCGCGCCCGGGCAGAAGGGCGTGCTGGTGATCCAGCCGCCGTTGCCACCGGGCTGCATGAGCACGGTCTGGAACGACGACGAACGGTTCCTCCAGAGTTATTTCAGCCATTTCGACGAGCTGCTGTACAGCTCGCTGGACTGGGCCATCCGCGACGAGGACGGCTACACCTTCATCCTCGGCCGCACCGACGACGTGATCAACGTGGCCGGGCACCGGCTGGGCACGCGCGAGATCGAGGAAGCCATCTGCGGCCATCCGCGCGTGGCTGAGGCGGCGGTGATCGGCGTGCGCGACGAACTGAAGGGGCAGGTGCCGCTGGTGTTCGTCACCCTCAGGCAGGCGGCGGCCGCGGACGAGGTCGCGGCGCTGTCGGCGGAGATGGTGCGGCAGGTCACCGCGTCGCTGGGGGCGGTGGCGCGCCCGGCCCATGTGCATATCGTCAATGCGCTTCCCAAGACCCGTTCGGGTAAGCTGCTGCGGCGTTCGCTGCAGGCCCTGGCGGAGCGGCGCGACCCGGGCGATCTGTCGACGCTGGACGACCCGGGCGCACTCGAGGAAATCCGCCGCGCGCTGGGGACATAGCGCGGGCCGCAGGGCGGCGATCGCAGGGGGCGATGCGCGTGCGGGCAAGGCACGATGGGGCGGGGGCCCCGCCTGCCGTTCGCGCGCATCGTGGTTGCGATGCACAAATGCGGGAGGGGGAATGGCGTTGATCCATGCCAAGACGGCGGCTGGCCGTCGCGAGATCGAGGACCGCGGCCTGCGCCTGGCGCCGGCGCTGCGTTCGGTGCTGCTGCTGGTGGACGGGCAGCGCGACAGCCGCGAGCTGCAGCAGATGGCGCAGGGGCTGCGGGCGCCGGAGGACGTGCTGGAACAACTGGCGGCGCTGGGATTGATCGAGGCGGTCGGCGGCAGCGTCGAGCGCGCGCCGGAAGTGCCGGTCACCACGCAGCTGGGCGACGACCCGCTGCGCTGCCAGCAGCTGCGCGACTGGATGGCCGAGTCGGTGCGCCGGCATCTCGGCCTGAAGGGCTACCTGATCCAGCTCAAGATCGAGCGCAGCCGCAACGCGGTGGGGCTGGAACAGCTGTGGCCGGAAGTGGCGGCCGCGCTGGGCAGGGCCAAGAGCCCGGCATTCGCCAACCGCTGGCTGGAGGAGACGCGCGCGCTGGTGCTGGCGTGAGGCCCGCGCCGGCGCCCGGCACGCGGCGCAGGTGAGGGCGGGCATCGGCGCCTGCCGCCGCGCGGTCGGCACTATCATGCGCGGTTCGTATCCGAGGGAGCGCCAGGCATGGATCAACACGACGGCGGCGAAACCGGCACCGCGGGATGGGATGCCATCAACGCGGCGCTGCGCGCGGTATATCCGTGGCAGGAGCCGAGGCACTACGGCACGCTGGTGTCGCACACGCTGGGCGGCGACGATCCGCTGGACGGCATCAGCGTCTACTGGAGCCAGGCGCCGCAGCCGCACTGGCACTACGTCACCTACGGCTTCTCCGAGCTGTACGACAAGCAGAGCGACGATCCGCAGGAAAGCGGCTTCGGTTTCGAGCTGACCTTCCGCCTCGCGGCGGATGCCGGCGAAGGCAGTGGCGGCACGCCGCCAGCGTGGCCGCTGAACCTGCTGCAGAACGTGGCGCGCTACGTGTTTGGCAGCGGCAACGTGTTCGAGGCCGGCCATCACCTCGATGCCAATGGCCCGATCGCGCTTGAGGCCGATACGCAGCTGCGCCACTTGGCCTTCGTGGCCGACCCGCAGCTGCCGGCGATCGATACGCCCAACGGGCGCCTGGCCTTCCTGCAGATGGTGGGCCTGACCGACGACGAGATGGCGGCGGTCAGGCGCTGGTCGACGCTGGGCGTGCTGGATGCGCTGGCGCCGGCGATGCCGTCGTGGATCACCGCCCTCGCGCGCGCTTCGCTGCTGGCCGATCCGGCGCTGGCGGCGCGGGTGGAAGCGGGCAGCCGGCGCGAGGGTTCCAGCACCGGCATGCTGTTCGTGGACACGCTGGACTGGTCCGCCGACGGCGCGGGCATCACGCTGGTGCTGGGCGCCGGGCAGGTTGGCAGCGTGCTGGAACTGCTGCCGCTGCGCCTGCCGCACGACCGGCCGCTGGTGGTGCTCGGCAGGGAGCGGCAGTGGCGCTTCGAGCCGGGCGTGGCGGACGCGCTGCAGCTGGACGACGACAGCGCGCGCTGCGTGCTGTCCGACGCCACGCTCGCGGCGATGCTGGCGACCATCCGCGCCGAGCGGGGCGTCTATGCGCTGCCGGGCGGGAGGCTGCAGGTGGAAGTGGTGCCCACGCAGCTGCGCGACGGCCACGGCAACGTGATCCGCGAAATCGGCTGAGCGGTCCGTCTGCCCGTCGTCATCCGGCGGCGGGCCTGCGCTCCGCCGCCGCCAGCGAGAAGACGAACACCGCGCCGGCATCGCCCGCGGCCAGTTCGATCCTGCGCTGGTGCAGCTGCAGGATGCGATGCACGATCAACAGGCCGAGGCCGCCGCTGTCCGGGCGCCGGCTGTCGAGCGCGGACGGCGCGCTGAACAGCTGCGCGCGCCGCTCCGGAGCGATGCCCAGGCCGGTATCGGCGATGCGGACCTCGACGTCGCCGCCGATGGCGCGCAGCGTCACCGTGATGCGGCCGCCTTCGGGCGTATGGCGGATGGCGTTGTCGAGCAGGTTGGTCAGCACGCGTTCGACCAGCCCGAGGTCGGCCTGCACGGCGGGCAGGCCCGGCGGGATGTCCGCGGCCAGCGACTGCCGCCGCGCCTGCGCCGCCAGCTCGAATTTCTGGAACACGTCCTGCACCAGGTCGGGCAACGAGAACGCCTGCGGTTCCAGCACCACGCCGCCGTGTTCCAGCCGCGCCAGTTCGAACAGCGCCTGCGCCAGGCCACCGACCTTGCTGCTCTGCGCCAGCGCGATGGACAGGTAGCGCTGGCGTTCGTCGGCGCCGAGCGTGGCGTCCTTCAGCGCCAGGATTTCCAGGTAGCCGTGCAGCGACGACAGCGGCGTGCGCAGGTCGTGGGAAATGTTGGCGACCAGTTCGCGGCGCTGCTGGTCCTGCTGGCGCAGCTGCCGCCATTGTTCGCCGATGCGTTGGGCCATGTGGGCGAAGCTGTGCTGCAGGATCGCCAGCTCGTCGCGTTCGCCCGGCCGCAGCGGCGCGGGCGGCGCCGGCAGCGTGGGCACGCCGCCGTCGACGTCGAAGGCCTGGATGTCGCGGGTCAGCCGGCGCAGCGGGCGGGTGACCCAGCGGAAGGCGACGATGCCGGCGAGCAGGCCGACGAGCGCCACGATCGCCAGCGACCACAGCGCGGTGCGCAGGCTGGCGCTGGCCGCGATGTCCGCCGCCAGCGCGTCGCGCTGTTCGCCGGCCAGCACCACGTAGATGTAACCGGCCTGGCGGCCCTGCACGCGCAGCGGCGCGGCGTTGAAGACCTTGCGTCCAGTGCGGCTGCGCGGGTCGTCGCCGAGGATGGGCAAGGGCGCGCCGGCCAGCAGCGCCCGCACCGGCGCCAGGTCGACGCGGTCGCGCCGGAGGTGCCCGTCCGGCGCGTCGTGGCCGAGGATGCGGCCCTGGTCGTCGAGCAGGTAGACCTCGACGCTGGGGTTGACCGCCATCAGCTTGCCGAACAACGCGCGCACCTCGCCGTCGCGCAGGCCGCGCGCATCCATCAGCTCGCCGCTGCGCGCGATGTGCTCGGCCAGCCCGCGCGAGAGGCGCTGCACGGTTTCCTGTTCGTGCATGCGCGTGCTGCGCATCTGCATCCACGCCAGCGCGCCGCAGCACACCAGCAGCAGCGCGCAGAACACCAGCGACAGGCGCTGGGAGAGCGTCAGCCGGTTCATGCCCCGCTCCCGTCGCCGCCGGCCAGCTTGTAGCCGCGTCCCCACACGGTGAGGATGCGGCGCGGCGCCGCCGGGTCGCGTTCGATCTTGTTGCGCAGGCGGTTGATGTGGGTGTTGACGGTGTGTTCGTAGCCGTCGTGGCGATGGCCCCAGACCTGGTTGAGCAGGTCCATGCGCGAATACACCTGGTCCGGGTGGCGGGCGAAGAAATGCAGCAGGTCGAATTCGCGCGGCGTCAGTTCCAGCGCGGCGCCGTCGACCTGCGCGGTGCGCGCGACCGGGTCGATGCGGAGGCCGGCCACCTCGACCGCACCGGCCTCGATGCGCGCGTTCTGCGCCATCGCTTCGGCCCGGCGCAGCAGCGCCTTGACCCGCGCGACCAGTTCCAGCATCGAGAACGGCTTGGCCAGGTAGTCGTCCGCGCCCAGCTCCAGGCCGAGGATGCGGTGCACCTCGCTGGCGCGCGCGCTGGTGATGATGATGGGCGTGTAGCGCGTCATCGCCCGCGCGCGCCGGCAGATCTCCAGGCCGTCCACGCCGGGCAGCATCAGGTCCAGCACCAGCGCGCTCCAGGTGTCGTTCTCGAGCAGGCGCAGGCCCTCGTCGCCGGTGGCCGCGTGGGTCACCTCGTAGCCTTCGTCGCGCAGGTGCATGCGCAGCAGGTGGGCGATGTGCGCATCGTCCTCGACGATCAGCACACGTCTGGCGTGGTTCATCGGCGCGTCCGGCCGGCGGGGGGAGTGGCCTCCATTGTCGGCGCAAGCCGGCGCCGATGTGTCACGGAAAATTTAACTCCGCGTGAGGATTCGTTGATCGCCCCGGGCGCAGCATGGCCATGTCGTTCCTGCCTGGAGACCGCCCATGTCCCTCACCCGACGCAAGCTGCTGGGCATCGGCGGCACGGTGGCCGCGGCCGGTCTGTTCGGCGTGGGCGCCTGCAGCCGCGCCGCCCCGGTGCCGCCGGCCAGCCGCGGCAGCTTCGAAATCGTGCGCAGCGACGCACAGTGGCGCCGGCAGCTGACCCCGGCGCAATACGCGGTGCTGCGCGGGCAGGGCACCGAGCGCGCCTTCAGCAGCCCGCTCGATGCCGAGCACCGGCGCGGCACCTTCCACTGCGCCGGCTGCGCGCTGGCGCTGTTTTCCTCGGCCACCAAGTTCGACAGCGGCACCGGCTGGCCGAGCTTCTGGGCGCCGCTGCACGGCGCGGTCGGCGAGGACCGCGACACCACCTTCGGCATGCTGCGGGTGGAGGTGCACTGCCGGCGCTGCGGCGGCCACCTCGGCCACGTGTTCGACGACGGGCCGCGCCCGACCGGGCTGCGCTACTGCATGAACGGCGTGGCCATGACCTTCGTAGCGGCCTGAGCGCCGCATCCCCGATTCCACAAAGGACGCTCCATGTTCCTGCTCCTGCTGGCCTATCTCGGTGGTGTGCTCACGATCCTCAGCCCCTGCATCCTGCCGGTGCTGCCATTCGTATTCGCGCGCGCGGACCGGCCGTTCCCGCGCAGCACCCTGCCGCTGCTGGCGGGCATGGCGCTGATGTTCGCCGCCGTCGCCAGCCTTGCGGCGGTGGGCAGCCGCTGGGTGGCGCAGGCCAACCAGGCCGGGCGCTGGATCGCGCTGGGGGTGATGGCGGTTTTCGCGCTGGCCCTGTTGTGGCCCGCGCTGGCCAACCGGCTGCTGTCGCCGCTGCAGCGGCTGGGCGGGCGGCTGGACGCGTCGGCCGGCGAAGGCGGCGGCGTCGGCAGCGCGCTGCTGATCGGCGTCGCCACCGGATTGCTGTGGGCGCCCTGCGCCGGGCCGATCCTCGGCCTGGTCCTCACCGGCGCGGCGCTGCAGGGCGCGAACGTCGGCACCAGCGGCCTGCTGCTGGCCTACGCGCTGGGGGCGGCGACGTCGCTGGCGCTGGCAGTGTGGGTCGGCGGCCGCGTGTTCGCCACGCTGAAGCGGCATCTGGGCGCGGGCGAGTGGATCCGGCGCGGGCTGGGCGTGGCCGCGTTGCTGGCGGTGGTCGCGATCGCGATGGGCTGGGATACCGGCGTGCTGACCCGGCTGTCGACGGTGAGCACCGCGCGCCTGGAGCAGGGGCTGCTCGACGCGCTGCCCGCGCAGCAACCGGCGGCGGGCGCGTCGATGATGATGATGGCGGCGGGCGATGCCGCGCGGCCGGCGTTGCCGGTCGAAGGCACGCTGCCGTCGCTGGCCGGCGCCACCGGCTGGCTCAACAGTCCGCCGCTGGACGCACAGGCGCTGCGCGGCAAGGTGGTGCTGGTCGATTTCTGGACCTACTCCTGCATCAACTGCCTGCGCGCGCTGCCGCATGTGCGCCAGTGGTACGAACGCTACCGCGATCACGGGCTGGTGGTGATCGGCGTGCACGCGCCGGAGTTCGCGTTCGAGCGCGACGTACGCAATGTGCAGCGGGCGGTGGAGGACCTGGGCGTCGCCTGGCCGGTCGCGCTCGACAACGATTTCGCGATCTGGCGCCGCTTCGACAACCGCTACTGGCCCGCGCATTACTTCATTGATGCGCAGGGGCGCATCCGCGCCCATCACTTCGGCGAGGGCGATTACGAGGAATCCGAACGCATCATCCGCCAGCTGCTGCGCGAGGCGGGCAATACCTTGCCCGGCGATGCGGCGCCGGCGATGACGATGTCCGCGGCGCGCGGCGGCGTCGAGCGCGCCGCGGACATGGGCAACCTGCGCTCGCCGGAAACCTACATCGGCCATGCGCGCGCGGAGAACTTCGCGTCACCGGGCGGGCTGCGTGCGGATCGCGCGTTCGATTACACCGTGCCGGCCGCACTGCGGCTCAACCAGTGGGCGCTGGGCGGGCGCTGGACCGTGGGCGACGAGGATGCGCGGCTGCAGCAGGCCGGCGGCCGCATCGCGTTCCGCTTCCATGCGCGCGACCTGCACCTGGTGCTGGCGCCAGAGGTGGCTGGCAAACCGGTGCGTTTCAAGGTGCGCATCGACGGCCATGCGCCAGGCGCCATGGCCGGTGGCGACGTGAGCACCGATGGCGACGGGCAGGTGGACGGCAACCGCCTGTACCAGCTGATCCGCCAGAACGGTGAGGTGAAGGAACGCCTATTCGAGATCGAGTTCCTCGACCCGGGCGTGCGCGCCTACGCCTTTACCTTCGGATGAACCACGGAGGCCAGACGATGAAACCCGCGATGGACAAACTGGTTGCCGGCGGCATCGCCGTCCTGGTCGCCGGCCTGCTGGTGCTGGGCGTGCTCGGCCTCGATCGCCCCGTGCATGCGGCGGCTGCGGCGATGGTGGATGTTCCCGCCCCCGGCGGCATCGCCGATCTGCGCCAGCCGGGCGTGCGCCACGCGCGCGTGGTGTTCGCCGGCGGTTGCTTCTGGGGCGTGCAGGGCGTGTTCCAGCATGTGAAGGGCGTGGAGAGCGCGGTGGCCGGTTACATCGGCGGCAGCGCGGCCGACGCCCGCTATGCGCGGGTGGGCACCGGCCGCACCGGCCACGCCGAAGCGGTGCAGGTGACCTACGACCCGGCGCAGGTCGGCTACGCGCAGCTGATGCAGGTGTTCTTCTCGGTGGTGCACGACCCCACGCAGCTGGACCGGCAGGGGCCGGACCGCGGCAGCCAGTACCGTTCGGCGGTCCATGCCGACGATGCGCCGCAGCGCGCGGCGACGCTGGCCTACATCGACCAGCTGCAGCGCAGCGGCGTGTTCGCCGCGCCGGTGGTGACGCGGGTGGAGGGCGGCAGGCGCTTCTACCCGGCCGAGGATTACCACCAGAACTATCTGGCCCTGCACCCGGACGCGCCGTACATCCGCATCAACGACCTGCCCAAGGTCGAGGCGCTGAAGCGGCAGTATCCGGCCCTGTACCGCGACAAGCCGCGCCTGATCGCGACGCTGTCGGTGCGCTGAAGCCCGGCCCTGAAACGCGACGGGCCGCCGGTCGTGCAACCGGCGGCCCGTCGTTCATGCGGCGATGCGTCCGCTTATTCCAGGCCTTCGGCCTTGAGCGCGGCCTGCACGGCCGGATCGGCCTGCATGCGCTGTTCGAAGCGGTCCAGCGCGTCCATGCCGGCCAGGTCGATCTTGAGGCCGCGCGCCCAGCGCAGGGTCACATAGGTGTAGGCGTCGGCGATGGAGGGCCGCGGCGTGCCGCCCAGCCAGTCGACCTGCGCGAGGCGGTCGTTGAGGCGCTGGTACAGGCCCTTCAGCTTGTCGCGCGAATTCTGCTGGGTGCGGGCGATGACCGCTTCGTCTTCCAGGTATTTGGTGGAGCCGAAGATCGGGTAGTACACCGGGTGCAGGTCCGCGTTGACGAAGGACAGCCAGCGGTTGACCTCGGCGCGGGTGCGCGGGTCGCTGCCGCCCTCCAGGCCGGCGGCCGGCGCCTTGTCGCAGATGTAGTGCAGGATGGCCGCGTTCTGGGTCAGCACCCAGCCGCCGTCCTCCAGCACCGGCACCGCGCCGGCCGGGTTCATGGCCAGGTACTGCGGCGACTTCATGGTCGCGTAGTCCACGATCTGCACGTCGAAGGGCAGGCCGGACCAGATCAGCGCGATGTGGTCGGCCAGGGAGCAGGCGCCGGGCTTGGTGTAGAGCTTCATCGGGTACCTCGGGGGTGGAATGACCCCCGCATTATCGTCCCGGGCGCGCCGGCCGGTGTGACCGGCAGGCGAGGGCGCCGCGAAGTCAGGAGGCGCGCGGCTTGAGCGACTGCACCTTGTAGAAGGTATGCCCGCCGATGGTCGCCACCTGGTAGGCATTGCGCCAGCTGGGGCTGGCGATGGCGTGGGCGGCGAAGTGGCTGGCGCCCGGCACGATCTCCTTGCGCTGGCCGGCCGGCAGGGCCCAGTTGCGCTCGGCGGCGAAGGCCACGTCCACGGCTTCGGCCCAAGCGTCGTTGTTGCGCAGCTGGGTGTCCGGCGCCACCAGGGTGGGGGCGAACTGCTTGCGTGCGGTCACCACCTGGCACATCGAGTCGCCCCACAGCCCGCTGTCGAGGCGGCGCAGCGCGACTTCGGCCACGGCCTGCTGGCCGCGGAGGGTCTGGTCGCGGGCTTCCAGATAGACGGTGGTGCTCAGGCACAGCGAATCGGCGGCCGGCTGCGGCAACAACTGCGACAGCCAGAGAATCCAGGCCAGTTTCATAGGTCTCCTTGCTCCGTATGGGCCGCAACCTGCCTGTTCCTCGCTTGGAAGCGGAACCGGACGACTGGGCTTGGCGTCATGGGGAGGCGGCCGTGGCATCGGGGCCGCCCCGTGGGCAGTCCCCGATCAACGGATCGCGGGGGCTGCGCCGTGCTCACCAGAACTGGGGGGTGAGCGGAAAGTGGGCGCAAGGTAGGGGGGCAATCCCAAACTCATCCTGAATGCGCATTCTTGACATTCAGCTTCGTTGCAGGGGCCGGAATCGCCTCCGGAGAGCCCGCGCATTCGCCTCGGCTTGGCCCGGGATGTGTTTTCCATCACGAAAAACAGGCTTTGCCGGCCGCTTTGGCGGCGCTTCGCCGTCGGAAGAAGCCGGCGGCGGGATGAGCGCCGCCGGCCCTTGGTGTTTTCCCGCTCGATCACTGGCAGGTGGCGACTGGGCCGGCAGGGACCGGCCGGGTCCGAAGCGGGCGTTCCTAAAGCGCGGCAGCCAGGCGGCTGCCCTGGTCGATCGCGCGCTTGGCGTCCAGCTCGGCGGCCACGTCGGCGCCGCCGATGACATGGGCGCTGACGCCGGCCGCCGCCAGTGCATCGGCCAGGGTACGCATCGGCTCCTGCCCGGCGCAGACCACCACGGTGCCGACGTCCAGCAGCTGCTCGGCGCCGTCGACGCGGATGCGCAGGCCCTGGTCGTCCACGCCCAGGTATTCCACCCCGCCCAGCATCTGCACGCCCTTGGCCTTGAGCGTGGCGCGGTGGATCCAGCCGGTGGTCTTGCCGAGGCGGGCACCGGGCTTGCCGGGGCTGCGTTGCAGCAGCCATACCTTGCGTGCCGGCGCTTCCGGCCGTGGCCGCGCCAGCGCGCCGCGGCTCTCGAAGCTGGCGTCCACGCCCCATTCGGCCATCCAGCGCGCCGGGTCCAGCGACGGCGAGGGGCCTTCCTGCACCAGGAATTCGCCCACGTCGAAGCCGATGCCACCGGCGCCGATGATGGCCACCTTGTCCGCGGCCTGGACACGGCCCTGCAGCACGTCCAGGTAGCTGACCACCATCGGGTGGTCGGCGCCGGGGAAGTCCACCCTGCGCGGCGAGATGCCGGTGGCCACCACCACCTCGTCGAAGCCGGCCAGCATCGGCGCGTCCACACGCGTGCCCAGGCGCAGGTCCACGCCGGTATCGGCCAGGCGGTGGCGGAAATAGCGCAGGGTCTCGTGGAACTCCTCCTTGCCGGGGATGCGCTTGGCCACGTTGAACTGGCCGCCGATCTCGTCGGCCGCATCGAACAGGGTGACGGTGTGGCCGCGCTCGGCGGCGACGGTGGCGCAGGCCAGGCCGGCCGGGCCCGCGCCGACCACCGCCACGCGCTTGGCCGCGGTGGTGGGGCGGTAGACCAGTTCGGTTTCGTGCGCGGCGCGCGGGTTGACCAGGCAGGTGGCGCGCTTGTTGACGAAGATGTGGTCCAGGCAGGCCTGGTTGCAGGCGATGCAGGTGTTGATGGTTTCGGGCCTGCCGGCGCGGGCCTTGGCCGGCCACTGCGGGTCGGCCAGCAGCGGCCGCGCCAGCGAGACCATGTCGGCCTGGCCGTCGGCCAGCACCCGTTCGGCCACGTCGGGCATGTTGATGCGGTTGACCGCGATCACCGGAACGTTCACGTGCGGGCGCAGCTTGGCGGTGACGCCGGTGAAGACCGCGCGCGGCACCGAGGTGGCGATGGTGGGCACGCGCGCTTCGTGCCAGCCGATGCCGGAGTTGATGAGGGTCGCGCCGGCGGCTTCGATGGCGCGGGCCTGCCGCAGGATTTCCTCCCAGTTGCTGCCGTCCTCCACCAGGTCCAGCAGCGACAGCCGGTAGATGATGATGAAGTCCGGGCCGCAGGCCTCGCGGATGCGGCGCACGATCTCCACGGCGAAGCGCATGCGCCTGTCGGCGTCGCCGCCCCACGCATCGCTGCGCTTGTTGGTGTGCGGGGCGATGAACTCGTTGATCAGATAGCCTTCTGAACCCATCACCTCGACGCCGTCGTAACCGGCCTCGCGCGCCAGCCGGGCGGCGCGGGCGTAGCTGGCGATCTGGCGCTCCACGCCCCGTGCCGACAGCGCGCGCGGGGTGAACGGATTGATCGGCGCCTTCAGTTTCGACGGCGCCACCTGCAGCGGGTGGTAGGCGTAGCGGCCGGCGTGCAGCAGCTGCAGGCAGATGTAGGCGCCATGGCCGTGCACGGCGGCGGTGACCTGCCGGTGCCGGCCCACTTCCCACGGCCACGACAACTTGCTGCCGAACGGCGCCAGCCAGCCGGCGATGTTCGGCGAGAAGCCGCCGGTGACCAGCAGCGCGGCGCCGCCGGCGGCGCGTTCGCCGAAGTAGGCGGCCAGCTTGGGAAAGTCGCGGACGTGGTCCTCGAGCCCGGTGTGCATCGAGCCCATCAGGATGCGGTTGCGGAGCCGGGTGAAGCCCAGGTCCAGCGGCGCGAACAGATGGGGATAGGCGGTGTCGGTGGCTGGCGTCATGATGGATACGCTTGCGTACGGATCAGGCCAGCGTGCCGCGAAACCCCGCCTGCGGCAAGTGGCTCAGTCCGCCGACGGTGCCGCGGCCGGCGGTGTCGCCGGGCCGCGACGGTCGAACAGGGGCAGCGTGATGCCGCACAGCGGTCCGATCAGCAGCGCGAAGGCCAGGGTGCCCAGCCCGACGTTGCCGCCCAGCGACCAGCCCACCGCCAGCGCGGCCGCTTCGATCAACGTGCGTACCTTCCAGATGGCCCAGCCGCTGCGCGCATGCAGGCCGGTCATCAGGCCGTCGCGCGGTCCCGGGCCCAAGCGCGCGCCTATATAGAGGCCCGTGGCGATGGCCAGCAGCGCCAGCCCCGCGAGGAACAGCAGCACCTGCCACGGCAGTCCCTGCGCGACGGGCACGACATGCAGCCCGAGCTGGGCGCTGGGACCTATCAGCAGGACGTTCAGCACCGTGCCCACGCCCGGCCGCTGCCGCAGCGGCCACCACATCAGCAGCACGGCGATCCCCACCAGGTTGGTGACCAGGCCGAAGGCCAGCCCGCTGCGGAGCGAGATGCCCTGCGCCAGCACGTCCCAGGGTGCGATGCCGATGCCGGCGCGGATCATCAGTGCCGAGGCGATGCCGAACAGGAACAGGCCGAGCAGTAGTTGCAGCAGGCGGGAGGCGAGGGACATGGGGCAGGAACGAGTGGAGAGAAACGAGGAACGAGAGGGAGCAACGGCAACGGCGGTGTTCCGCTGCGGCCCTTGATCTATTGCGGAGGGGCAAACAGTTGCACGACGACCGGATTACGTGAGGATGAGCAGGGCCTTTGCCTTCTCTTGTTCCTCGTTTCTCTCCACTCGTTCCTGCTTCTTCACTCCTCCCAACCTTCAAGCACCAGTTTGCCGACGGTGCTGCCCGATTCCAGCAGCCGGTGCGCCTCGCGGAGGTTGGTGGCGTTGATCGCGCCCATGCGCCGGGTCAGCGTGGAACGCAGTTCCCCCGCGTCGATCAGGCTGGCGGCGCGGGTGAGGATGCGGTGCTGCTCGATCATGTCGGCGGTGCGAAAACGCGCCCGCGCGAACATGAATTCCCAGTGGATGCCGATGCACTTGGCCTTGTACGGATCGCCGATGCGCAGGTCGCCGGCCGGTTCCACGATCAGGCCGACATGCCCCTGCGGCGCCAGCAGTTCGCCCAGCGCCTGCCAGTAGCGGTCGGTGTCGGCCAGGTTGAGCGCCGCGTCCACCTGCGTGATGCCGAGCGCATGCAGTTGCGGCGCCAGCGGCTGGCGGTGATCGATCACCTGCTCGGCGCCCAGTTGCCGGCACCAGGCTTGGGTTTCCTCGCGCGAGGCGGTCGCCACCACGGTGAATCCCGCATGGCGGCCCAGCTGGATCGCCATCGAACCCACGCCGCCCGCGCCGCCGATGACCAGCAGGACCCGGCCGGCATTGCGACGTCCGTCCAGCTGGTAGGGCATGCGCTGGAACAGCAGCTCCCACGCGGTGAGCGTGGTTAGCGGCAGCGCCGCGGCCTCGGCGAAATCCAGCGTCGCCGGCTTGCGGCCGACCAGCCGCTCGTCCACCAGCTGCAGCTGCGCATTGCAGCCGGGGCGGGTGACGTCGCCGGCGTAGTACACCTCGTCGCCGACCTCGAAGGCGGTCACCTCCGGCCCGGTCGCCAGCACGACGCCGGCCGCGTCGAACCCCAGCACGCGGTGCGGGATTTCCTCACCCGTGCCCGAGCGTCGCAGTTTGGTATCCACCGGGTTGACCGAGACGGCCTGCACGCCCACCAGCAGGTCCTGTCCCTGCGGCGCGGCGGGCGGCGGAAGCGCGACGTCTTCCAGGGCGCGGGGGTCTTCGATGGGCAGGTAGCGGCCCAGGCCGACAGCTTTCATGGGAAAAGTTCCGTTCGGTGAGGGGAGCAACGCCATGATACGCAGGCGCCGTTCAGGCGAAGATGACAGGCGGGGGCCGCCGTGGGTCTTCACACGGCCAGGAGTCCGCCTGTGCCGTAAGAGCCCGAAACGCCCGCCCCGCTTGGCTCTTGCGTGTTTTTGGCAAGCTGTATAGGGTGGCGCTTCACCGGCCACCCAAGGTCCGGGGCTGCGTCATTTGTTATATAGCTGTTAACGTCGTCTTCACGACCCAGCGCATAATGTGCACCGCGTTGGCGTGCGGAAACGGCCATCTTTCGGACGCGACGAACGAAATCGCTGTGCTGGACCATGCCATTACCGGTTTCATACCCCCGAAACAAGGAGTTGTATTCATGAACAAGAAGATCCTTACCGCCGCGCTGCTGGGTGGTCTGGCGTTTGCCCAGGCCGCGTCGGCCCAGGAATTCGATGATCGCTGGTACCTGACCGGTTCGACCGGCTTCAACTTCCAGGACGGCGACCGTGGCACCAACGATGCTCCGTTCGTTGGCCTGGGTCTGGGCAAGTTCATCAGCCCGAACTGGTCGCTGGATGGCGAGCTGAACTACCAGAACCCGAACTTCGACAAGAACCAGGATCTGAACTGGTCGCAGTACGGCGTGTCGCTGGACCTGCGTCGCCACTTCATCCAGGAAGGCCGTGGCTGGAACCCGTACCTTCTGTTCGGCCTGGGCTACCAGAAGGCCGAGGAAGAGTACGTCATCAGCTCGCCGAACTCCCCGGCTGAGCGCAAGGACGGCAACCTGGCCGCCAAGGTCGGCGTCGGTCTGCAGACCACCTTCGACAAGCGCGTCGCCGTGCGCGCCGAGCTGGCCTACCGGGGCGACTTCGACGACCAGAGCGTGAACCCGCGCCTGGCCGGCAACGACAACGACTGGTTCGGCGACGTGCTGGCTTCGGTCGGCGTCGTGATCCCGCTGGGCCCGGCCCCGGTTGCCGCCGTTGCCCCGCCGCCGCCGGCTCCGGTCGCGCCGAGCTGCGCCGACCTGGACGACGACGGTGACGGCGTCAACAACTGCGACGACAAGTGCCCGAACTCGCAGGCTGGCCAGATCGTCGGTCCGGACGGCTGCCCGGTTCCGGTGTCGATCGACCTGAAGGGCGTGAACTTCGACTTCGACAAGTCGACCCTGCGTCCGGATGCCGTCGCGATCCTGAGCGAGGCCAGCGAGATCCTGAAGCGTTACCCGGAACTGCGCGTTGAAGTCGCCGGTCACACCGACTCGAAGGGTACCGACGCCTACAACCAGAAGCTGTCCGAGCGTCGCGCCAAGGCCGTGTACGACTACCTGACCACCAACGGTGTCGCCGCGTCGCGCCTGCAGGGTCCGATCGGCTACGGCGAGAGCCGCCCGATTGCCCCGAACACCAACCCGGATGGTTCGGACAATCCGGAAGGTCGCGCCAAGAACCGTCGCACCGAGCTGAACGTCCAGAACTGATCGGACGCATCGGTTGATCCAGACAAGGCCCGGCTGACGCCGGGCCTTGTTTTTTGCGCCGCTGCCGCGCATTGCGCCGGCGCTGCGGCCCGTCCGCGTTGCGCGGGGCGCAGCGCGATGCGCGTCCCTGACCTGCGCCGGGCTGCACCGAATGGTTGAAAGCCCTGTAGGGCATGCCTACACTCGCGGCGTTCTCCGCACGAATGGAAATACGATGCTGCGTATCGCACTGGCCGGCGCCATGGCCCTGGTTCTCGTCCCCGCCGCCCACGCAGCCGTCGATTGCTCGGCCAGCACCGTCGTGCCGCCGCCGTTGCCGGCCACGGTGATCGAGCCGGTCGCCGAAGAGCTGCATGCCCGCCAGGGGCAGCTGGGCATGCCGTCGGGCGTGCTGACCTCCAACTTCAGCGACGAACAGTCGCTCGACCGCGTGCTGATGCGCCTGCGCGTGGAAAGCTGCAACAACGTCGCCAGCGCGATGCCGGCGCGTCCGGCGATCAACCCCAACGATCCGGCGGCCTACAAGCCGCAGACGCAGTACGACAACACGCCGTGGCGCTTCGACATGAGCCAGGGCGGCAAACGCATGACCGCCGACGAGTTCGACGCCTGGATGAAGGCGCGCGGCGTGCGCGTGGTCAAGGCGGCGGCGCCAGCCGCCGAAGGCGCGGCGGAAGCCAAGCCGGCGGCCGAGGTCAAGTAACGCAAGCCGCCTGGATGCCGCGCAGGATTTCCCGCGATGCCCGCCCTGCCAGACAGGGCGGGCATTTCGTTTCGCCTCCCGCCACCGGCGCGAAGAAGGCCGTCACGCCGCCGCGGCATGGCCTGGCGCGCGTGCTGTCCAAGGCGGGCGTGTGCTCGCGCAGCGAAGCCGCGCGCCGCGTGCTGGCCGGCCGGGTCGGCGTGGACGGGCGGGTGGTCCGGGACCCCGAGTTTCCCGTCGTGGCCGGCCGGCAGCGCATCACCCTGGATGGCCAGCCCATCGCCGCGGTGCGCCGCCTCTACGTGGCATTGAACAAGCCGCGTGGCCTGGTCACCAGCGTGCGCGACGAACAGGGCAGGGACACCGTCTACCGCTGCTTCGACGGCGCGGACATGCCGTGGCTGGCGCCGGTGGGGCGCCTGGACAAGGCCAGCGAAGGCCTGCTGTTCTTCAGCAACGATCCGGAATGGGCGGCGCGGCTGACCGACCCCGCGACCGGGCCGCTGAAGACCTACCGCGTGCAGATCGACGGCGCGCCCGATGCGGCGCAGCTGGCGCGCATGCATGAGGGGATCGAGGACGCCGGCGAGCATCTGGCCGCGCATTCGGTTGTCGTCCTGCGCGCGAGCGAGCGCACCGCGTGGCTGGAGATCGTGCTAGACGAAGGCCGCAACCGCCACATCCGCCGCCTGCTGCAGGTGCTGGGCTTCGAGGTGCTGCGGCTGGTGCGGGTGGCGATCGGGCCGGTCGCGCTGGGCGGGCTGGCCAAGGGGCAGTGGCGCGAACTGGACGCGGAGGAACTGGGAGCGCTCACTGCGCATTCATCCGGCCCAGACGCCAATTCATGAAAATTCTTCATTTAATTCATGCGTATAGCTTGATTTCTTCAAGTGCATGATTAGGCTGTAGGCCTGTTTCCAGCGAGGTCGCGCGGCCATGCCAGCTTTCATCCGCGGTGTTTTCATGACGCACATCCCTGTGCGTCACCCTTTCGGGCGGCTTCGCCGTGAAGAACGGCTTTCCTGCCGTTCTTTCATGACGCACGGCTCCGCGATGAAAAACGGCATTCCCGTTGCATTTGCGTTGGCGGCTGCCGCGGTTCTGGCCGGTTGCGCGTCGTCTGGCAAGCCGGTGGCCGCGGCCGTCGAGGACAAGCCGGTCACGGTGACCGTGGAGGCGCCGATGGCGGAAAAGGACGCGCTGGGCAATTACCGCTTCCTGATGCAGCAGGAAGGGAAGAACATGAGCGCCGACCAGTTCGACGCGTGGATGAAGGCCAACGGCATCCGGGTGGCGCGCGGCAATACGCCCGAAGGCGCTGCGGCGGCACCGGCCGCAAAGAACTAGCTTCCGTCGGCGGGCTTTGCCGCCTGCGTGAAGAAGCAATGCCCGTCGGATGCGACGTCCGGCCGGAAACGGAACAGGCGCCCCGAGGGCGCCTGTTCCGTTCTGCGCTTGGGCCGGATCAGCCCTTGATGACGCCCAGTTCCCTGCCGATGCGGGTGAAGGCGTCGATGGCGCGGTCCAGGTGTTCGCGGCTGTGCGCGGCGCTCATCTGCGTGCGGATGCGCGCCTGGCCCTTGGGCACCACCGGGAAGAAGAAGCCGATCGCATAGATGCCTTCTTCCAGCAGGCGCTGGGCGAACTTCTGCGCCAGCGGCGCGTCGTACAGCATCACCGGGCTGATCGGATGCACGCCCGGCTTCACGTCGAAGCCGGCGGCGGTCATCTTCTCTCGGAAGTAGGCGGTGTTCTCGGCCAGCTTGCCGCGCAGGTCGCCGGCCTTGTCGAGCATGTCGAAGGCCTTGATGCCGGCGGCGACCACGTGCGGCGGCAGCGAGTTGGAGAACAGGTAGGGCCGCGAGCGCTGGCGCAGCAGCTCGATCACCTCGGCGCTGGCGCAGGTGAAGCCGCCCAGCGCGCCGCCCATGGCCTTGCCCAGGGTGCCGGTGATGATGTCGATCCTGTCGAGCACGCCCTTCACCTCGGCCGAGCCGCGGCCGGTGGCGCCGAGGAAGCCGGTGGCATGGCATTCGTCGATGTGCACCAGCGCGTTGTACTTCTTCGCCAGCGCGGTGATCTCGTCCAGCGGGGCGATGAAGCCGTCCATCGAGAACACGCCGTCGGTGGTGATCAGCTTGGTCCGGCAACCGGCGGCATCGGCGGCCTGCAGCTGCGCTTCCAGGTCGGCCATGTCGCAGTTGGCATAACGGAAGCGTTTGGCCTTGCATAGGCGCACGCCGTCGATGATCGAGGCGTGGTTGAGCGCGTCGGAGATGATCGCGTCGTTCTCGCCGAGCAGCGGCTCGAACAGGCCGCCGTTGGCGTCGAAGCAGGCGGCGTAGAGGATGGTGTCGTCCTTGCCGAAAAAGTCGGCGATCTGTTTCTCCAGCTGCTTGTGCAGGTCCTGGGTGCCGCAGATGAAGCGCACCGAGGCCATGCCGAAGCCGTGGCTGTCCAGCGCGTCCTTCGCGGCCTGGATCAGGTCGGGGTGGTCGGCCAGGCCCAGGTAGTTGTTGGCGCAGAAGTTCAGCACGGTGCGGCCGTCGTCCAGGGTGATCTCGGCCGACTGCGGGCTGGTGATGATGCGTTCGGACTTGAACAGCCCCTGCGCGCGGATGGCGTCCAGTTCCTCGGCGTAGTGCCGGGTGAGCGGGGAAGTGTTCGCGGTTGCGGTCATGGCAGGGTCTTGCGGTGGAAGGAGTGCCGATTCTAGCGGCCGGGCGTTGCCGCCGCCGGTTTCATGGGGAATGGCTATAAGCGCCACGGCCGAAGTCATTTCTCCGTCCGGGTATGCGCCCGCAGCATCGACGCTCCCACCCATGCCTTCCAGGAGCCACCGATGACCGCGCCCTTCCTCCCGTCCACCGTGCCGACCAGGAAGCTGTTGTCCCTCAGCCTGGCCGTGGCGCTGTGCGGGGCGGCGGCATCGGCGCAGGCGCAGCAGCCCACCGTGGAGCAGCTGCAGCAGCGCCTGGAGCGGCTGGAACGCCTGGCCGGCGTGTCCGGCGGCGCACCCGCCGAAGGTGCCTGCCTGGCCGAGCTGGACCAGCGCCTGCGCATCCTCGAGCGCCGCCTGGAGCTGCAGGAGGAAGAGCGCGTGGCCGCGGCGAAGACCGCGCCGAAGCTCACGGTTGACCAGAAGGGTGCCGCGTTCAGGTCCGGCGACGGCAATTACGAACTGAAGCTGCGCGGCCTGCTGCAGGGCGATGCGCGGGTGTTCCTCGGCGACAGCGGCCAGAACGACACCTTCCTGTTGCGCACCGCGCGGCCGACGCTGGAAGGGTCGCTGGGCAGGCTGCTGGCCTACCGCTTCACCCCGGAGTTCGCCGGCGACAGCGCCAGCATCGTCGATGCCTATGCCGACCTGCGCTTCGATCCGGCCTATACGGTGCGCGTGGGCAAGTTCACCTCGCCGGTCGGGCTGGAACGCCTGCAGTCTTCCGCCGCGCTGGTCGATGTCGAGCGCGCGCTGGCCAGCGAACTGGCGCCCAACCGCGACCTCGGCGTGCAGCTGCAGGGCGAGGTCGCCAAGGGCAGGTTCAGCTACGCGCTGGGCGTGTTCAATGGCGCGGTCGATGGCCGCGACGCGGTGACCAGTAATCCGGACCACGATGTCGAGTTCGCCGGTCGCGTGTTCTTCGAACCGTTGAAGGGAACGGACAGCGCCTGGGCGGGACTGGGCTTCGGCCTGGGCGCCAGCACCGGCGAGAAACACGGTGCCGGCAGCAGTTTCCTGCCGCGCTACCGCACGCCGGGGCAGGCCACCTTCTTCAGCTACCGCGGCACGGTGCTGGCCGACGGCAGCCACCGCCGCTGGTCGCCGCAGGGCTGGTTCTACCGCAACGGCTTCGGCCTGCAGGGCGAGTACATCGTCTCGCAGCAGCAGGTGGCCCGCGACGGCCGGCGTGCGGAGCTGGACCACCGCGCCTGGCAGGCCACCGCCAGCTACGTGCTCACCGGCGAGGACGCCGGCTACCGCGGGGTGACCCCGGCGCGGCCGTTCGGCAGCAACGGCGGCCTGGGTGCGTTCGAACTCACCGCGCGCTACGGCGTGCTGGACATCGACGACGACGCGTTCCCCTTCTACGCCGATCCGGCCGCCTCCGCCTCGCGCGTGCGCGCCTGGACGCTGGGCGCCAACTGGTACCTGACGGCCAACCTCAGGCTGGCGACCAACTACCTGCACAGCCGCTTCGATGCCGCTCCCGGCGGCATCGCCCTGCCTGCCGAGAAGGCCGTGTTCTCGCGCCTGCAGGTTTCCTTCTGACGGAGCATCCCCCATGACCCAGACCTTCCGTTCCCGTGCCGGCCGCGCCTCGCTGGCCTTCCTGTTGACCCTGGTCGCCGGCGGCGCCTTCGCCCGCGACGTGCAGCTGCTCAACGTGTCCTACGACCCCACCCGCGAGCTGTACCGCGATTTCAACGCCGCCTTCGCCCGCCACTGGAAGGAAACCCGCGGCGACACCGTCACCATCGAGACCTCGCATGGTGGTTCCGGCAAGCAGGCGCGCGCGGTGATCGACGGCATCCAGGCCGACGTGGTCACGCTGGCGCTGGCCTACGACGTGGATGCGATCGCGCAGAAGGCGCGGCTGCTGCCGGCCAACTGGGAATCGCGCCTGCCCGACAACAGCGCGCCGTATACCTCGACCATCGTGTTCCTGGTGCGCAAGGGCAACCCGAAGGGCATCCGCGACTGGCCGGACCTGCTGCGCGCCGGCGTGTCGGTGGTGACGCCGAACCCGAAGACCTCCGGCGGCGCGCGCTGGAACTACCTCGCCGCCTGGGCCTATGCCGAGCACATCTTCAAGGGCGACCGCGCGCGCATCCTCACCTACATGCGCGCGCTGTTCCGCAACGTGCCGGTGCTGGACACCGGCGCGCGCGGCGCCACCACCACCTTCGTCCAGCGCGGCATCGGCGACGTGCTGCTGGCCTGGGAGAACGAGGCCTTCCTGGCGCAGGAGGAACTGGGCCCGGACAAGTTCGAGATCGTGGTGCCGCGGCTGTCGATCCTGGCCGAGCCGTCGGTGGCGCTGGTCGACCGCAACGCCGACCGCCACGGCACCCGCGAGGTGGCGCAGGCCTACCTGCAGTACCTGTATTCGGCCGAGGGGCAGCGCATCGCGGCGCGCCACTACTACCGTCCGCGCCATCCCGAACTGGCCGCGCCGGCCGACGTGGCGCGTTTCCCGCAGGTACGGCTGGTGACCATCCGCGAGGCGTTCGGCTCGTGGGAAAAGGCGCAGGCCGAGCACTTCGCCGACGGCGGCGTGTTCGACCAGATCCAGGCAGACAGGTAAGTGGGCGCAGGCGTGCAATCCCTGCCGCGTGCACGGCGCCAACGCCGGGTGCTGCCCGGCTTCGGCGTCGGCATGGGCATCACCCTGTTCTGGCTGGGGCTGATCGTGCTGATCCCGCTGGCCGGCGTGTTCCTGCGCGCGGCCGGGCTGGGCGTGGACGGCATCTGGCGCATATGGAGCGAACCGCGCGTGCTGTCGGCGCTGCGGCTGAGCTTCGGCACCGCCTTCGCCGCGGCGGCGTTCAACACGCTGATGGGCACCTGGGTGGCGTGGGTGTTCGTGCGCTACCGCTTCCCGGGCCGGCGCCTGTTCGACGCGATGATCGACCTGCCGTTCGCTCTGCCCACCGCGGTGGCCGGCATCGCGCTCACCGCGCTGTACGGCGGCCAGGGCTGGGTCGGGCGCTGGCTCGAACCGCTGGGCCTGAAAGTCGCCTACACGCCCGTGGGCATCGTGGTCGCGCTGGTGTTCGTCGGCCTGCCGTTCGTGGTGCGCATCGTGCAGCCGGTGCTGGCCGAAGCCGAGCGCGAGCTCGAGGAAGCGGCGGCGACGCTGGGTGCCAGCCGCTGGCAGACCATCGTGCGCGTGGTGGTGCCGGCGTTGTGGCCGGCGATGTTGACCGGTTTCGCGCTGGCGTTCGCGCGCGGGGTGGGCGAGTACGGCTCGGTGATCTTCATCGCCGGCAACCTGCCGTTCGCCACCGAGATCGCGCCGCTGCTGATCACCATCCGGCTGGACGAATTCGACTACGCCGGCGCCACCGCCATCGCCGCGGCGATGCTGCTGCTGTCCTTCCTGGTGCTGCTGCTGGTCAACAGCCTGCAGGCACGGCTGCAACGCCGGGGCGCGCGATGACCGAGATGGTATCCGGACTGCCCGTGGCGATCGCCGCGCCGGCCGGCCGCCGTGCCGCCGCGCGCGTGGCCAGCGTGACCACCGAGCCGCGCTGGGTGCGTGCGCTGCTGATTCTCGGCGCGCTGGGTTTCCTGCTTTCGTTCCTGCTGCTGCCGCTGCTGCTGGTGTTCGTCGAGGCGCTGCGCGGCGGCGCGCAGGCGTTCTGGAGCGCGGTGAGCGATCCGGACGCGCTGGCGGCGGTGCGCCTGACCCTGCTGGTCACCGCCATCGTCATCCCGCTCAACCTGGTGTTCGGCATCGCCGCGGCGTGGGTGGTGAGCAAACACCGCTTCCCCGGCAAGCGCTGGCTGGTGACCCTGATCGACCTGCCGTTCTCGGTGTCGCCGGTGGTCGCCGGGCTGGTGTTCATCCTGCTGTTCGGCCGCGACGGCTGGCTGTGGCCGCTGATCGAGGAGGGCATGCGCCTGCACCTGCCGGTGGCCGGCGAGGTGCTGCTGCAGCTGCCGCGCATCGTGTTCGCGATCCCCGGCATCGTGCTGGCCACCACCTTCGTCACCTTCCCGTTCATCGCCCGCGAACTGATGCCGCTGATGGAGCAGCAGGGCAGCGACGAGGAACTGGCGGCGCTGACCCTGGGCGCCAACGCCTGGCAGATGTTCGGGAAGGTGACCCTGCCCAACATCCGCTGGGGCCTGCTGTATGGCGTGCTGCTGTGCAGTGCGCGGGCGATGGGCGAGTTCGGCGCGGTGTCGGTGGTGTCCGGGCACATCCGCGGGCGCACCAACACGCTGCCGCTGCACGTGGAGATCCTCTACAACGAGCCGTCCGCGCACACCTGGAGCGCAGCGTTCGCCTGCGCCTCGCTGCTGGCCGGCACCGCGCTGCTGACGCTGGTGCTGAAGACTTTCCTGGAATGGCGGCATGGCCAGTCGCTGGCCGCCGCGCACCACCGCTGAGGTGACGATGAACATCCGCATCCAACAACTGGGCAAGCGCTTCGGCGCGTTCCCCGCGCTCGACGGCGTCAGCCTGGACATCCGCAGCGGCGAGCTGCTGGCCCTGCTCGGGCCGTCGGGGTCGGGCAAGACCACCCTGCTGCGCGCGCTCGCCGGGTTGGAGCAGCCCGAACACGGCCGCATCCTGTTCGACGGCGAGGACGCCACCGCGCTGAGCGTGCAGGCGCGCCGCGCCGGTTTCGTGTTCCAGCATTACGCGCTGTTCCGGCACATGGACGTGCGCGCCAACATCGCCTTCGGCCTGGAAGTGCGGCGCGGCGCGCAGCGCTGGCCGAAGGCGCGCATCGACGCGCGGGTGGAGGAACTGCTGGCGCTGGTGCAGCTCGACGGCCTGGGCGGGCGCTACCCGACGCAGCTGTCCGGCGGCCAGCGCCAGCGCGTGGCGCTGGCGCGCGCGCTGGCCATCGAACCGCGCGTGCTGCTGCTGGACGAACCGTTCGGCGCGCTGGACGCGCAGGTGCGCCGCGACCTGCGCCGCTGGCTGCGCGAACTGCACGACCGCACCGGCCTGACCACGGTGTTCGTCACCCACGACCAGGAAGAGGCGCTGGAACTGGCCGACCGCGTGGCGATCCTCAACCGCGGCCGCATCGAGCAGGTCGGCAGCCCGGGCGAGATCTACGACCGGCCGGCGTCGCCGTTCGTCTACGGCTTCGTCGGCGAGGCCAACCGCCTGCCGGCGCGGGCCGACGGCGACGCGCTGGACGTGGCCGGCGCGCGCTGGTCGCGGCCGGCGGGGCTGCCGGACGCGGCCGCGCTGGACGTCTACGTGCGCCCGGAAGACATGCGCGTCGGCGACGCCGGCGACTGGGTGGGCACCGTGCTGTCGGTGCAGCGCAGCGGCGCGCGCGCGCGGCTGCGCGCCCGCCTGCGCGGCGCCGCCGTGGACGTGGAAGTCGAGCTTCCGCCCGACGCGCCGTCCTACGCGGCGGGGCAGGTCGTGGCGCTGGCGGCGCGGCGCCATGGGGTGTTTCCGGCATCCCTTGCCGGCTAGCGGCGGCATCCCGGCGTTCCGGGCCGCGCAGGCCGGGCGACTTCCGCGCGCCCTGAGGTGCGTTGGACCCGCCCGGTAGCGGCACGCGTTCGCCGTGGGTGGGCGGGTGTCTTGCCCGGGAATCAGCGCCCGGCGACGCCTGGGGACAGGGCGCCGCCATCACCGGCGGGTCCGCCCGTGCCGGTGGAACGCTGGCGTTGCCGGTCAATCTGGTTAAGAATTTGTGAATCCTGCGCCATGGCGGCGCCGGCATCCCATTCCCCGGAGACCCACATGATCCCCTGCAAGCGCCTTGCCGCCGTTGCCTGTGCTGCCGTGCTTTCCGTTCCGTTTGCCGCCTGCGCCGAAGACGCCGCATCGCCCGTCAGCTGGGAAGTCAGCGCGGTTTCGGACTACCTGTTCCGCGGCGCGTCGCAGACCGACGAAAAGCCGACCGTGCAGGGCACCGTCACCTGGACCTCGTCCAGCGGCCTGTATGTCGGCGGCTTCGCCTCGGGCGTGGACTTCGGCCAGGACAGCCCGGACGTCGAGGTGGACTACTTCGTCGGCTACGGCTTCGATGTCAACGACAAGGTGAATATCGACGTCCTGCTCAACCGCTACACCTACCCGGGTGCCAGCGAGATGGCCTACAACGAGCTGGTCACCACCACCACCCTGGCCGAGACCTGGAAGGTCAACGTCAGCTACACCAACGACGTGTGGGGCAGCGGCACCACCGGCTGGTACTACGGCGTGGGCGGCGACTGGGGCCTACCGAAGGACTTCACCCTGTCGGCCAACGTCGGCCGCAGCGTGTTCAACGACAGCGACGTGGCCCAGGACTACACGGACTGGGGCGTGGGCATCGTCCGCAGCTTCGGCATCGCCGAGGTGTCGCTGGGCTACTACGGCACCGACGGCAAGGGCCGCGACAACTTCGGCCAGCTGGCCGACGACCGCCTCGTGCTGGCGGTGAAGATCGCGCGCTGAGCGCTGCGCTGATGCAGCAAACAAAAAAGGCGCCGTCAGGCGCCTTTTTTTTCGAGGACCAACCGGCCTCAGTTCCAGCTCAGCACGACCTTGCCGGCCTTGCCCTGTTCCATCAGGTCGAAACCTTCCTGGAAGCGGTCCACCGGCAGCTGGTGGGTCATCACCTTGCCGAGCGGGAAGCCGGACAGCACCAGCTGGGTCATCTTGTACCAGGTCTCGTACATCTTGCGGCCGTAAATGCCCTGCACGGTCAGGCCCTTGAAGATGATCTTGTCCCAGTCGCAGCCGGCGCCCTTGGGCATGATGCCGAGCATGGCGATCTTGCCGCCGTGGTACATGCAGTCGAGCATGTCGTTGAAGGCGCGCGGGTTGCCGCTCATTTCCAGGCCCACGTCGAAGCCCTCCATGTGCAGTTCCTTCATCACGTCCTTGAGCGACTGGTTGGCGACGTTGACCACGCGGGTGGCGCCCATGTCGGCGGCCAGCTTCAGGCGGAAATCGTTGACGTCGGTGACCACCACGTTGCGCGCGCCGATGTGCTTGCAGATGCCCGCGGCGATGATGCCGATCGGGCCGGCGCCGGTGATCAGCACGTCCTCGCCGATCACGTCGAACTCCAGCGCGCAGTGCGCGGCGTTGCCGTACGGGTCGAAGAACGCGGCCAGTTCGGACGGGATCTGGTCCGGGATCGGCCACAGGTTGCTGGCCGGCATCACCATGTATTCGGCGAAGGCGCCGTTGACGTTGACGCCGATGCCCACGGTGTTCGGGCACAGGTGCGGGCGGCCGCCGCGGCAGTTGCGGCAGTGGCCGCAGACGATGTGGCCTTCGGCGGACACGCGCTGGCCGATTTCATAGCCGGTCACCGCCGAGCCGAGCGCGGCGATGCGGCCGACGAACTCGTGGCCGATGGTCAGGCCCGGCTTGATGGTGCGCTGGCTCCACTCGTCCCACAGGTAGATGTGCAGGTCGGTGCCGCAGATGGCGGTCTTCTCCAGCTTGATCAGCACCTCGTTCGGACCGGGCACCGGCACCGGCACCTCTTCCATCCAGATGCCCTTGGTTGCCTCGCGCTTGACCAGCGCGCGCATCGTGTTCTGTGTCATTGCCGGAAACCGCAGTGGGAAAAGAGCGCCGATTATATGCTTTCGGCCGTAACCGCCCGTACCGGCGGGCATGGCTACGGCAACGGTTTCACCCGCTACAATCGTGGCTTCCATTTTCCGGGGACCCGCTTCATGCGTCTGAATCTTCTCGCTTTTTCCGTGGTGGCCGGGCTTGGCCTGGCGCAGGCGGCCACCGCCGCCGAGGGCATGTGGGTGCCGCAGCAGCTGCCGCAGATCGCCGGGCCGCTGATGAAGGCCGGGCTGAAACTGGACCCGCTGCAGCTGAGCAACCTGACCGGCGACCCGATGGGCGCGGTGGTGGCGCTGGGCGGCTGCACCGCCAGCTTCGTCTCGCCGCAGGGCCTGGTGGCGACCAACCACCACTGCGCCTATGGCGCCATCCAGCTCAATTCCACCGCCGAGAAGAACCTGATCAAGGATGGCTTCAGCGCGGCCAGCTTCAAGGATGAACTGAGCGCCGGCCCGAACGCGCGCATCTACGTGCTCGACGACATCACCGATGTCACCCAGCAGGCCAAGGCCGCCATCGCCGCCGCCGGCAACGACCCGCTCAAGCGCACCGAGGCGCTGGAGGCACTGGAGAAGAAGCTGGTGGCCGAGTGCGAGGCCGACGACAGCTACAGCTGCACGCTGTACAGCTTCTCCGGCGGCAACACCTACCGCCTGTTCAAGAACCTGGAAATCAAGGACGTGCGCCTGGCGTACGCCCCCCCGGACAGCGTCGGCAAGTTCGGCGGCGACGTCGACAACTGGATGTGGCCGCGCCACACCGGCGATTTCTCGTTCTACCGCGCCTACGTCGGCAAGGATGGCAAGCCGGCCGCGTTCTCGGCCGACAACGTGCCGTACCAGCCGAAGCACTGGCTGAAGCTGGCCGACCAGCCGCTGGGCGAGGGCGATTTCGTGATGGTGGCCGGCTACCCGGGCCGCACCGACCGCTACGCGCTGGTCAGCGAGTTCGAGAACACCGCCGGCTGGACGTACCCGACCATCGCCAAGGCCTACAAGGACCAGATCGCGCTGGTCGAGGCGGCCAGCAGGGACAACAAGGACATCGCGGTGAAGTACGCCGCCACCATGGCCAGCTGGAACAACACCAGCAAGAACTACGACGGCCAGCTGGACGGCTTCAAGCGCAACAACGTGCTGGCGCAGAAGCAGAAGGAAGAAGCCGCGGTGCTGGAATGGCTGCGCGGGCAGGGCGCCAAGGGCAAGCCGGCGCTGGATGCCTACGCGCAGCTGCAGGCGCTGGGCACCCAGGCGCGCAGCACCCAGCAGCGCGACATCACCCTGGGCATGTTCAACCGCACCGGCACGCTGGGCACCGCGGTGCGCCTGTACCGCCTGGCGCTCGAGAAGGCCAAGCCCGACGCGCAGCGCGAGGACGGCTACCAGGAACGCGACCTGCCGGCCATCGAAGGCGGCCTGAAGCAGATGGACCGCCGCTACGTGGCGGCCATGGACCGGCAGTTCCAGCAGTACTGGCTGCAGCGCTATGTCGCGCTGCCCGCCGGCCAGCGCGTGCCGGCGTTCGACACCTGGCTGGGCGGCAGCGACGCCGCGGCCGTGGACGCCGCGCTGGCACGCCTGGACGGCTCGCGGCTGGGCGACCTGGCCGAGCGCATGAAGTGGTTCAACGCCGACAAGGCCGCGTTCGAGGCCAGCACCGACCCGGCCATCCAGTACGCGGTGGCGGTGATGCCGGCGCTGCTGCAGATCGAGCACCAGAACAAGGTCAAGCGCGGCGAGGAACTGGTGGCGCGCCCGCTGTTCCTGCAGGCCATCGCCGACTACAAGCAGAGCAAGGGCGAGTTCGTCTATCCGGACGCCAACCTGTCCCTGCGCATCACCTTCGGCAACGTGAAGGGCTACACCGGCCTGGACGGCAAGGTGCAGCAGCCGTTCACCACCATCGAAGGCGTCGCCGCCAAGGAGACCGGCGTCGACCCGTTCGATTCGCCGAAGGCGCTGCTCGACGCGGTCAAGGCCAGGCGCTACGGCGGCCTGGAAGACAAGCGCCTCGGCAGCGTGCCGGTGGACTTCCTGTCCGACCTGGACATCACCGGCGGCAATTCCGGCTCGCCGGTGCTGGACGCGCACGGCCGCCTGGTCGGCCTGGCGTTCGATGGCATCTGGGAGTCGGTGGCCAGCAACTGGGTGTTCGACCCGGTGATGACCCGCATGATCTCGGTGGACCAGCGCTACATGCGCTGGATCATGCAGGAAGTGGCGCCGGCGCCGCAGCTGCTGAAGGAACTGGAAGCCGCGTCGAAGTAAGCCGCGCTCCGGTTTGATCGAAAACCCCGGACGGGAAAGCGTCCGGGGTTTTTTGTTGCCGCCATCCGTGGCGGCAAGCCTTCGGTCCGTCGACGGCTCCGTAGGCGTGGGGTGCGCTCCACACCGGCTTTCTCATGGCGGACATGCGGGGCAAGCCCCGCACCTACGCGGGGTGTTGCGGGATGTCCGCTCAGAGAGGTCGGCGCCTTCTCTGCAACGGAGCATGCAATCCCGGCGACGTGTAGGTGTAGGGCTCGCCCCACACCGGCTTTCTCATGCGGACATGCGGGGCGAGCCTCCGCATCTACGAGTGTGTTGTGGGATGCCCACCCAGAGATGTCGGCGCCTTCTCTGCAACGGAGCATGCAATCCCGGCGACGTGTAGGTGTGGGGCTCACCCCACACCGGCTTTCTCACGGCAGACATGCGGGGCAAGCCCCGCATCTACGAATGTGTTGCGGGAGCGCGCCGAAACGCGGCCGTGTCAGCGGTACGGACCCGGCCCGCGCCAGACCAGTTCGCCGCGCCGGTAGACATACATCACCGTGACCACGTCGCGCGCGTCGCCGATGGAGCGCAGTTCCGGCGCGTCGGGCGCGAGCAGGCGGCACTTGCTGGAGCCGCGCCTGAGCGCGACCTCCGCCGGGCAGACCATCAGGTAGCTGGTGCCCGGCAGCGGAATGGACAGTTCCTTCATGCCCTGTTCCATCCAGGTGCGCAGCCGCGTCTCGGCGAGCAGGTCGTAGATGATCTGGTAGCCGCCCACTTCCATGGCCGGCTCGCCTGCGGCCGCGTCGTTGCGATGGCCGTTGCGGTTGACCGGGCCGGAGGAGCGTCCGTCGTCGGGCGCGGTTTCCTTCGGCTGCCAGCCCGGCGGGCGCCCGGTCCAGGTCTGCGGCCGGCGCTGCACGCTTTCCGGCGGGCTGGTGGCCGCGGCCTGCGCCGACTCGGCCGCGGGCGGCGCATCGCTCCTGTCCTGCTGCTGTTCCGGTTCGGCCGGGGGCTCGATGTACCTGGCCTCCGGTACCGGCTTGCGTGCATCGGCCTGCCGGCGTGCCACCGGTCTGGAAGGCCGCTTGCGCTCGTTCACCGGCTTCGGCCCCGGCGGCTGGCGCGCGGTGGGCGGCGAGGGCGGCGCTTCGCCGACGAAATCCACCTTGACCCGGCCGCCGCCGGACGTTCCCTGCGGCGTGGTCACCACCGGCGGCGTGGAGTGCAGCAGGAGCAGCAGCACCAGCAGGTGCAGCAGCGCGCTCACGATGGCGGCCGCCCACGGCTGCAGGCGTTCGTTCCAGGGCCGGCGGGTGGAAGGGACGGAAACCGGGTCGCTGCTCATGCCACGTTGCGGGCGGAGGAAGTGCTGGCCCTCATGTGGGCGTCATGCCATGCGGCCGATGGGGCGGCCATGGTAACGCCTGGCGTCGGCCGCCACGCCCGTCGCGGGCGGCATCGGCGCGTTGCGTTCATTCGGGCATGCGCATCGCCTGCGGCGGCGTGGTGTCGCCGCCCTCCATCCAGCCGATCCAGCGGTCCGGTCCCGCGCCCGGGTCGGGCACCGCCAGTCCCCGGGCCACGCCGTCGGCGTCGACCAGCAGCAGGCGCGCATCGCCGCCGGCTGCACCGGTGGCGAATCGCACGCGCCTTGCCGGTGTTTCCAGCAGGTTGTCCACGGCTTCGACCTGCAGGTCGCGTACGGCCAGCGGTTGCGACGGCGGGGTGCGGCCGAGCCAGCGCGCCTGCGGCCAGGCGAACATCTCGACCTGCGCCTGCCGCTGCAACGGCAGGGCGGTGGCGATCTCGGCCGGCACGTTCTCTCCCCGCGGCGCTGCGCGATCCACCACGCCTACGGCGGCGGCCGCGGCGACATGCGCGGCCACCTGGCGCATGCTTCCGGTCAGTCTGGCCGTCCACAGCTGGCTGGGCAGCAGCACCACGGCAACGGCCAGGACCAGCGACAGCGCGCGCCGCGGCGACGACGCGCGCGCCGTGGCCGCCAGCAGCAGGCCGGCCCAGAACAGGCTGGACCACACCAGGTAGCGGGGCGCCAGCAACTGGTCCGGATAGGTCTGGAAATACGCATCCCGCACCACCGCCACCAGGGCGCCGGTGGCCGCGGCGAACAGGGCGATGCCGATGCCCAGCCGCTGCGCCGGCGCCGGCGGCGTCTGCGGGGCCAGCCACGCCTTCAGCAGCAGCCATGCCAGCGCGGCCAGGCCCGCCAGCGCGATGGGAATGTGCGGGAACCAGGCCAGCATCACCGGCCCGAAACGGCCTTCGTAGGCCGATGCGACGGGCGCCAGCAACGCGCCCAGCGCAGGCGGCAGGCGCTCGGCCAGCGCCGGGTCCAGCGCCGGCCATGCGGCATGGATCCAGGGGCCGGCCAGCCAGCGCAGCCAGGACGAGATCCAGGACAGCGGCGCGAACGCGAGCGCGCCGGCGCTGTCGCCGGTCAGCTGCAGCGCCGCCAGCGTGAGCACCAGTCCAAGGGACAGCGTGGCCCATGCCGCCGGCCGCGCGCGGGTGAGCCACAGCATCGGGAAGAAGGCCGCGAACGTCGCGATGCCGCTGCCGAAGGAGAATGCCGCGGCCAGGCCGCACAGCGCGGCGATGCCCGCCGCGCCCGCGCCCGGCCGCAGTCGCTGGCCGAGCACCTGGAGCCCTGCGAGCAGCAGCGCGGTCACGCTGTAGGCATGCACGGTTTCGTTGCCGTGCCCGAGCGCGCGCTGGTTGCCCAGCCAGCACAGCCCCAGCAGCAGCGCCAGCCACGCGGCGTGGCGTTGCGATGCCGGCAGTGCGGCCAGCTGCCGCCAGCCCAGCGCCAGCGTGGCCAGCAGCAATACGATGCCGATGCCGATCTGCAGCCACTGGCCGCCATGTAGCCAGTACAGTTCGGCCAGCCGCACCAGGCTGGGCAGCAGCTCGTGGTGGCCGTTGTCGGCGTTGACCACGTTCTGCGGGAACGGCGTGGACAGCAGATGCGCCTGGAAGCGCCATTGATCGGCGTACGGCACCTTGGGCGCGCGCAGCATCACCACCAGCGCGGGCAGCAGGAACGCGGCCGCTGCCAGCCAGGCGGCCGCGCGGCGCAGCGTATCGGTCGTGTTTTTCATGCGCGGCATGCTAGCAGGCGCCACGCGGCAGGGGCCGCCACCAATGCGTGCCCTGCATGGTGCGCAGGGCACGCGCCCATGCCCTGCGCGCGGCTGCCGATACGGCAGGTCACGATGCCGGGGACGCCGGCGGAACGCGCGCATGCGTCGCCGCTTCCGCGGAACGGCACCGCTGTCGCTCACGTCCCGGCGTCCCTGTCTCCATGCCGCCGCCGGCGCGGATTCGTAACGCGGGCAACCGTGCCCTGCACCGCGGCGGCGACAGGCTATGATGCGGGCCCCCGCCACGAGCTCCCAACTGCATGCGCATCCTGCTTGCCCGCCACGGCGAAACGCCGTGGAACGCCGAAGGCCGCTACCAGGGCCAGATCGACATTCCCCTCTCGCCGGTGGGCGAGGCGCAGGCCAGGGCGCTGGGCGAACGCCTGCATTCGCTGGACATCACCCGCGCGGTGGCCTCGCCGCTGTCGCGCGCGCAGAGCACCGCCCGCGCCGCGCTTGGCAGCGCCCGCGAGTCGATGCTGCAGACCGATGCGGACCTGCAGGAAATCGCCCATGGCGAATGGGAAGGCCTGCTCGCCAGCGAGATCAACGACAAGGACCCCGCGCGCCTGCGCGCCTGGCGCGAGGAGCCCGATACCGTGCTGATGCCGGGCGGCGAATCGCTACGGCAGGTGCTGGACCGCAGCTGGCGCGGCCTGGCCCGCGCCGCCGAAGGGCTGGGCGCGGACGACACTCTGCTGGTGGTCGCGCACGACGCGGTCAACCGCGTGATCCTGTGCAGGGTGCTGGGCCTGCCGATCGGCAAGCTGTGGACCTTCCGCCAGGCGCCGACCACGCTGAACCTGCTCGAAGGACCGGACGTGGAAAGCCTGGAAGTGGTGCGCCTGAACGACTGCGCGCACCACACCCCGTTCTTCGGCGAGGCCAAGCACCGGGCGCTCTGATGGCGCTGCCACGGACAGGCGCGCGCTGGCTGTCCGCCGCGCTGCTGGCGCTGTCGCCGTTGCCGGCGATGGCGCAGCCGGCCGATGGCTGCCCGCCTTTTTCCGTGCAGGACAACCGCGCGCCGCACTATCCGCCGTCCGAACTGTGGCGGCTGCTCGGCTACACGATCAACGTGATCATCGATACCGACGCCTGCGGGCGGGTGACGGCCGCGCGCGTCGAGCAGGCCTCCGGCGTGGCGGCGCTGGACGCGGCGGCGCTGGCGGCGGCCCGCGCCTGGACCGTGCCGCCGGAATACCGCGGCCAGCCGCGCTACCGGCTGCCGTTCGCGTTCGAACCGCTGCCCGAGGCGCTGGCGGCACAGGAGCGCTGGCGGCCGCACGATCCGTTCTTCGAGGAGCGCAGCAGCGGCCGCGTGCCGATGCCCGCGCTGGATGCCGACGGTGCGCTGCCTGGTTATATCGCCGACCCGTATCCGATCGGTTTCCTGCAGATTCCCGAGGCCATCGCCGCGATCGGCCCGCTGGCGCTGTTCCGCCGCTACGGCCGGCAGGCCAACTTCTGGCTGCGCGACGAGGAAGGCCTGAGCCTGTTCCAGCTCGACGGCCCGATGATGGTGCGCAACCGCCTGGTCAGCGACGGCCGGCGGCGCTTCGTGGTCACCAGCGTGCTGTGCGGCAACGACCTGGACGCCTGCCGCCAGGCGCTGGCGGAACTGCGCGCCGCGCGCGGACCGCAGCAGCCGGTCGCCGACGTCCCCGCGCAGCCGTAGGCGTCTTCGCGGTCCACCCGCACTCTTCGCAATGCCTGCAGGAGCGACTTCAGTCGCGATGGGGACTTTTCCGGTACGGCCTCACCGCGACTGAAGTCGTTCCTGCGTGAGGCGGCCAGCCCGACAGGCACGGGTGCCGCTCCCACCGGCGCTATCATGGCCGGCCCCGCCGCCAACTCGTGTGGCGCCTGACGCCTCCTTGGAATCCCGCATGTCCTCCGCACGTCCCGCCACGCTCGAGCAGTGGCTCGCCCATATCGACCGACAGCATCCGCAGCCCATCGCGATGGGGCTGGAGCGTGTGCGCGAGGTGGCCGGGCGCATGGGCCTGGAGCGGCCGGCGCGGCGCTGCATCGTGGTCGGCGGCACCAACGGCAAGGGCTCGACGGTGGCTTTCATCGAGGCGATCGCGCGCGCCGCCGGCTGGACGGTGGGCGCCTATACCTCGCCGCACCTGCTGGCCTACAACGAGCGCGTGCGCATCGACGGTGCCGACGTGGACGACGCCACGCTGGTCGCCGGCTTCAACGCCGTCGAGGACGCGCGCGGCGACACGCCGCTGACCTATTTCGAATACGGCACGCTGTGCGCGCTGTGGGCGTTCGCGCGCGCCGGCCTGGACCTGGCGGTGCTGGAAGTGGGGCTGGGCGGGCGCCTGGACGCGGTCAATCTCGTCGATGCCGACGTGTCGGTCATCACCACCGTGGACATCGACCATGCCGACTGGCTGGGCAGCGACCGCGAGACCATCGGCCAGGAGAAGGCCGGCATCATCCGCGGCTGGAAGCCGGTGATCCTGGGCGAGATCGACCCGCCGTCCAGCGTGCTGCGCCGCGCCTACGTGCTGGGCGCCAATGCGATCCGCTTCGGCAGCGACTTCTTTGCCGAAGCCGTCGACGCCGGCACCTGGCGCTGGCGCGACGTGTCCTTCCGCATCGAGCTGCCGCAGCCGGCGCTGTGGGCGCCGGTGCAGCGGACCAACGCCGCGACCGCGATCGCCGCGCTGCGCGCCCTCGACCGCCCGGTGCCGCGCGCGGCGTGGGCGCAGGGCGTGGCGCAGGCGCAGGTGGCCGGGCGCCTGCAGCGCTTCGAGCGCGAGGGCGTGGAAGTGCTGGTCGACGTCGGCCACAACCCGCAGGCCGCCGCCGCCCTGGGCGCCGCCCTGCAGGCGCGGCCGGCCGCCGGGCGCACCCTGGCGGTGTACGCGGCGTTGGCGGACAAGGATGCGCCGGGCGTGGTCGCAGCGCTGCAGGCGCGGGTCGACCGCTGGTACCTGGCCGGGCTGGACGGCGCGCGCGGACAGAGCGCCGAGCAGCTGCGCGCGCGGCTGGCCGGCAGCGCGGCCGGCAACGCCGCGGCCTGCGCGGACGTGCGGCAGGCCCTGGCCAGCGCGCTGGAGCAGGCCCGTCGCGGCGACCGCGTGCTGGTGTTCGGCTCCTTCCACACCGTCGCCGAGGCCCTGCCGCTGCTGCGTCGTTGACCGGAAAACCCTGCGGGCGCATCTCGATGCGCGATGTCTACCTGCCGGGAAAATCCCTTCACGCACGCAAAACGCGCTCCCGCCGTTCAGCTGCCGCGGCGTTGCCCATCGGCAGCGCCGCCTATAATCGCCGGACTTCCGCCCGCCGCCCTGACGCCCTGCCGTGGATACTCCCCTGAAACAGCGACTGATTGGCGCCATCGTCCTGGTGGCGCTGGCCGTGATCTTCCTGCCCATGCTGGTCAAGGGCCCGGCGCCGGACAGCGACGTGCAGGACGTGCCGCTGCGCGCGCCCGACGCGCCGGCCGACGCCCAGTTCGAAACCCGCGAGCTGCCGCTGGTGGCGCCCAACGCGCCGGCCACGGGCAGCGCCACGGGCATGCCCGGCGCGCAGCCCGTGGCCGAAGGCGGCTCCCCGGCAACGACGGCGGAGGGCGAAGCGCTGCCCCCGACGGCGGCTGCCGGCAATTACGCGGTGAGCTTCGGCGCCTATGCGACCGAGGCTGACGCCGACGCGGTGATCGCCCACCTGAAGAAGTCCAACCTGCCGGGTTTCCGCCAGCCCGACACGCTCAATGGCCGCGCCGTCTGGCGCGTGCGCATCGGCCCCTATGCCGATCGCGCGCAGGCCGAGCTGATCCGCCTGGAAGCAGGCAAGGCCAGCCGCGACGTGAACTCGCAGGTGGTGGTGCTGGACGCCGGCAAGGAGCCGGCGGCGCCGGTCGCCGCGCAGCCCGCGCCCGCGTCGTCGGCGGCTGCCGCCCCCGCCTCGTCGCCGGTGCGCACCGAAACCCTGCCGGCCGAGCCGACCCGGCCGGTGGCGGCGGAAACCCGTCCCGAGCCCAGGCCCGCCGCACCGAAGCCGGAAGCCACCAGGCCGGCGGCGCCCGAACGCACCACCACGACGGTCAGCACCGCGCCGGCGGCCAGCCGCGTCGGCTTCGCCGTGCAGCTGGGCGCGTTCGCGCGGCCGGCCGACGCCAATGCGCTGCGCGACAAGGTGCGCGCGGCCGGTTTCAGCGCCTTCGTCGAGCAGGTGCACACCGACAGCGGCGTGCTCAACCGCGTCCGCGTCGGGCCGGTGGCCAACCGTGCCGATGCCGAGCAGCTCAAGGCGCAGGTGGCGGCGAAGATCGGCATCGCTGGCATGGTCCGGCCGCACCCCTGATGCGTTCCCCCGCCTGATGCGCCGGCAGCGCCACCCGTGATCGACCTGCTGTTGCTGGGGCTGATCGTCCTGTCGGCCCTGTTCGGGCTGGCGCGCGGCCTGCTCGCCACGGTGTTCGGGGTGCTGGGCTGGGTGCTGGCCGGCTGGGCCGCGTTCCGCTTCGGTCACGACGCCACGCTGATGCTCAGCGGCGGCGCGGCGCCGACCCCGGGCCAGTACGCCGCCGGCCATGCCATCGCCTTCTTCGGCGTGCTGCTGGCGGTTTCGGCGGTCGGCATGCTGCTGCGCGGGGTGGTCGATTCAACGCTCCTGCTCAAGGGCCCGGACCGCCTGCTCGGCTTCGGCCTGGGCTTCGTGCGCGGTGTGCTGCTGGCCGTGCTGGCGGTGCTGGTGGTGGGCTTCACCCCGGTGGCCGACGGCGAGGCGTGGCGGCGCTCGCAGGTGGCCTCGTGGCTGCGGCCGCCGGCCGACTGGCTGCGCGCGCGCCTGCCGGAAATGCCGGCCATGCCGGAACATGCGCTGCTGGACTTGGGCAAGGCGGTGCTGGCAGGCGATAATGCCGCGCTCAGCGAACATGAAGCGGGCAGCGGACTGCCGCAAGCGGTGCAGGAGGGGGCGGACGACGCCCTGCCGGCCGCGACCGGAGGCAGCCGCCAGGACCCGGCGAAGGCGTGGCCTTCCAACACCGATCCGGCGCAGGTGCGCCCGGATCACCCCGGCCCGGCAGGGACCGGGCCATCGGGCCAGGCACGGCCTCCTTCACGTTAACCGGGCCACGGCCCAGCGGAGATCGCGCAACATGTGTGGCATCGTCGGAATCGTCGGCAACCAGAACGTCGCCGGGCAGCTCTATGACGGCCTGACCGTCCTCCAGCACCGCGGCCAGGACGCCGCCGGCATCGCCACCGCGCACGGCACCCGCCTGCGCGTGGAAAAGGGCAATGGACTGGTGCGCGACGTGTTCGACGAGCGCCGCATGGAAGTCCTGCAGGGCCGTATCGGCATCGCCCACGTGCGCTACCCGACCGCCGGTTCGGAAGGCACCGACGAGGCGCAGCCGTTCTATGTCAACTCGCCCTACGGCATCGCCCTGGCGCACAACGGCAACCTGATCAACACCGAGGCGCTGCGCCAGCAGGTGTTCGAGGCCGACCGCCGCAACATCAACACCGATTCGGACAGCGAAGTGCTGCTGAACGTGTTCGCCTATGAGCTGGACGCGCAGCGCATGCTCACCCCGGAAGCGGCGATCCGCGCCGTGGCCGGCGTGCACCGCCGCTGCAAGGGCGGCTACGCGGTAGTCAGCGTGGTGCTGGGCCTGGGCCTGGTCGCCTTCCGCGACCCGCACGGCATCCGCCCGCTGGTACTGGGCCGGCGTAGCCACGCCGAAGGCGAGGAATACATCGTCGCCTCCGAGTCGGTGGCGTTGGACGTGCTCGGCTTCGAACGCGTGCGCGACGTCGCCCCGGGCGAAGCGCTGGTGATCACCGAACGCGGCGAGCTGTTCACCGAGATCTGCGCGACCAACACGCAGCAGACCCCGTGCATCTTCGAGTACGTGTACTTCGCGCGCCCGGATTCGATGATCGACAACGTGTCGGTGCACAAGGCGCGCATGCGCATGGGCCAGAAGCTGGGCGAGAAAATCCTGCGGCTCAAGCCCGACCACGACATCGACACCATCATCCCGATCCCGGACACCTCGCGCGACGCGGCGCTGGAAATCTCCAACGTGCTCGGCGTGAAGTACCGCGAGGGCTTCGTCAAGAACCGCTACGTGGGCCGCACCTTCATCATGCCGGGGCAGGGCGAGCGCGTGAAATCGGTGCGCCGCAAGCTCAACCCGATCCACCTGGAATTCCGCAACCGCGTGGTGCTGCTGGTGGACGACTCGATCGTGCGCGGCACCACCAGCCAGCAGATCGTGCAGATGGCGCGCGACGCCGGCGCGCGCAAGGTGTACCTGGCCAGCGCCGCGCCGCCGGTGCGCCACCCCAACATCTACGGCATCGACATGCCGGCCGCCGAGGAACTGGTGGCGCACGAGCGCAGCGTCGAGGACATCGAGAAGCACCTGGGCTGCGACTGGCTGGTCTACCAGGACCTGGAAGACCTGGAAGCGGCGGTGCGCGAGGGCAACCCGGACCTGAAGGCGTTCGATTCGTCCTGCTTCAACGGCCACTACGTCACCGGCATCGAACCGGGTTATTTCGAGCGCATCCAGCAGCTGCGTTCGGATGAAGCGAAGAACAAGCGCCGCGCCTGACGCAGCGAAGCGCACTTGAAGTCCCTCTCCCTTCGGGAGAGGGGTTGGGGTGAGGGGCAAACGAAGTGGCAATGTCCGACGTCCAATGACAATGCAACAAGCGCCCACCCCTTCGGGAAGCCAACCCTCATCCGGCGCTGCGCGCCACCTTCCATCCCAAGGGCACTCCGTCCCGGAGGGAGAAGGGAAAAGCCGCACCCTCCTCGACGCAGCCCGCATCTGCCTGGCCGAAGCCGACCCGCTCCGGAAGGTCGCGCTCACCCAGCACTACGCCGCACAGTTCCGCGCAGGCAAACTCAAGCTGCCGGCAAACGCGCCCGATCCCGAATCGATCCGCATGCCCGGCCGGCCGGCGAATCTCGTGCTGGTGCATCCGCGCGACCTGCCGCGCCGCGGTCTCGGCAGCGCGGAAGGCCGCGCCGCCTTCATCCACGCCATCGCCCATATCGAACTGAACGCCATCGACCTGGCCTGGGACGCGGTGTACCGCTTCCGCGGCCTGCCGGGCAGTTTCCACGCCGACTGGGTGAGCTGCGCCGATGACGAATCGCGCCATTTCCTTCTGCTGCGCGAACGCCTGCTGGCGCATGGCCACGACTACGCCGATTTCCCCGCGCACAACGGCCTGTGGGAGATGTGCGAGAAAACCGCGCACGACGGACTGGCGCGCATGGCGCTGGTGCCGCGCGTGCTGGAAGCGCGCGGCCTGGACGTGACGCCGGCGATGATCGCCAAGCTGCGTGCGCTCGGCGATGACGCCACCGCCGACGTGCTTGAGGTGATCCTGCGCGAGGAAGTCGCGCACGTCGCCGCCGGCTCGCGCTGGTACCGCTGGTACTGCGAGCGCGCCGGCGTGGAGCCGCGCGCGCGGTTCAAGGAACTGCTGCGCGAATACGCCGGCGGCTACCTGCACGGCCCCTTCAACCTCGAAGCGCGCCTGCTGGCCGGCTTCGACGAGGACGAACTGGCGGACCTGGTCGAACAGGCCGGGTAACCACGACGGCAGCGGCGTCCTGCGCGGAGCACGGGCTTCGCGGCACACGGCTCGCATGGCGTTTACCTGTCGCATGCGACGATGATGGCCCTCGTAATGCGCCGCCATGGAGAATCGCATGCCTTCCTTCCGTCTCCTGTTGACGATCCTGCCGATGGCGATGCTGGCCGCGTGCAGCCCCGCCGCACCGGACGCCGATACCCCCGCGCGCGAAGCGGCCGCGGCGCAGGTGGATCCGGACATGGCCGCATTCCCGGCGAACCTGCAGGCGGCGGGCGTCGAGCCGTTCTGGGGTGTGAAGGTGGAGGGCGCGACGCTGGCCTACACCACGCCGGAGACGATGGACGCGCCGCGCCTTCTGCAGGCCACACCCCGCATCGATGCCGACGGCCTGCATCTGGCGGGCGAGGACGGCGGCACGCCGTTCCGGCTGGACGTGCGCCGCGAACCCTGCTCGGACGGCATGTCCGACATGACGTATCCGTTCAGCGTGTCGTGGCTGCTGGACGGCAGGACCGCGAAGGGCTGCGCCTTCGATCCGGCCTCGCCACCGCCGCCACAGTAAACGTCGGGTTGCCGCCTGTTCGCGGAGGAAGCGGGGAATGGGCTATGGTTCTGCCTTCGGTGAACGAAGGGGGAAACATGCGACGACACGAACGTGGCGCCGGTCAGACGGGGGTGATGGTGACGCTGGCAGTGCTGGTGCTGATCCTGGTCGGCGTGGTCTGGGGCTGGCCACAGTACCGGGTGTACGCGCAGGAACTGCGTGGCAAGGCGGCCTTGGTGGAAGCCGAGAGCAATCGGCGCATCGCGGTACTCGAAGCCGAAGCCGCCAGGGATGCAGCTGTCGCCCTGGCGGCTGCGGAGATCGAACGCGCCAAGGGCGTGGCCGAAGCCAACCGCATCATCGGCGACAGCCTCAAGGGCAACGAAGGTTACCTGCGTTATCTCTATATCGACGCACTCAAGACCACGCCGAACCAGACCATCTACATTCCCACCGAGGCGGGCCTGCCCATCCTCGAAGCCCAGCGCAAGGCGTTGCCGGTGCAATAGTCATCCGGATGTGGCTGCCGGACTTGCCCGGCAGGTTGCGGGATTTCAGCCCAGGGCTTCCAGCCGGAAGCCTTCGGCATCCACCCGCAGCACCGACCCCTGTTCGTACCAGTCGCCGAGCACGATGCGGGTGCAGGTGGCGTCGCCGGCCTGCACGCTGTGCACGGCGGGGCGGTGGGTGTGGCCGTGGATCATGGTGTCCACGCCATAGCGCCGGAACGTGGCGACGACTTCGGCCGGGGCCACGTCGGTGACGGTTTCGAACTGGGCGCGGTCGCCTTCCTTCATTTCCGACTGGCGCGCCTGACTGGCTGCGCGCGCCTTCTGCGCGAAGGCGATGCGCGCCTCCAGCGGCTGCGACAGGAACTGGGCGATGAAGGCCGGGTCGCGGGTCTGCGCGCGGAACGCCTGGTAGGCGGTGTCGTCGGTGCACAGCAGGTCGCCGTGTTGCAGCAGCACCGGCTTGCCGTACAGGGTGATCACGCACGGATCGGGAAGGATGCGCATGCCGGTGCGGCGGGCGTAATCCTCGCCGACCAGGAAGTCGCGGTTGCCGCGGATGAAGAACACCGGCACGCCGGCGTCGGCCAGTTCGCGCAGGGCGGCGGCGACCGCGTCGGCGGCGGTGGAGGGCGTGTCGTCGCCGATCCAGGCCTCGAACAGGTCGCCGAGGATGTACAGCGCCCCGGCCTGCCGCGCCTGCGTGCGCAGGAAGTCCAGGAACAGTTCGGTGATGGCCGGACGGCTGGGGTCCAGGTGCAGGTCGGAGATGAACAGCGTGGTCATGGCGGCCATTGTAGGGGCAATGCCGCGGCTTCACCCCGTGGCGCGGGCGCCCGCGCGCTTGCGCATTGCCCGATGTGGCCGGTGCGGCCGGTCAGAGCGGCAGCGGCGCCAACTGCAGCGAGACGCCGCCGAGCAGCAGGCCGATGCCGGTCGCGGCCAGCACGTCGCTGGGGTAGTGCAGGCCGAGCACCACGCGCGACAGCGCCACGCCCGCGGTGAACGGCAGCAGCAGCGGCGCCAGCCACGGGTACCAGGCCAGCGCGACGACGGTGAACGACACCGCGTGCAGGGTGTGGCCGGAAGGGAAACTGTATTCGTCCAGCGGCGCCACCCACGCGCGGATGCGCAGGTCGGCGGCGAAGGGACGCGGGCGCCGGGTCCAGCGCTTGAGGGTCTTGTAGAGCGTGAGCGCGACGATGCCGGTGGCGGCCATGTGCGCCGACGCGCGCAGGCCGTCCATGCCGTCGGCCAGCACCAGCGCGCCCATCAGCAGGTACCAGAACACGCCATCGCCAAGCCGGCTGATGGCCGCGAACAGCGTGCGGATGCGGCGACGCCGGCAATAGTGGTTCGCGCGCCGGCACCAGCGGGTCTCGCGGGCGAGCAGGCCGTCAGGCGGCAGCAAGCGCATGGGCGCGTCTCCGTTGCGACAGTTCGTGCAGCAGCGCCTCGAACTCGGCGACCACGTGGTCCGGGTGCAGTCGCTGCATGGCGCGGCTGGCGTTGGCGCCGAGCGGCGCGCGCAGGGCGTCGTCCTCCGCCAGGCGCAGCGCGGCGTTGATGAAGTTCTCGTCGTTGTCCACGGCCACGCCGCTGTACCCGCTCTGCAGATGTTCGCGTGCGGCGCCGTAGTCGAAGGCGACCGTGGCCACGCCGCTGGCCATGGCTTCCAGGGTGACGTTGCCGAAGGTCTCGCTGCGGCTCGGGAACAGGAACAGGTCGCCGCTGGCGAAGTGGCGCGCCAGTTCCTGTCCGCGCTGGATGCCGCAGAAGATGAAGCCGGGGTTCTCGCGTGCGATGCGTTCGCGCAGCGGCCCGTCGCCGACCCAGACGAAACGCGCGTCCGGGCGCTGCCGCTGGATCCGGCGGAATGCCCGTATCGCCAGGTCGAGGTTCTTTTCCGCGGCGATGCGGCCGACGTGGATCACCGCCAGCCCGCGTGGGTCCAACCCCCATGCCCGGCGCAGCTCCGCATCGCGCTGCCGCGGCGAGAACTGCGAGGCATCCACCGCGCGCGCCAGCAGGCGCGGATGGTGGAACCCGTTGCCGTCCAGGAAGCCCTGCAGTTCGCGGGTGGGCACCAGCGTGGCGTCGCCGCGGTTGTGGAAGCGGCGCATCCAGGCCAGGGCGACGGGCTGCAGCCAGGCCGCGCCGTAGTCGGGCAGGTAGGTGTCGAAGCGGGTGTGCAGGCCGGTGGCGACCGGGATGCCGAGCCGGCGCGCGGTGCGCAGCGCCGACCAGCCGAGCGGGCCTTCGGTAGCGATGTAGACCGCATCGGGACGCTGCCGGCGCCAGTGCCGGGCCAGCCGACAGGGTGCCGGCAGGCCGAAGCGCAGCCCCGGATAGCGCGGCAGCGCCACGCCGCGCACCAGCAGCTCGTGCGGCTGCGCCGCCTCCTGCCGCTGACGCGGGCGCACCACGTCCACTTCGTTGCCGCGGGCGCGCAGGCCGCGCTCCAGGCCCTGCACGGTCAGGGCGACGCCGTTGACCTCCGGCGGATAGGTCTCGGTGACGATGGCGTAGCGCATGGCTCCTCCGTTTGCCGGCAGGGTGCGCGCACGGGGTGACCGGCGCGTGTCGCGGCGATGACCGGCCGATGACGCCCCGTCGCCCGCCGGGGCCGGTTCGTCCCCGCGATGCGTGCATTCGTCGGAAGACGCTTGACGCCCATGCATGTATTAACTGTACTATTTCAAATAGTACAGATGGCAGGGCAAGGACATGGCACGAACCCAGGCGTTGATGATCCAGATCACGACCGGCGATCCGCGTCCGATCGGCAGGCAGATCGTGGATGCGGTGCGGATGAAGATCGCCACCGGCGAGCTCGACCCGGGCGACCAGCTGCCCAGCGTGCGCGGGCTGGCGCAGCAATTGATGATCAACCCGAACACCGTGGCCAAGGCCTATGCCGAACTGACCACCGAAGGCTGGCTGGAGTCGCGCCAGGGCATGGGCCTGTACGTGGCCGCGCCGCGCCAGCGGCTGTCCGACGCTGAGCGCGCGCGCCGGCTGGACGACGCCATCGGCCGCTTCGTCAACGACGTGATCCCGCTGGGATTCCCGCCGGACGAGGTGGAGGCGCGGGTCGCCCACGCATTCCAGCAGCTCGTTCCGCGCAGGACCGCCTGACGCGATCCCCGTTCCCCGTCGTCCCGAGCGCAGCGAGGGACCGGCTTCGTCACGCCGTTCCGGCAGGCGGTTCTTCCGCTGCACCGGGGCGGCAGCCCAGAGAGAACACCATGCCCACCCACGATTACGTCATCGAGACCCGTGCGCTGTCCAAGCGCTACGGCCGCAAGCTGGCGCTGGACAATCTCGACCTGTGCGTCCCGCGCGGGCGCATCCACGCCATCGTCGGCGCCAACGGCGCCGGCAAGTCCACCCTGTTCCGGATCCTGCTCGGCTTCATGCCGCCCAGCGCCGGGCAGGCGCGCATCCTCGGCCGGGACAGCCAGTCGCTGACGCCGCAGGACCGCGCGCGGATCGGCTTCGTCAACGAGGAACACACCCTGCCAGCGTGGATGCGTGTGTCGCAGGTGATGACGATGCAGCGCCACCAGTACGGGCGCTGGAACCAACAGGCGTTCGACGGCGTGATCGGCCACTACAACGTGCTGCCGGAGCAGAAGATCGGCCAGCTCTCGCGCGGTGAGCGCGCTGGGTTCAACCTGGCGCTGGCATTGGCGCAGGGGCCAGAACTGCTGGTACTGGACGAGCCGACGCTGGGCCTGGACGTGGTCGCCAAGCGCGCGTTCCTGGAATCGCTGATGTACAGCAACGCCACAGGCGAGTGCACGGTGATCTATTGCTCGCACCAGATGGAGGAGATCGAGCGCATCGCCGACAACCTGATCATCCTCGAGCGCGGCCAGCTCAGGAACATGTCGGCGCCGGAGGATTTCACCGCGCGCGTCAGCCACTGGGTCGCGGACGTGCCGTTCAAGGGGCCGGAACCGCACACCGTGCCGGGCCTGCTGGAAGCGCAGTGCCTGGACGGCCTGCACCACTACCTGGTGCTGGACCAGGACGAGGGCTTCGAGCGCTTCCTGCGCGAGGCTGGTGCGCGCAACGTGCAGTCGATGCCGGTCAGCCTGGACCGCGCGGTCAACGCCTTCCTTGCCAAGAACCATGCGGCGCCGGTCGCGGCCTGAGGACAAGAACGTGAAAGATCTCTTCAAGAGCGAACTGCTGCGCTTCCGCCTGTGGGCCATCGCGGCCGCGGCGGTGCACGCCGGCATCCTGGGCTTCATGGCCCGCATCGTCGACCTGGCCCAGCAACCGTTGCTGGTCTACCAGGTCTTCGCCATGACCTATGCGGTGGCCGGCACTTTGCTGGGGCTGTACCAGATGGGCACCTACCGCAAACCGAACCAATGGCTCAGCCTGTTGCACAGGCCTATGCATCGCCTGCAGATTGCCGGTGCGCTGGGCGGCGCGGGCGCGGTGCTGTTGTTCGTCGCCGTGGCATTCCCGATCGTGTTGATCGCGCTGTACCAGGACACGATGACCGCGCGCGTGGTGGACATGCGCCACTGGATGATGCCGATCGCCGGTTGGCTGATCGCCCTCATCGGTTACGCGGCGGGTGCCTACGCGATGATCGGCAACCGCCGGCATTCGTTCGCGGTGCTGGTGCTGCCGTGCCTGCTGATGTTCGCGCAGGCCTCGGGCGTGGCGATGCTGGCGCTGCAGGCGACCTTGCTGGCCGTGCTGGTGGGGCTGGTCGCCATCGTGTTCCGCCCCGATCCGGTGGCCGCGCCGCGCGGCCTCGCCGCCACCGCGGCGACCGCGCTGCCGGTGCAGCTCGGCGCCTACTTCCTGCTCTGGATGCTGGGTTTCGGCGCCGAGATGGCGTGGACGGCCACCGGCACACATCCGCTCAACACGCCGACGCCGCCGCAGGGCGGCTACATCGAAGCCGACCGCGCCGAAGGCAAGGACATGTTGCTGCTCGGCATCGGGGACAGCCGCGATCCCGATGCCGTGCTGTGGCGCGAGCAGATAGCGCTGTCCGACGTGTACACGCATTACCCGCTGCGCAACCTGCCGCACCGCGGCGAGATGACCAACCTCCAGCCGATGGAGTTCACCGACGGCGAACGCAACATCACCTGGGTGTTCAAGCACGACAGCATGCGTTTTGTCGGCTACGGCGTGCTGGACAAGCGTGCGCGCGGCGCCCTCGGGATGGGTGAGGCGCAAGCGGCGTTCCCGGCGCCGACCATGCCGTTCGCCGTGGACTACCTGTACAACGCCCACGCCGCCTACCAGTACGACGACGGGCAGGGACGCATCTACGAACGCATCCGCCTGCCGCGGGGCGAAGTGATGGCCAGCCCGCCGCAACCGGCCGGCGACAACCTGCTGGTGCTGAGCGACCGCGCTGCCTATTTCTATCCCGGTCGCGAAGCGACGAACGGACTGGATCTGTTGCAGCCGTTGATGCGTGTGCCGATGCCGGGCAAGGTGGGCAATCTCAGCCGGATGGACGTGATCGAACTGCTCGATGGCTACCTGGTGTCGTTCACCTACACCTGGGGGGTGTGGTCGAGCGAGCTGCAGCATCCGTTCCAGCAGGTGCTGCGCGTCGACGGCAACGGCCGCGCGCGTATCGTGGCGCGTCGTGACATCGGCCAGGACCTGCCGGCCGCCTACACCGCGCGCATCTGGTGGCTGTCGCCGGCGCTGCGCGCGCTCTGCCTGGGCGCGCAGGACCTGTATGCCGCGCCCGACCCGCTGCGCGCGCCGCCGCAACCGATGCCGCGCAGCATGCTGTGGTTGGCGCTGGCCTGCTGCGTGGTGTCCTTGTTCGGTGCGATCTGGTTGAGCGCGCGCCAACAGTTGTCGCCGCGCAATCGCTGGCTGTGGGTGGCGATGTGCGGCGTGGTCGGCGTGCCCGCGCTGGTCGCGCTGTGGCTGATGGTGCCGAAGCGCGAAGCCCTGCCGGCATCGCCGCCGGACCTGCAGGTCGCGGCTGCCTGAGCGCACGGACTGACGGAGAAAATCGAAATGACGAAGTTCCGTGAGCTATGCGGGACGCTGGCCTTGCTCGCGCTGCTGTCCGCGCCGTGGCAGGCGCCGGCGGCAGAGGCCACCGCCGAACTGCGCAACGCCATCGCCGCCCAGCGCGCGCTGCCGCGCGCACCGCGACTGCCGCGACTGCCGCGCACCGCCTTCCTCGAAAGCCGCAGCCTCGCCTCGGTGCGGCTATCGCCGGGCGGCGACTACGTGGCTTACCTGCGCGAGCAGGGCGAGTCGCGCAGCCTGTTCCTGCTGCCCACCGCCGGCGGCAAGCCAAGGGTGCTGGTCGCGCGCAGCCAAGCCGAACAACTTCTATGGTCGCGCGACGGACGCTGGCTGTTCCTGCGCGCGCCGCGTTCGCTGGACATCGTCGGCGCCGATGGCCGCGGTGGCATGCGCGTGCCATTGGGCGGGAGCGAGCGGCGTCGGGTGATGAAGCTCGATCCCTCGCAGCCAGCCGCGGTGCTGTTGCGCGAACGCGTGTTCACCGGCAACGGCGAGCGGTGGCGGATCGTGCGCATGGATGCGCACGGCCAGCGCACCCCGCTGCGCGAGGACGCGCGCTGGATCCACGACGTCGCGCTCGATGCGCGTGGTCGCGTCGTCGCACTGGCGCGCTTCGAGGGCGACCACGATGCGCTGCATCGCGTGCTTCCGGACGGTTCGCTGCGCGAAGTGCTGCACCTCAAGCCGACGGAAAAGCTGGACCTGCTCGCCGCAATGCCCGACGGCAGCCTGTTGATGGAAGGCAATCCCGGCAGCGATGCGCCTGGCGGAAATTTCCGGCGCGTGCTGCGCCTGGCGCCGGACGACACGCTGCAGACGATCCACGAAGACCCGCGCCACGAGGCCGACCTCGACGAAATCGAACTGGACCCGCGCACGCAGCAACCGCTGGTCGCCAGCCATCGCAGCACCGTCGCCGCGACCTATGGCATCGGTGCGGCGCAGGCAACGGTGTCCGCCATCGCGGGGAAGTTCCCGGGCCGCGACATAGACGTGCAGGTCGGCGACGGCCCGTCCGCGCGCTGGCTGGTGGCGGAGCGCGCCTCGACCCTGCGCGATCCGCGCTGGTGGCTGTACGACCCGCGCAATGGCGACCTGCGCCGCGTCCTCGACGACCCCGGGATTGCCGCAGGCATGCCGAAGGAAGCCGCGCTGGCGCGCAAGATCGCCATCGACTACCTCGCCTCCGATGGCATGCGCGTTCGCGGTTTCCTGCTGCTGCCGCCGGGCGTGGACGCCGCGCGCGCGCCGCTGGTCGCGCACGTGCATGGAGGCCCGATCAACCACTTCCGCGCGGGCTACGACGGCGTCGCCCAGTTCCTCGCCAATCGCGGCTATGTGGTGTTCCAGTCGAATTTCCGCGGCTCCAACGGCCACGGACGCGACTACACGTTCGCCGCGCATGGAGACTACGGCAACGGCCGCGTGCAACAGGACATCGTCGAAGGCGTGCGCTGGCTGTTGGCGCAGGGCATCGGCGACGCGGCGCGCGTCGGCATCGTGGGGCATTCCTTCGGCGGGTATTCGACCTTGCTGGGCCTGACTTTCCAGCCCGGACTGTTCAAGGTCGGCGTGGCCGGCTCGCCGCCGGCGGACCTGGGTCATGCGATGCGCTGGCTGGTCGATGCCGGCGATCAGGGCGATCTGCCGGATCGCTCGCTCAAACACATGCTGGCGGCGTTGTCGCTGGACGCCACCGATCCTGCGACCTATGCGCGCCTGCATGCGCAGTCGCCGCTGGCGAACGCGGCGCTGATGCACCGGCCGCTGCTGGTCATGGCCGGTGGCGCGGACCGCACGGTGGCGATCCGCGAGGTCACCCACTACGTGGCCACGCTCAAGGCGGCCGGACGCCCCGTCACGTTCCTGGTGGAGCCCGGCGGCGGGCATTCGCCGGTCGCGCCGGTCCCGCGCGAGGCCTACCTGTTCGCGATGGAAACGATGCTGCAGCGCCACCTCGGCGGACCGGCGCCGGAGCCGCCGGGGCCGCGGTTGCGCGCCTACCTGCGCCAGAACCTGCGGCTGGCGGGGCCGGAGTTCGCGGCTTGGGCCAGGAAGCCCGCCCCGGAGGAGTGAGCCGGATCGCGGGCGTTCTGCGCGCGCGGCCCGGCGGCGGTGCAATCCATGCGCGCCGTGCCGGCACTGGCGGACGCATCTGCGGGAAAACCAACGGCTCGGAAGGTTCGCCGGCAGCGCCCGGCCGTCGGTCGGACGGTCCTGCATGCCGCGCAGCCCCGACGCTTGCGCCGGGCAACGGCCGGCGCGCCGGCGGCCCGTGTGCCGGTGTTGCCGGATCAGGCCACGAACGGCCGGAACGCGATGCCCAGGCCGGCCATGCCTTCGGTCTCGCCGACCAGGTCGGCGCGCAGCAGCGGGCGGGCGTCGATGAAGGTCTTGTCCAGCACCAGCGACAGGGTGTTGCCGTCCACGCTCAGTTCCAGCGTCGGGATCGGATCGTCCTCGTGCGAGCGGTGCAGCAGCACCGCCAGCCGCAGCAGCGCGGCGGTGCGCCGGGCCGGCAGCAGCAGGCGGTCGGGCAGGGCGTCGAAGGCGGCCTTGGGCACGCCGCGGCGGTGGGTGCGGATCAGCGCCGCCAGCATCTGCTGCTCCTGGCGCGAGAAGCCGGCGATGTCCGAGTGCTCGATCACGTAGCTGCCATGGGTGTGGTAGCCGCTGTGGGCGATCATCAGCCCCAGTTCGTGCAGGCGCGCGGCCCAGCCCAGCATGCGGGCGTCGTCCGAATCCAGTTTCCAGCTCTCGGCGACCTGCTCGAACAGGCGATGGGCGGTGGCTTCCACGCGCAGCGCCTGGGCGGCGTCGATGTCGTAGCGCCGGGTCAGCGCCGCCACCGATTCGTCGCGCGGGTCGTTGTCGCTGGCCCGGCCCATGATGTCGTAGAGGATGCCTTCGCGCATCGCGGCCTTGCTTACCAGCAGCTTCTGCAGCCCCAGCGACTGGAAGGCGGCCTCGAGCACCAGCACGCCGCCAGCGATGATCGGCCGGCGCTCGCTGGACAGAGTGGGCAGGTTGATGTCGTCGATGTGCCGGGCGCGCAGCAGTTCCTCGCGCAGCTGCGGCAGCGCCTGCGCGGTGATCGCGCCCTTGCTCAGCTTCATCGCCGCGCAGATCTCGCTGATCGCCTTGTGCGTGCCGGACGAACCCAGCGCCTCGTCCCAGCCCAGCGCCCGGTATTTGGCCGCGAACGGCTGGAATTCGGCGCCGATCTCGGTCAGCGCGTCCTTCCAGCGCTTCTTGCTCAGCTTGCCGCCGGGAAAGAAGCGGCGCGTGCTGGCGATGCAGCCGGCCTGCAGGCTCTCGCGCTCCAGCGGCTGCATGCCGCTGCCGATGATGAACTCGGTGGAACCGCCGCCGATGTCGATCACCAGCCGGCGCTGGCCCGGCTTGGGCGGCTGCGCATGGGCCACGCCCAGGTAGATCAGGCGCGCTTCCTCGCGGCCGTTGACCACTTCGATGGCGTGGCCCAGCGCGGTTTCGGCCGGCATCAGGAACGACAGCGGCGAGCGCAGCTGGCGCACGGTGTTGGTGGCCAGCGCGCGCACGCGGTACGGCGGGATGTTGCGGATGCGCTGGCCGAACCGGGCCAGGCATTCGAGCGCGCGCTGCCGCGCCTCGGCCGACAGCCCGCCCTTGCCGTCGAGCCCATCGGCCATGCGCACCGTCTCGCGCAGGCGGTCGACCACCCGCAGCTGGCCGAGCAGGTAGCGGGCGATGACCATGTGGAAGCTGTTGGAGCCCAGGTCGATGGCGGCCAGCAGGTCGCCGTCCTGCAGGGGGGGGAAGGTCGGGGAGGACTGGGGCATGGCGGAATGGTAGTGGATGGCCGGGGGGGCATGTCACCCCGGACGCGATAGGGACAGTGCCTTCCGTAGGAGCGGCTTCAGCCGCGAACGGGGCTTGCCCGGCCAACCGGCCCGATGACGGGGATAGTGCGGGGAAGCCCGGTTCGCGGCTGAAGCCGCTCCTACGGGCGCTGGCAGATGTCCTACAGCGCTTCGAGCAGCGCCTGCTGCGCCGAGTGCGGCGGGTGCCCGGGCTGCGGCGTGCACTTGCGGTAGCGGCCGTCGGCCTGCAGCTCCCAGGCGTTGAGGTTGTCGTCCAGGTAGTTCTGCAGCACCTCGCGGTAGATGCGCCGGGCCAGGTCGCTGTCCAGGATCGGGAAGCAGGTCTCCACGCGCCGCAGCAGGTTGCGTTCCAGCCAGTCGGCGCTGGCGCAGAACAGCTCGGGCGCGCCGTTGTTGCCGAACCAGTAGACGCGGCTGTGCTCCAGGAAGCGGCCGACGATCGAACGCACGCGGATGTTGTCCGACACTCCTTCCACGCCCGGACGCAGGGTGCAGGCGCCGCGCACGATCAGGTCGATCTGCACGCCGGCCTGCGAGGCGGCGTACAGGGCGCGGATCACCTGCGGCTCGTTGAGCGCGTTCATCTTGGCGATGATGCGTCCCGGCTTGCCGTCCAGCGCCAGCTGGGTCTCGCGCTCGATCCGCTGCAGCAGGCCGGCATGCAGGGTGAAGGGCGACTGCAGCAGGCATTCCAGCTTCATCTTCGAGGCCAGCCCGGACAGCTGCTGGAACAGCTGGTGCACGTCGTTGCCGATGTCCGGATCGGCGGTGATCAGGCTCAGGTCGGTGTAGGCGCGCGCGGTGCCGCTGTGATAATTGCCGGTGCCCAGGTGCACGTAGCGGCGCAGCTTGCGGCCCTCGCGGCGTACGATCAGCAGCATCTTGGCGTGGGTCTTGTAGCCGACCACGCCGTAGACCACCTGCACGCCGGCGTCCTGCAGGCGGTCGGCCAGGCCGAGATTGGCTTCCTCGTCGAAGCGCGCGCGCAGTTCCACCACCACGGTCACGTCCTTGCCGTTGCGCGCGGCCTGGATCAGCGCCTCGACGATGCCCGAGTCCTTGCCGGTGCGGTACAGCGTCTGCTTGATCGCCAGCACGTTCGGGTCCACCGCCGCCTCGCGGATCAGCTCCAGCACGGTGCTGAACGAATCGAACGGGTGGTGCAGCAGCACGTCCTCGCGCGCGACGATCTCGAAGATGCCCTCGGGGGTTTTGAGCACGCGCGGCGTCATCGGCGGGTACTTCAGGTCCGGCCGCTGCACCAGGTCGTAGACCTGGATGACGCGGTTGAGGTTGACCGAGCCGTCGATGCGGTAGGCCGCGTTCTCGGACAGGCCGAAGTTCTGCAGCAGGGTCTGCACGATCGGGCGCGGACAGTCGTGGGCGATCTCCAGGCGCACCGCCGGGCGATAGCCGCGGTCCACCAGCTCGTCGCGCAGCGCCAGCGCCAGGTTCTCCACTTCCTCCTCGTCCACCACCAGCTCGGAGTTGCGGGTGACGCGGAACTGGTAGGCGCCGCGCACGTCCATGCCCGGGAACAGTTCGTTGACGAAGGTGGACAGCACCGCCGAGAGCAGCACGAAGTCCTGCGTGCCGCCCAGCGATTTCGGCAACTGGATGATGCGCGGCAGCGAGCGCGGCGCGCGCACCAGCGCCAGGTGCCCGGCGCGGCCGAAGGCGTCGGTGCCCTTGAGCACGACGACGATGTTCAGCGATTTGTTGAGGATCTTCGGGAACGGGTGCGACGGGTCCAGCCCCAGCGGCGAGAGCACCGGCATGATCTCGTTGCGGAAGTAGGCGCGCAGCCAGCGGCGCTGGCGCGCGGTCCAGGTCGAGGGCGAGAGGATGCCGATGCCCGCTTCCTGCAGGGCCGGGCGCAGCACGTCGTTCCAGCAGCGGTACTGCTGCTCCACCAGTTCGGCGGCGCGGTCGTGGATGGCGGCCAGGATTTCCTGCGGGCTCAGCCCGTCCGGCGCCGGCGGCAGGCCGAACTCCTGCGCGTGACGCACCGCGGCGGCGCGGATCTCGAAGAATTCGTCCAGGTTGGTGCAGGAAATGCACAGGAAACGCAGCCGTTCCAGCAGCGGCACCTGCTCGTCCATCGCCTGCGCCAGCACGCGGAAGTTGAAGTCCAGCTGCGACAGCTCGCGGTTGATGTACAGCGCCGGCTCGCGCAGCGGATCGTTGCCGGAGGCCGCGGGTGCGGGAGGCGGGGCGGGAGCGTTCATGCCGGGAAATCTTCCGTGGACGGGGACGGGGGGAGGGCGCTGCGCGGGCGAACGTGTTCGGCGTCGAAATGGCAGGCGAAGGTGCTGCCCTGGCCGACTTCGCTGCGGATGTCCAGCCGCGCCTGGTGCAGGCCGAGGATGTGCTTGACGATGGACAGGCCCAGGCCGGTGCCGCCGCTCTCGCGCGAGCGGCTGCTGGATACGCGGTAGAAGCGTTCGGTCAGCCGCGGCAGGTGGCTGGCGGGAATGCCGTAGCCGGTGTCGGTCACCGCCAGCACCGCGCCCTGGCCTTCGCGGGCGAAGGTCAGGGTGATGCGGCCGCCGGCCGGGGTGTAGCGCACCGCGTTGGTGACCAGGTTGGAGAACGCGCTGTGCAGCTCCTTGTTGGAGCCGGCCAGGTCGATGCCCGCGCTGTCCTCGATGATGATCGTGTGGCGGCCCTGGCTGTGCGCCTCGGCCTCGCGCCGCAGCGAGGCGAGCATCGAGGTCATCGCCACGGTTTCCAGCTCGGTGTGCTGCTGCGATTCCAGCCGCGACAGGGTGAGCAGGTCTTCCACCAGCTGCGCCATGCGCTGGGACTGCTTGCGCATTTCCGCCAGCATCGGCCCGGTATCGGGGAAGTCCTCCGGGTCCATCATGTCCAGGTAGCCGTGCACCACGGTCAGCGGCGTGCGCAGCTCGTGCGAGACGTTGGCGACGAAATCGCGGCGTACCTGTTCCAGGTGCAGCAGCTTGGTGACGTCGCGCGCCACCAGCAGCCAGTGGTGGTCCGAATACGGGATCAGGCGCAGGTGCAGGCGGATGCCCGGGTCGACCGGCGAATTGGCGTCCAGGATCGGCTCGGCGTTGCGGCCGCCGGCCAGCCAGTGCGCCAGCGGCAGCGGCTGCAGGCGTTCGACCAGCGGCGCGTCCATGTCCGCCGGGTGCTGCAGGCCGAGCAGCGCGGTGGCTGCCTCGTTGAACCACTGCACGCGCTGGGTGTTGCGGTCCACCACCACCACCGCGTCGGGCAGCGCCGCGGCGGCGGCGCGGTAGCTGCGCAGCATCTCGATCAGGCGCCGCTTGCGCGCGCGCATTTCCTGCTGGTTGCGGTGGAGCAGGCGATCCAGTTCGTTCCACACGCCGGTGCCGCTGGCCGTTTCCCAGCGCTGGCGCGCGGTCAGGCGCAGCAGCACCTGGCGCAGCCGCCAGTAGTGCCAGGCGAGAACGCCCAGCGCTGCCAGCGCCACCACCAGCGCCGGATGGCCGAGCAGCGCGCCGATCAGCAGGGCCGACAACAGCAGCACGGCCACGGTGGCCAGCGTCTTCAACCAGGCGGATCGGAATTGGCGGGGCATTGGGGAGAGGCGGGGAATGTGGGAACGGGGAACAGGGAATGGGAGGTAACCGGGCGCCTGATGCGTGCAGACGGAGAAGGATGTTTGTGCTGCTGCCACTATTGCTCATCGGGCAGGGAAAGGGGAGCGGTGGCCCCGCGCCGCGGATTTACGCCGCGCCGGTGATTCCCCGCTTTTCATCCACGAACTCCCGGCCTTGCTTCATTCCCTGTTCCCGTTCCCCTGTTTCCCCGCTTCAAGATGCCGAGAAGCGGTAGCCGGCGCCGCGCACGGTCTGCACCATGTTTTCCGCGCCGAACGGCTCCAGCGTCTTGCGCAGGCGGCGGATGTGCACGTCGATGGTGCGCTCCTCCACGTACACGCTGCCGCCCCACACGTGGTCCAGCAGCTGCGAGCGGGTGTAGACGCGCTCGGGGTGGGTCATGAAGAAGTGCAGCAGGCGGTACTCGGTCGGGCCGATCGAGACCGGCGCGTCGCCGGCGAACACGCGGTGGGCGGCGCCGTCGATGCGGATCGGGCCGATCGCCACGCTGCCGTCCTCGTCGTCGTCGCGGGTGCGGCGCATCACCGCGCGGATGCGCGCCAGCAGTTCGCGCGCCGAGAACGGCTTGACCACGTAGTCGTCCACGCCGGCCTCGAGCCCGCCGACGCGGTCGTTCTCCTCGCCGCGCGCGGTGAGCATGATGATCGGCACGTCGCGGGTCAGCGTTTCCTTGCGCCAGCGGCGGGCCAGCTCCAGCCCGCTGGTGCCGGGCAGCATCCAGTCCAGCAGGATCATGTCCGGCACGCGGTCGGCGATGGCCGTCTGCGCCTCCAGCGCGTCGCCGGCATGCACCGGCTCGTATTCGCCCTTGCGCAGGGCGAAGGCGACCATGTCGCGGATCGCCGGTTCGTCGTCGACGATAAGGATGCGTTTCTGCACGTCTTGCCTACCAGGAAGCCCATCGGACCGGGGATGTGCCCAGTAGACTACGGTTTGATGACGGGTTTGTGACAGCGCGCGGGGCGTCTGCCGCCCGCCTGGCCGGGCATCGCGCGGCGCCCGCTACCGGCGTTCCATGTCCGGGTCGCGCACGCCCAGCCGGCGCATTTCCAGCACCGTGGGCATGATCGCCTCGATGCGCGCATCGACCCGGGCGCGGCTCACGTAGTCCAGCTCCGGTTGCTTGAGCAGGGCCTGGAACTGCAGCAGGGCCTGTTCGGGGCGGCCGTTCAGGTAGGCGGCCTCCGCATAGGCCTCGCTGGCACGGGGCGTGTCGCCGGCCAGTTCGCAGGCGCGGGCGAAGGTGCGCTGGAATACCGGGTCGTCGCCGGCCCGCGCCAGCAGCGGGCGCAGCATGGCCTGGGCGCGCCTGCCGGCTTCCACGCCGCCCTGTTCGTTGAGTATCTGCGCGTAGGTCAACGCCACCGGCCGGCTCTGCGGCAGCCTGCGCAGCAGGGCGTCGAAGCGGCGGTTGGCGTCGGCGTGGCGGCCATTGCGCGACTCTGCCTCGCCCAGCGCCAGGTTCACCCACAGGTTGTCGGGGTATTCGGCCTGCAGTTGCCGCAGCTCCTCCAGCGCCTCCGGGATCCCGCTGCCGCCGTCGCGCAGCCGGGCGATCGCCACGCCGTAGCGCTGCGGATCGCTCAGCCCGTCCTTCTGGCTGCGGCGCAGGTCCTGGTATTCGCGGACCAACTCGGAAGGCGTGGGCGCGCTGAGCACGCGCAGGCGTTCGCGGGCCCAGTCGAACTGGCCGCTCGCGCCGCGCGGCAGGCCCAGCGAAGGCAGCGACAGCTGCATCGAGCCGGGCAGCAGCGGGTTGCCGCTGGCCCTGATCGGATCGGTGCTGGGCTCGGTCGGGTTCACCCGCTCCTGGCGCACGCCGGTGGGCGTGGCCGTGGTCAGCAGCACCGTGTCCTTCTTCATCTGCTCGGCGCGGGACTTGGCTTCGCTGATGCGGGTGACGGTGACCGGGTGGGTGCGCAGGAAATCCGGCGTGGAGTAGCCGCCCTCGTTGCCGCGCATCGCCGCCGACATGCGCTCGAAGAAGCCGGCCATCGCATCGACGTCGTAGCCGCTGCGCGCCAGCGTGCGGATGCCGAGGCGGTCGGCCTCCGATTCGTTGGAACGGGTGAAGTTGATCTGCAGCTGCTGCATCAGGCCCATGCCGGACGTGATCGCTGCCATGGTGGCGTCGCCGGAGGAGTTGCCGCCGGCCTGCTGCGCGGCGACCACCGCCGCCAGCATGCCCAGCAGGATCGGGATCTGGTCGCGCTGGGCCTTCTCGACGCTGCGCAGCACGTGCTGCTGGGTGACGTGCGAGATCTCGTGCGACAGCACCGCCGCGACCTCGTCCTCGCGCTCGGCGGTCAGCACCAGGCCGGCGTTCATGCCGATGTAGCCGCCCAGGGTGGCGAAGGCGTTGATCTGCCGGTCCTTGAGCATGAAGAAGGTGAACTTCTGCTGCGGCTGGGCGCTGTTGGAGCCGAGCCGGGTACCCATGGACTGCAGCCAGTCGTCGACCAGCGGGTCGTCGAGCAGGTAGCCGTAGTTGCGCAGCTCGCGCAGCATCATGCCGCCGTACTCGGCCTGCCGCGCCGGGGTGAGCAGTTCGCCGGCGGACGAGCCGATGTCCGGCAGCCTGCTTTCCTGCGCGCGGGACAGGGGCGTGGCCAGGGCCAGGGTGACGGCGGTGGCGAGCAGCAGCGTGCGCAAGCGGGAGGCTCCGGTGGGTTGGGCGGAGAATGACGGGGAAGCGGTGGGCGGGTGTGAAGCGCAGGTTAACCCGCAGTGTTCCAGCGGCGACCAGTGTGATCGGCCCGGTCGCTACCATATAGGGACAACATTCCCCGCGCGGAGGTTCCCGTGAGCAGCCAGACACCCGAGATCACCATCTATTCCACCGCCGTGTGCCCGTACTGCGTGGCCGCCAAGAACTTCCTCAAGAGCAAGGGCCGCACCTGGAGCGAGGTGCGCATCGACCTGGACCCGGCCGAGCGCGAGAAGATGATGGCGCTGACCCGCCGCACCAGCGTGCCGCAGATCTTCGTCGGCGACGTCCATGTCGGCGGTTACGACGACATGATGGCGCTGCACCGCGCCGGCAAGCTCGAGCCGCTGCTGGCCGGGGAGGGCGCGTGAGCGCCGGCGACAAGGACCGCCTGGCCGAATTCACCGAATTCCGCCAGCGCATGAACCAGCGCATCCTGGCCGAGCCGAACCAGGTCGTGCGCCGTTTCTTCGCGCTGGACACGCAGACCTACCAGGCCGGCGCGCTGGACGTGAAGACCAAGGAGCTGCTGGGCCTGGTGGCCTCGCTGGTGCTGCGCTGCGACGACTGCATCAGCTACCACGTGGCGCAGTGCAAGGACGCCGGGGTCAACCGCGAGGAGTTCTTCGAGACCTTCTCGGTGGGCCTGGTGGTCGGCGGCTCGATCGTGATCCCGCACCTGCGGCGCGCGGTGGATTTCCTCGACCAGCTGGAGTCCGGGGCCGCGCAGGCGCAGGCCGGGCACGACCACGGCTGAACCTGCGACCTTGGTCCAGTTGGGGCGGGGCGGCCGGATCAGGCATAATTGACAGTTGAAACTTTTGCATGCGCCTGACTCCGGGCAGCCGGCCGGCGCGCTCCCCCTCACTGTTCGGAACCCAAATCATGACGCAGACAATCACCGTCATCCGCGGCGATGGCATCGGCCCGGAAATCATGGACGCCACCCTGTTCGTGCTGGACAAGCTCGGTGCCGGGCTGTCCTACGAATTCGCCGACGCCGGCCTGGCCGCGCTGGAAAAGCACGGTGAGCTGATCCCGGCCAGCACGCTGGAATCGATCAAGAAGAACAAGGTCGCGCTGAAGAGCCCGCTGACCACCCCGGTCGGCGGCGGCTTCAGCTCGATCAACGTGGCCCTGCGCCGCCAGTTCGACCTGTACGCCAACGTGCGCCCGGCCATCTCGTTCCCGAACACCAAGTCGCGCTACGAGAACGTCGACCTGATCACCGTGCGCGAGAACACCGAGGGCGCCTACCTGTCCGAAGGCCAGGAAGTCTCGGCCGACGGCGAGACCGCGTTCTCCGGCACCCGCATCACCCGCAAGGGCTCCGAGCGCATCGTGCGCTACGCCTTCGAACTGGCTCGCAGCACCGGCCGCAAGAAGGTCACCGCCGTGCACAAGGCCAACATCATCAAGTCGACCTCGGGCCTGTTCCTGAACGTCGCCCGCGAAGTGGCCGCGAACTATCCGGAAATCGAGTTCCAGGAAATGATCGTGGACAACGCCTGCATGCAGCTGGTGATGCGTCCGGAGCAGTTCGACGTGATCGTCACCACCAACCTGTTCGGCGACATCATCTCCGACCTGTGCGCCGGCCTGGTCGGCGGCCTGGGCCTGGCCCCGGGCGCCAACATCGGCGAGGGCGCGGCCATTTTCGAAGCCGTGCACGGCACCGCGCCGGACATCGCCGGCAAGGGCATCGCCAACCCGTGCGCGCTGCTGCTGGGCGCCGCGCAGATGCTGGACCACGTCGGTCAGCCGGAAAACGCCGAGCGCCTGCGCAAGGCCATCGTCGCCACCATGGAAGCCAAGGATTCGCTGACCGGCGACCTGGGCGGCACCGGCGGCACCATGGACTTCGCCAAGGCCATCGCCAGCCGCCTGTAAGGCGCGCAGCGGAGGGTGAAAAGAAGGGCGCCGATGGCGCCCTTCTTCGTTCGTACCCGGCTTCGTAGGAGCGACTTCAGTCGCGAGGGACTTCACCGGTAAAGCCCTTCGCGACTGAAGTCGCTCCTGCAAGAATCCGTGTGCAATCAGTTGCGCGACTGCAGCTTGGACAGCAGGCGCAGGAACTCGATGTACAGCCACACCAGCGTGACCATCAGCCCGAACGCGCCGTACCACTCCATGTATTTCGGCGCACCGGCATCCACGCCGCTCTCGATGAAGTCGAAATCCAGCACCAGGTTCAGCGCGGCGATCACCACCACGAACAGGCTGAAGCCGATGCCGATCAGCCCCGACTCGTGGATGAAGGGGATGCTGATGTTGAAAAAGCCCAGCACGATGGTCGCCAGGTACACCAGCGCGATGCCGCCGGTGGCCGCGACCACGCCGAGCTTGAAGTTCTCGGTCGCCCGGATCAGCCCGCTGCGGTAGGCGAACAGCAGGGCGAACAGGGTGCCGAAAGTCAGCAGCACCGCCTGGAACACGATGCCCTCGAAGCGCGCCTCGTAGATCGCCGAGATCGCCCCCAGGAACAGGCCCTCGGCCAGTGCGTACAGCGGCGCGCTGACCGGCGCCCAGTTCTTCTTGAAGACCGTGACCATCGCCAGCACGAAGCCGCCGATCAGCCCGCCCCACAGGTACAGGCGCGCGCCGCTGGCGAGTTCGCCGGTGTCGGTCAGCGTGTGGTTCCAGGCGAAGGCGGCGGTCAGCACCGCCAGCAACAGCAGCAGCCCGGTTTTGTTGACGGTGCCGTTGAGGGTCATCGCGCCTTCGCCGCGCGAGACCACCGTGCCGCTGCCGGGATCGAGGAAGGTGGAGTCGGAAAGTGCGGGGTTGCCGCTGCGCATGGGGAGCTCCTGGAAAGTGCGGGGGATGCCCGCAGCATAACCAACCCCGCCGCGATGAAATCCGCCGTTGACAGACTGCCCCGCAGTTCCGACAATAGCCGACCTTTCGGGGGGAACCTCGGGAGATTCACCGCCGGGGTATAGCGCAGTCTGGTAGCGCGCCTGCTTTGGGAGCAGGATGTCGGGGGTTCGAATCCCTCTACCCCGACCATCCGATGCGACCAGCGCGTGTTGGAGTGCGACGATCCGGTCAGAGCGCCCGTAGCTCAACTGGATAGAGCACCGGCCTTCTAAGCCGGCGGTTACAGGTTCGATTCCTGTCGGGCGCGCCAATCGGCGCAAGCGGTGGGTTGTAGGTTTTCAGTGGTGGCTGTAGCTCAGTTGGTTAGAGTACTGGATTGTGATTCCAGTGGTCGGGGGTTCGAATCCCCTCAGCCACCCCACTGAACAAAAGACGCCGGAATGTACATTCCGGGGTTGAAAGAACTGAAGGGTGCGGGTAACATTCGCCCCCTGATTTTCAGGGCCGTTAGCTCAGTTGGTAGAGCAGTTGACTCTTAATCAATTGGTCCAAGGTTCGAATCCTTGACGGCCCACCAATCGAGACAGCCACTTGGTACGCCGGGTGGCTGTTTTCCTCTCCAGGAGAGGATCCTGCGTTTCGAGGCAGGAGCCAGGTGTCGCAGGCGGTAGTGCGCACCGTTGTTTCAAGGGCTGTTAGCTCAGTTGGTAGAGCAGTTGACTCTTAATCAATAGGTCCAAGGTTCGAATCCTTGACAGCCCACCAGACAAGGGCATCCGCTGCGGCGGGTGCCCTTTTCTTTGTCCGCCGGTCGCTGGCGGGGCCCCGCGCGGCGTTGCGTGCGGCCGCTTAGAGGGCGCCGGACGGGCGATCCGGGCGGTTTTTTGCCTGCGCGGCCTGCGATAATGCCGGCCGGACGCGAAAGTGGCGGAATTGGTAGACGCCCTGGATTTAGGTTCCAGTGCCGCAAGGCGTGGGGGTTCGAGTCCCCCCTTTCGCACCATCCGTGGGTCGGCCGGATGGTCTTTCGGGCGCGCCTGTCCGGTGGCAGGCTGGAAGCGCCCGCCGGAATCGGCGAAACTACAGGGCTGCGGCGGAATCAAGTCTCCGCCGGAAACCGTTCATCTTCCACATCGTGCCGGGGCCTGGGCGCCACCGGTGGCAGGAGTCCACATGCAAGCTTCGATCGAATCCACCGGCAACCTGGAACGCCGCCTGACCTTCTCCCTGCCGGAGGAGCGCCTGCAGAGCCATATCAGTGGCCGGCTCGGCGAGATCGCCCGCACCGTGCGCATCAAGGGCTTCCGTCCGGGCAAGGTGCCGGCCAAGGTGGTCGAGCAGCGTTTCGGCCAGCAGGTGCGCGCCGAGGCGATGGATGGCCTGCTGCGCGAAACCTTCGACGCCGCGCTGCGCCAGCATGAGCTGCGCATCGCCGGCAATCCGCGCATCGACAAGGCCGGCGAAGGCGAGTTCGATTTCGTCGCCACCGTCGAGCTGGTGCCGGACTTCGGCGACGTCGACGTGACCAAGCTGACCGTGGTGCGCCACACCGCCGAGGTCACCGATGCCGACATCGACCAGATGATCGAGAACCTGCGCCAGCAACGCCGCAGCTGGAAGGCCGTCGCGCGTGGCGCGCAGGAAGGCGACCTGGTCGCGCTGGAAACCTGGTCGCAGGCCGGTGACGAGCGCCTGCCGGCCGAAGGCGCCGAGCAGGGCACGATCATCGTCGGCCAGGGCATGATGTTCGAGCAGATCGAGAAGGGTCTGGTCGGCCTGGCCAAGGGCGAGGAAAAGACGCTGGACGTCGAGTTCCCGGCCGACTGGCGCGTGCCGGCGCTGGCCGGCAGGAACGTCAAGGTCACGGTCAAGGCCACCGAGGTGTCCGAGCCGGTGGTGCCGGACGTCGATGCCGCCTTCATCAAGAGCTTCGGCGTGAAGAACGGCGAGCTGGAGCAGTTCCGCGCCGACATCCGCTCCAACCTGGAGCGCGAGCTCAAGGGCGCGCTGATGAACCGCCTGCGCCGTGAAGTGGGCGAGCAGCTGATCGCCGCCTATGCGTCGGTCGAACTGCCGCCGCGCCTGGTCGAGAACGAAGCGCGCGCCATGCTTGCCCAGCAGGTGGACGCGGTCCGCCGCCAGGGCGGCAACCCGGGCCAGGTGCCCGCCGACGCGCACGAAGGGTTCAAGGACGCCGCTTCCAAGCGCGTGCTGGTCGGCCTGCTGGTCGGCGAGGTCGCGCGCCGGAACGACCTGCGCCTGGACCCGAAGCGCCTGAACGAAACCATGCGCCTGATCGCCTCGACCTACGAAGAGCCGGAACAGGTCATTGAGATGTACCGCAACGACCCCCAGCTGATGGGTGGCCTGCAGAACCGCGTGATGGAAGAGCAGGTCATCGACTGGATCGCCGAGCGTGCCCAGCACACCGAGCAGACGCTGTCGTTCCAGGAAGCGATCCGCCCGTAAGGCGGACGCTCCACCCGCCCCGCGCCCCGGCGCGGGGATGTTTTCCGCCAAACACAGGTACCTCACATGGACAACCGAACCACAGCCTTGAACATGGTTCCGATGGTGGTCGAACAGACCAGCCGCGGCGAGCGTGCCTATGACATCTATTCGCGCCTGCTCAAGGAGCGGATCATCTTCCTGGTCGGCCCGATCGACGACCATGTGGCCAATCTGGTGGTCGCGCAGATGCTGTTCCTGGAGGCGGAGAATCCCGAAAAGGACATCCACCTGTACATCAACTCGCCCGGCGGCGTGGTGACGGCGGGCCTGGCGATCTACGACACGATGCAGTTCATCAAGCCCGACGTCAGCACCATGTGCACCGGCCAAGCATGCAGCATGGGTTCGTTCCTGCTGATGGCCGGCGCCAAGGGCAAGCGTTTCGCGCTGCCGAACTCGCGGGTGATGATCCACCAGCCGTCCGGCGGCGCGCAGGGGCAGGCGACCGATATCGAAATCCATGCCAAGGAAATCCTGTACCTGCGCCAGCGCCTGAATGGGCTGTATGCCCAGCACACCGGGCAGCCGCTGGAGCGGATCGAACTGGACATGGAGCGCGATCGTTTCCTGAGCGCGGAAGCGGCGAAGGAATACGGTCTGGTCGACCAGGTCGTGGATCGCCGTTCGGAAGAGTCGATCCAGCCGGCGTGACCGGCGCAAGTAGCCGAAAACACGGCGTTTTCTGCAGGGTCGGAACTGGACTGGCGTCCATCCGGCCCTGTGCTATTCTCGAAATCGAACCCCCTGTTCACGGGGGGAGCAACTGGGTAAGCGAAGCATGAGCGAAGACCGGCAAGGTCGTTCCGGAGACAGCGGCAAGATCCTTTACTGCTCGTTCTGCGGCAAGAGTCAGCATGAAGTACGCAAGCTGATCGCGGGTCCGAGCGTGTTCATCTGCGATGAATGCGTGGAGCTGTGCAACGACATCATCCGCGAGGAACTCGAGGAGAAGGCGCAGTCGGCACGCAGCTCGCTGCCCAAGCCGCGCGAGATCCTCGAGGTCCTGGATCAGTACGTGATCGGCCAGAACCGCGCCAAGCGCACGCTGGCCGTGGCCGTGTACAACCACTACAAGCGTATCGAGAGCCGTCAGAAGAGCGACGACGTCGAGCTGTCCAAGTCCAATATCCTGCTGGTCGGCCCGACCGGTTCGGGCAAGACGCTGCTGGCCGAAACGCTGGCGCGCCTGCTCAACGTGCCGTTCACCATGGCCGACGCCACCACGCTGACCGAAGCCGGCTACGTGGGCGAGGACGTGGAGAACATCATCCAGAAGCTGCTGCAGAAGTGCGACTACGACGTCGAGAAGGCGCAGCAGGGCATCGTCTACATCGACGAGATCGACAAGATCTCGCGCAAGAGCGAGAACCCGTCGATCACCCGCGACGTGTCCGGCGAAGGCGTGCAGCAGGCCCTGCTGAAGCTGATCGAAGGCACCGTGGCCAGCGTGCCGCCGCAGGGCGGGCGCAAGCACCCGCAGCAGGAATTCCTGCAGGTGGACACCAAGAACATCCTGTTCATCTGCGGCGGCGCGTTCGCCGGGCTGGACAAGGTGATCCAGGCGCGCTCCAGCGACGCCGGCGGCATCGGCTTCGGCGCCAAGGTCAAGAGCAGCGAGCGCAAGCAGGAAGTGGGCAAGGTGCTGGCCGAGGTCGAGCCCGAGGACCTGATCAAGTTCGGCCTGATCCCCGAGTTCGTCGGCCGCCTGCCGGTGGTGGCGACCCTGGAGGAGCTGGACGAGGCGGCACTGGTCAAGATCCTGACCGAGCCGAAGAACGCCATCACCAAGCAGTTCAAGAAGCTGTTCGAGATGGAGAACGTCGAACTGGAGTTCCGTCCGGACGCGCTGTCGGCCATCGCCAAGAAGGCGCTCAAGCGCAAGACCGGCGCCCGCGGCCTGCGCACCATCGTCGAGTCGGTGCTGCTGGATACCATGTACGACCTGCCGTCGCAGGAGAACGTGAGCAAGGTGGTGGTCGATGAATCCGTCATCGAGCACAAGTCCGAGCCCTACGTGATCTACCAGACGCCGCCGGCCAAGGCCGCTTCAGGCGACTGAACAGGCCGCGCGGAACGGTCCGTCCACGGCGGCTGAAGCCGGGTTCAGGACCTTCCCTCGACGCCACTTGCATCACCCTGCCGATGGCCCCATAACGGGGCCATCGGCTTTTTTCATGGCCACCCCCGAATCCAAGTGGAGCCCCCATGGCCCAGACCCAAACCCAAGTCCTCGACCTGCCGGTCCTGCCGCTGCGCGACGTGGTGGTGTTCCCGCACATGGTCATCCCGCTGTTCGTCGGGCGCGACAAGTCCATGCAGGCGCTGGAGCGGGCGATGGAGGCGGACAAGCGCATCCTGCTGGTCGCGCAGAAGTCCGCCGAGACCGACGATCCCGCCGCCGCCGACCTGTACACCGTGGGCACCCTGGCGCAGGTGCTGCAGCTGCTGAAGCTGCCCGACGGCACCATCAAGGTGCTGGTCGAAGGGCTGGCGCGCGTGGCCGTTGACGGCATCGGCGAACACGACGGCGCGCTGCAGGGCGCCGGCACCGAGCTGGAGTCGGACGAGGCGCGCGAGCCGCGCGAGATCGAGGCGATCGCGCGCTCGCTGATGTCGCTGTTCGAGCAGTACGTCAAGACCAACCGCAAGCTGCCGCCGGAACTGCTGCAGACCCTCAATGGCATCGAGGAGCCGTCGCGGCTGGCCGACACCATCGCCGCCCACATCGGCGTGCGCCTGGCCGACAAGCAGAAGCTGCTGGAAACGCTGCAGGTCGGCGACCGGCTGGAGATGCTGGTCGGCCTGGTCGACGGCGAGATCGACGTGCAGCAGCTGGAAAAGCGCATCCGCGGCAGGGTCAAGTCGCAGATGGAGAAGAGCCAGCGCGAGTACTACCTCAACGAGCAGATGAAGGCGATCCAGAAGGAACTGGGCGACCTCGACGACGCGCCGGGCGAACTGGACGAGCTTGCGCGCAAGATCGCCGAGGCCGGCATGCCCAAGGCGGTCGAGGCCAAGGCGAAGAACGAACTCAACAAGCTCAAGCAGATGTCGCCGATGTCGGCCGAGGCCGCGGTCGTGCGCAACTACCTGGAGTGGCTGCTGGGCGTGCCGTGGAAGAAGCGCACCAAGGTGCGCAAGGACCTCAAGGTCGCCCAGGACACGCTCGATGCCGACCATTACGGCCTGGACAAGGTCAAGGACCGCATCCTCGAATACCTCGCCGTGCAGTCGCGGGTGAAGCAGATGAAGGGGCCGATCCTGTGCCTGGTCGGGCCCCCGGGCGTGGGCAAGACCTCGCTGGGCCAGTCCATCGCCAAGGCCACCAACCGCAAGTTCGTGCGCATGAGCCTGGGCGGCGTGCGCGACGAGGCCGAGATCCGCGGCCATCGCCGCACCTACGTCGGCTCGATGCCGGGCCGCATCGTGCAGAACCTCAACAAGGTCGGCAGCAGGAACCCGCTGTTCGTGCTCGACGAGATCGACAAGATGTCGATGGACTTCCGCGGCGATCCGTCCTCGGCGCTGCTGGAAGTGCTCGATCCCGAGCAGAACAACGCCTTCAACGACCACTACCTGGAAGTGGACCTGGACCTGAGCGAAGTGATGTTCGTGGCGACCTCGAACTCGCTCAACATCCCCGGCCCGCTGCTGGACCGCATGGAAGTGATCCGCATCCCCGGCTACACCGAGGACGAGAAGCTCAATATCGCCACGCGCTACCTGCTGCCCAAGCAGCTCAAGGCCAATGGCCTGGCGCCGGCGGAGCTGGCCATCGAGGAAGACGCGATCCGCGACATCGTGCGGTACTACACGCGCGAATCCGGCGTGCGCAACCTCGAGCGCGAGATCGCCAAGATCTGCCGCAAGGTGGTCAAGGAGATCGCGCTCGCCGGCCCGCAGCCGGCGAAGAAGGCCGCCAAGAAGGGCGCCAGGAAGCCCAAGGCGCTGGTGGTGGTCGATGCCGCCAACCTGGACAAGTACCTGGGCGTGCGCCGCTTCGACTTCGGCCGTGCTGAGGAGGAGAACGAGGTCGGCCTGGTCACCGGCCTGGCCTGGACCGAGGTCGGCGGCGACCTGCTGCAGATCGAATCGACGCTGATCCCGGGCAAGGGCGCGGTGACGCTGACCGGCCAGCTCGGCAACGTGATGAAGGAGTCGGCGACGGCGGCGCTGTCGGTGGTGCGCGCACGCGCGCAGGCGCTGGGCATCGACGTGGATTTTCTGCAGAAGCACGACGTGCACCTGCACGTGCCCGATGGCGCCACGCCGAAGGACGGCCCCAGCGCCGGCATCGCCATGGTCACCTCGCTGGTGTCCACGCTGAGCCGGGTGCCGGTGAAGGCGGACGTGGCGATGACCGGCGAGATCACCCTGCGCGGCCGCGTCACCGCGATCGGCGGGCTGAAGGAGAAGCTGCTCGCCGCGCTGCGCGGCGGCATCCGCACCGTCATCATCCCTGAGGAGAACCGCAAGGACCTGGCCGACATCCCGGCCAACGTCACGCGCGACCTTGACATCATCCCGGTGAAGTGGATCGACGAGGTGCTGGACATCGCGCTGGAGGCGCCGCTGGCGCCGAAGAAGGCCCGCAAGAACGGCCAGCGCGTGGCGGTGCGGGGCCGCACGAAGGCAGTTCCGGCGGCGCGCGTCAAGCATTGATGATGAACGCAAAACCCCTTGAAACCCGCGCCGTTATTGGCTTTTCGGCTTGCGTGGGTAGGGGGGCGCTGGTATAAAAGTGCGACTCACGCGCCCGCTCGACGAGCGGGCGGCGTGTTTGCAGGATCTTACGGTTGCCGCCGCTGCTGTGATGGGCGACGACCAACCCAATCTATTCCGCGGGTTGCCGCATAGGGAGTTTTACATAATGAACAAGACCGAACTGATCGATGGCGTTGCTGCTGCTGCTGACCTCTCCAAGGCCGAAGCCGGCCGTGCGGTCGATGCTGTCGTCGCCGAGATCACCAAGGCGCTGAAGAAGGGCGACGCCGTGACGCTGGTCGGCTTTGGCACCTTCCAGGTCCGCGAGCGTGCCGAGCGCACCGGCCGCAACCCGAAGACCGGCGACACCATCAAGATCGCCGCTTCGAAAAATCCTGCGTTCAAGGCTGGTAAAGCCCTCAAGGACGCTGTAAACTAAGCGGCTCACCGGGGGTGCTTAGCTCAGTGGTAGAGCGTCTCCCTTACAAGGAGAGGGTCGGGGGTTCGAAACCCTCAGCACCCACCACGTAAAAGCACCGTCGAGCAGTATTGAAAGTGGAGCGGTAGTTCAGCTGGTTAGAATGCTGGCCTGTCACGCCGGAGGTCGCGGGTTCGAGTCCCGTCCGCTCCGCCAGTTTCAAGAAGGCCCCTGAGCGATCGGGGGCCTTGCTTTCTCTCCACTCTCTTGGAATGGATGGAAAGCGAACAGTCAAGCGCGGAGCGGTAGTTCAGCTGGTTAGAATGCTGGCCTGTCACGCCGGAGGTCGCGGGTTCGAGTCCCGTCCGCTCCGCCAGTTCTACCCGCCACTGCCTGCAGTGGCACCCCGGCCGCGATGGCGGCCGGCAACAGTTTCAATACGCGGAGCGGTAGTTCAGCTGGTTAGAATGCTGGCCTGTCACGCCGGAGGTCGCGGGTTCGAGTCCCGTCCGCTCCGCCATTGATTCCAAGCCCCGGGCGAAAGCCCGGGGCTTTTTTTATCCACGACGCCGGGGATGGCGCCGGCCCGTGCGGCTCCGCCGTCCCGGGCGGGGGCGGCTCGGTTGGGAGTCGGGCGGGAAGCGGGTTACACTGCCCGGCTCGCCAATCAGGCCTTGATTTTTCCCATGCTGCAGAAACTCCGCGACAAGACCTCGGGCTGGATCGTGACCGTGATCCTGGGGCTGCTGATGATTCCGTTCCTGTTCGTGATCGACAACAGCTATCTCGGCGGTGTCGGCGCGCAGAACGTCGCCAAGGTATCGGCACCGCCGTCATGGTGGCGTTCGGCGCCGTCGTGGTGGCCGATGTCGTTCCTGTGGAACCACCACGAGATCAGCGTCGAGGATTTCCGCACGCGCTTCGAGCAGGTGCGCATGGACGCCCGCGAACAGCAGGGCGACAACTTCGACCCGCGCGAGTTCGAGACCACCGAGAACAAGCTGGCCGTGCTCGACCAGCTGATCGACGAGCAGGTGGTGCGGCTGGCCGCCGAAGACGCGCGCATCGTGATCGGCGACGAAGCCGTGCGCAACTACATCGCCGCGATCCCGGCCTTCCAGCGCGACGGCAAGTTCGATCCGGAGCAGTACCGCCTGGTGCTGGCGCAGAGCCAGCCGCCGCGCACGCCGGCGATGTTCGACCAGGTGGTGCGCACCAGCCTGCAGCAGTCGATCATCCCGACCGCGCTGGCGCAGTCGGGCTTTGCCACCAAGGGCGAGAGCGAGCGCCTGCTGAAGCTGCTGGGCGAGACGCGCGACGTGGAATTCGCGATGCTGCCGGCGCCGGAAGCCGACACCTCGGCCGTGGACGATGCGCAGGTCAAGCAGTGGTACGACGCCCATTCGCGCGATTTCATGCAGCCGGAAAGCGTGTCCATCGAGTACGTCGAGCTGGATGCGGCCCGCATGCCGGCGGCAGCGCCCGCGGACGACGCCGCGCTGCGTCGACGCTACGACGAGGAGAAGGCGCGTTTCGTCACGCCGGAGCAGCGCCTGGCCTCGCACATCCTGATCAGCGCCGGCAGCGATGCCGCCTCGCAGAAGGCCGCCGAGGCCAAGGCCGCCAAGCTGGCGGCGGACGCCAAACAGCCGGGCGCCGATTTCGCCGCGCTGGCCAAGGCCAACTCGGACGACCCGGGTTCCAAGGTCGAAGGCGGTGATCTGGGCTGGGTCGAGCATGGCGTGATGGTGAAGCCGTTCGAGGATGCGCTGTTCGCCATGCAGCCGGGCGAGATCGCCGGGCCGGTGAAGACCGAGTTCGGTTACCACGTGCTGAAGCTGCGCGAGGTCAAGGGCGGCGAAGGCCGTCCGTTCGAGGAAGTGCGCGACCAGCTCGCGGCCGAACAGCTGCAGGCCGACACCGAGCGCGCCTTCAACGACCTCGGCGGCCGCCTGGTGGACCTGGTCTACAAGAACCCGACCGTGCTGGAATCGGCCGCCAAGGAAGTGGGCCTGCCGGTGCAGACGCTGGGGCCGTTCACCCGCGCCACCGCCAGCGGCATCGCCGCCAATCCGGCCGTGCTGCGTGCGGCGTTCTCCGACGCGTTGAAGGAAGACGGCACCGTCAGCGACCCGATCGAGCTCGGGCCGAACCACAACGTGATGATCCGCGTGACCGCGCATACGCCGGAGCAGGTCATCCCGCTGGCGCAGGCGCGCGAGAAGGTGGTCGCCGCGGTGCAGGCCAACCGCGCCGAGGAAGCGGCGAAGAAGGCCGCCGACGCGCTGCTGGCCAAGCTGCAGGGCGGGCAGACGCTGCAGGCGCTGGCCGAAGGCGAGAAGCTGCAGGTGCTGCCGATGCCGGGCCTGCCGCGTACCGCGCCGATGCCGACGGCGGCCGCCAACCGTGCGGTGTTCAGCGCCACCCCGCCCAGCGACGGCAAGCCGAGCTATGGCAAGGTGAAGCTGGACGACGGCCGCTACGCGGTGTTCGCGGTGACCAAGGTCACCCCGGGCGACCTGAAGGAAGTGCCGGAGCCGCAGCAGGCGATGCTGAAGCAGCAGTTGAGCCAGATCGACGGCGCGGCGGCGGCCAAGGCCTTCGTCGACGGCCTGCGCAAGCGCTTCAAGGTGCAGGTGCAGGAATCCCAGCTCTGAGCGTCGCAGGGATGCCGGGACGTTCCGCCCTGTGGTGGATTTCCCGGTTTCCATGAAGAAGAAAGCCCGGCCATAGGCCGGGCTTTCGCTTTTCTGACGCTGGGGCCGGACCCCGTGCCGTAGTCAGCGGCTCTCCTCGAAGCGCAGCACCATGCCTGGCTTGAGGACCGCCTTGGCATCCAGGTTGTTGCGGGAAAGCAGCGTCTTGACCGGGATGCCGTAGCGGCGCGCGATCGTCCACGCCGATTCGCCGCTGCGGACGGTGTGGCGGCGTCCACTGCTGCCGGCACTGGCGGCCGTAGCGGCCAGCGTCGTGGCGACATCGACCGCCGCAGGCGCAGGGAGCGGGGCGGTCGCTGGCGCGGCCGTGGCCAGGCTGTCCATTCCCATGTCCATGTCCGGCAGGGCCGGCGCCAGCACCCGGGTGCCGGTGCGCTTGCCGGTGACCGCCGGGTTGAGGCGGGCGACGCGCGCCGGATCCAGCGCGTTGCGCGTGGACCAGTCGGCCAGGGTGGTCCCGGCCGGCAGGGCGTGCCCGCGCAGGACCGGCACCGGCCGGTCGAGGGCCGCCATCAGGTCGGGTTCCTTTTCCGCCTGTTCGAGCACGCAGGCCAGGGCGTGGAGCTTCTCGACGTAGGCGTGGGTGATCGGGGACAGGCCCGGCAGGTCGGCCGGACGGGCGTTCTGGGCGTTCATGCCGCCGCGGCGCAGGGCCTGCAGGATGCGGTACTCGCCGGCGTTGTAGGCCATGACCGCCAGCTGCCAGTCGCCGCCGAACATGCCGTACAGCGTCTTCAGGTAGCGCACCGCGGCGCGGGTGGAATCCACCGCCGACAGCCGGCCGTCATAGCCGCTTTCCATCGGCACCCGGTGGTTGCGCGCGGTGGTGGCGATGAACTGCCACAGCCCGGCCGGACCGCTGGCGTTGCGCGCGCCGGGCCGGTAGCCGCTTTCCACGAAAGGGATCAGCGCGAACTCGGTGGGCAGGCCGGCCGCGCGCAGTTCGTCCACGACGTAGCCGAACAGCGGCAGGGCATCATCCTCGACGTTGCCCAGCCGCGACGGTGCGTGGGCGAACTGCTTGCGCCAGCGCGGGCTGGTCGCGTCCGCGTCGCATTGCGCCATTGCCAGTCCCTCGCGGAAGCTGGCGAATATCTGGTGGCCGTTGCGGGTGAGCGGCGCCGGCAGCGTGGCCGGGTCGGTCGGCAGGGCTGCGAGCGAGGCGATGTTCTGGGTCAGGCCGGCGCTGGCCGGCAGCGACTGCGCGCCGGCGGTGACGCCGGCACCGGCGCCGAGCAGCAGCCCCAGCGCCAGGGACAGGCCGTGCCGCCTCACGCGCGGAAACCGTCTTTCCAGCGCCGTAATTCGGCGAACACTTCCGCTTCTTCCGCCACCGGGCGGCCCAGCCGCGCGGCGATGGCCTGGCGCACGGGTTCGGCATGCGTGCGCAGGAAGGGGTTGCATTCCAGTTCGCTGGCCAGCAGCGAGGGAACGGTTGGGCGGGAGCGGCTGCGCATGTCCATGGCTTCCTGTTGGCGGCGATGCAATGCCGCGTTGGTGGGATCGACATGCCGCGCGAACACGGCATTGCCCAGCGTGTACTCGTGCCCGCAGCAGATCCGCGTCTGCCCCGGCAGTGCCGCCAGCCGTTTCAGCGAGGCCAGCATCTGGGCGGGCGTACCTTCGAACATGCGTCCACAGCCCAGGCTGAACAACGTGTCGCCACAGAACAGATGACCGTGGCCATGGAAGGCGATATGGCTCCGGGTGTGGCCGGGAACGGCGAGCACCGTGAAATCGAAGCCGGCCGATTGTACCCGGTCGCCTTCGCCGACCCTTTCACATTGCAGCTGAATCCGTTCATCCCGTGGCGCGAACACCGGCAGGTCCGGCCAGCGTTCGCGCAGCGCGGCCACGCCCCCGATATGGTCGTCGTGGTGGTGGGTGAGCAGGACGGCCGCCGGTTGCATGCCCTGCGCGGCGGCGTCCAGCACCGGCTGCGCTTGGCCCGGGTCGACGAACAGCGTGCGCCCGTCGGGCGCCTGCAGCGCCCAGATGTAGTTGTCCTGGAATGCAGGCAGGGCGGTCAGTCGCATAGAATTGGACCATGCCTGCCGCCCCGTTCCCCCGTCAAGCTGCAGTCTCGGCCTGGTTTGAGAAGGCTGGAGCGGAGGCGATGCGGACCGCCGAACAGCGGCACCTGCTGGAACAGGTGCAGGGGTTTCCCGCGCAGCCATGGCTGTGGCTGGCGCCCTGCGCGACCTGGCTGCCGGCCGAAACGCCCGGCGGACGCGGGGTGCGGCTGCACCGGGCAGCCGACGGGCGCGCCTGGGCCGGCGATGTGAACTGCGCGCTGCCGCTGCCGCTGCCGTCCGAGGCGGTCAATGCCATCGTCCTGCAGCATGTGGCCACGGTGGAACTGGAAACGCTGTTGTCCGAGTGCGCGCGTGTGCTGATGCCCGGCGGGCGGCTGTGGATGACCGTGCTCAACCGCTACAGTCCCTACCGCGCGCGCTGGCAATGGCAGGGCGCGCGGCCGCCATCGGCCACGCATTGCCAGCTCCGCCTGCAGCGGGAAGGATTGCGAGTGCGCTCGGTGCGCCACCTGGGGCCGCTGTGGAGCGAATCCGGGCAGGCCGGCGGCAAGGCGCTGCCGGCGCTGCGGGCGGTCCGCGTGCTGGAATTCGAGAAGCGCACCCAGGCCTTCATCGGTCCCGAAACCGCCCGCCCGGTGGGCTGGCGCGGGCCGGTGGCGACTTGACGCTTCATTCAACGGAACGACATGAAATCAATTGAAATACACACCGACGGCGCCTGCCTCGGCAATCCCGGGCCGGGGGGCTGGGCGGCGCTGCTGCGCTACAAGGCGCATGAGCGCGAACTGTCCGGCGGCGAAGCCCATACCACCAACAACCGGATGGAGCTGATGGCGGCCATCGCCGGGCTGGAGGCGCTCAACGAGTCCTGCAACATCATGCTGCAGACCGATTCCCAGTACGTGCGCCAGGGCATCACCGAATGGATGCCGGGCTGGGTGCGGCGCAACTGGAAGACCGCGGGCGGCGACCCGGTGAAGAACCGCGACCTGTGGGAGCGCCTGCATGCCGCCACCGGCCGGCACCAGATCGAGTGGCGCTGGGTGAAGGGCCACAATGGCGACCCGGACAACGAGCGTGTGGACCAGTTGGCCCGCGATGCAGCAATCCGCGTGCGCGACGGCGCCGCAAGCAACTGAGGCAGGCCATGCGCCAGATCGTCCTTGATACCGAAACCACCGGCCTGGAATGGAAGAAGGGCAACCGCGTGGTCGAAATCGGCTGCGTCGAACTGCTCGAGCGCCGGCCCAGCGGCAACAACTTCCACCGCTACCTCAAGCCCGATTGCGAGTTCGAGGTGGGCGCGCAGGAAGTCACCGGGCTGAGCCTGGAGTTCCTGGCCGACAAGCCGCGCTTCGAGGAGATCGTCGACGAGTTCCTGGCCTACGTGGACGGCGCCGAGCTGATCATCCACAACGCCGCGTTCGACATGGGCTTCCTCGAAAACGAGATGGCGCTGTCGGGCAGGGAGCCGCTCGCCGGACGGGTGACGGTGACCGATACGCTGGCGATGGCGCGCGAGCGCTTTCCCGGCCAGCGCAACTCGCTGGACGCGCTGTGCAGGCGGCTGGGCGTGGACAATTCGCATCGCCACCTGCACGGCGGCCTGCTCGACGCGCAGATCCTGGCCGACGTCTACATCGCGCTGACCTCGGGTCAGGAGGAAATCGGCTTCGGCCTGCCGGAAACCGAGAGCGCCGGCGGCGCGGGCCTGGTGCAGGCCTTCGATGCCGCGGTCCTGCTGCCGCGCCCGCGCGTGGTGGCCACGGCTTCCGAACTGCAGGCGCACGAGGCGCGCCTGGAGCGCCTGCGCAAGAAGGCCGGCCATGCCTGGTGGGACGGGGAGAAGCAGGAGGAAGCCGTCACTGCGTAGCTGCGTGGCCTGCCCCGCGTGCTCGTGGCAGGCCACGCCGGGACGGCCCCGTGCCGGGCGGGCCCGGCACCTACGGAGCGGGCGCCGGCATGACCGGGTTGGCTCAGTGGCAGCGGACGAGGATGGCGGTGATGTTGTCCGAGCCACCGCCGTCCAGCGCCGCGGCCACCAGCGTATCCACGCATTCCTGCGCGCTGCAGTCGGCCTGCGCCAGCGTCTGCGCCAGGCTGTGGTCGTCCACTTCCTCGGTCAATCCGTCGCTGCACAGCAGCAGCTGCATGCCCGGGCGCAGTTCCCCGGTCATGGTGGCCACGTTGAGGTGGGCCGGGTCGGTCACGCCCAGCGCCTGGGTGACGACGTTGCGGTGCGGGTGGGCGCGGGCCTGTTCGGCGGTCAGCGAGCCCTGCGCGATGAGTTCCTGCACGTAACTGTGGTCCTGGCTGAGCTGGGCCAGCTTGCCGTCGCGCCAGAGATAGGCGCGGCTGTCGCCGACCCAGGCCACCTCGAAGCGGTTGCCCTGTATGCGCGCGGCCACCACCGTGGTTCCCATCGGCAGGCTGTCGTTGCGCCGGCGCGAGGCGCGGATGATCTCCTCGTCGGCGACGCGGATCGCCTGCGGCAGCGCCATGCCGCCACGCACCTCGCGGACGATGGTCTCGCGCGCGAGCGCGCTGGCGACCTCGCCGCAGGCATGGCCGCCCATGCCGTCGGCGATCAGCCACAGTCCCAGTTCGCCGTCACCGTAATAGGTGTCCTCATTGAGCAGGCGGCGCAGGCCGACATGGCTGAGGTGTCCGAATTCGATCATGGGCGCCCGCAGGGGGCCGTTTCCAGCGGAAAGGTTTTTCATGATCGCGTCCGCGCAGGTGCACGGCAAGAGCCGCACCGCGCGGCCCGGTGGCGGGGAAAGACGCCGGCGGAAGCGAGGAGCGCCGGGCCTGCGGGCGGGCGCGGCGGCGGCGCGGAGCGGCGGGTTGCAGAAACAGCTTGTCCGCGCTGCCAAGGCCTCGTATCATTCGCAGCCCGGTTCGCCGGGAACCACCGGGAAGGTGGCAGAGTGGTTGAATGTACCTGACTCGAAATCAGGCATACGTTAATAGCGTATCGGGGGTTCGAATCCCCCCCTTCCCGCCAGATCTGGAAACGGCCCCCGACGGGGCCGTTTTCGTTTCCGGGATGCGGCTGGGCGCGCGGTTGCTGCCGGCCGCTACACTGTGCCCCTCGTTCCGCTGGTGTCCGTCATGTCCGAAATCCTGGTGCCCGTTTCCTTCGGCGAACTGCTCGACAAGATCTCGATCCTGCAGATCAAGTCCGAACGCATGAGCGACGCGGCCAAGCTGGCGAACGTGCGCAACGAGCTGGCTGCGCTGGAGCGCACCTGGAGCGCGCACCCGGCCGCGGCGGTGGAGATCGACGGCCTGCGCGCGGAGCTCAAGGCGGTTAACGAGCGGCTGTGGGACATCGAGGACGACATCCGCCTCAAGGACAAGGCCCAGGCCTTCGACGCCGGCTTCGTCGAACTGGCGCGCAGCGTGTACTTTCAGAACGACGAGCGCGCGCGGATCAAGAAGGCGATCAACCTGGCGCTGGGGTCAGGTTACGTGGAAGAGAAGTCCTACGCGGATTACCGCGCACTCTGAAGCCCGCGCGCCGTCGCGCGCAGCCCCCAGGTGAGCGCCCGTAGGAGCGACTTCAGTCGCGATGGGGTGTTACCAGGAAAACCCCATCGCGACTGAAGCCGCTCCTGCGGTTATTTGGGCGGGCTGTCCGGAGACTTCAGCCGAGGTGGTCGGCCACGTAGCGCTCGAACGCGGCGATGGCGTCGTCCACGCTGACCAGTTCCATCACCCCGTCGAACTCGATCTTCGCGCCCCATTTCAGTTCGGTCGCGGGCTTGTGCAGGAAGCGCCGCGCCGCGTCGTCGTAGCGGTCCACGCAGTAGCGGCGGTCCGAATACGGGCCGCTGCGCTCGGGGTTGCTGGCCGCATGCAGGCCCAGCACCTTGGTGCCGACCGCGTTGGCGATGTGCATCGGGCCCGAATCGGGCGTCATCAGCAGGTTGGCGCGGGCCAGCAGGGCCGGCAGCTGCTTGAGCGTGTCCCTGCCGACCAGGTCCAGCGCCGGCGCGCGCATCGCCGCCAGGATGGCGTCGGCGGTGCGGCGTTCCAGCTCGCTGCGGCCGCCGCACAGCACCACCCGCCAGCCGCGCGCGGCGGCGTGGTCGGCGACCGCCGCGTAGCGGTCGGCATACCAGTTGCGGCGCTCGTGACTGGAGCACGGCGAGATCATCAGCACCGGCCGGCCGTCATCGTCCCACTGCGCGCGCGCCCAGTCGTGCGCCTCGGCCGGCGTGGCCAGGTCCCAGCTCACCGTGGTCTGTTTCATTCCCAGCGGTTCGCAGAAGCTGCCGATCGCATCGAGCACATGGATGCCGGGGCGGTCGGGAATGCGTTCGTTGACGAACAGGCCATGCAGGTCCTTGGAGCGCGAACGGTCGTAGCCGATGCGGCGCCGGGCGGGAATGAAGGCCGACAGCACGTTGGCGCGGAAGGCGACCTGCATCTGCAGCAGCGCGGCGAAACCGGCCGCGGGCAGTTCGCCGCGCAGCGCGCGCATGCCGGCAAGGCCGGATTTCTTGTCGTAGACATGGAACACCACGCCGGGCAGCCCTTCGAGCAGGCGATGGCCGGCCTTGTCGATCACCCAGTGCAGTTCGATGCCCGGCCTGGCCTGCTGCAGCGTGCGCACCAGCGGGACCACGTGGGTCACGTCCCCGAGCGCGGAGAGCCGCAGGAGACACAATGGGGAGGACGCTGGAGGCATGGTGTTGTTAGACTCGCGGTGAATGGTCGCTTTCGACGCCACTGAAGCGCTGACGCCTTGCCGCGAAGGCCGCGGCTACGGCGCCATTCTGTTCGACCGCCAACATCTGCGGCAAGCCGAAAGCGCCTTGTTTTCGCCTTCGCACTGGGGCGGCCGGGCGCGCCCGGTGGGCGAGGGCGGGCGCGGCGGGGCCTGGTTCGTGGACGCGCCGTTCGGGCATTGCGTGCTGCGCCATTACCTGCGCGGCGGCGTCGCCGCGCGCATCAGCCGCGACCGCTACCTGTGGCAGGGTGCCGACCGCACCCGCAGCTTCGCCGAGTTCCGGCTGATGCGGAAACTGATCGCGATGAAGCTGCCGGTGCCGCGGCCGCTGGCGGCGTTCTACATGCGCCAGGGCCCGACCTACCGCGCGGCGATCCTGATGGAGCGGCTGGAGGGTGTGCGTTCGCTGGCCGACCGCGCGCTGGTGGCCGGTCGCGGCGCGCCGTGGGAGGAGGCCGGCCGCCTGGTCGCGCGCTTCCACCGCGCCGGGCTGGACCATGCCGACCTCAACGCGCACAACATCCTGTTCGACGCCGGCGGCCACGGCTGGCTGATCGATTTCGACCGCGGCGTGCTGCGCATTCCCGCCACGCGCTGGCGCGAGCGCAACCTCAAGCGCCTGCTGCGTTCGCTGCTCAAGCTGCGCGGCGAGCGCAGCCGCGAGGACGTGGAGAAGGATTTCGCGCGCCTGCGCCGTGCCTACGACCTGGCCTGGAACCGGGGCGTGTGATGGACTGGTCCCTGCGCTTCCTCGGCGTCGGCAACGCTTCGGCGGTCGAACTCGGCTCGCCGATGGCGGTGATCGAGCGCGACGGCCAGCCGTGGCTGACCATCGACTGCGGCGGCGAAGGGCTGACCGCCTACCAGGCCTGCTACGGCGCGATGCCGGATGCGTTGTTCGTCACCCACGTGCACCTGGACCATGTGGCCGGCTTCGAGCGCCTGTTCGTCGATGCCTATTTCAATCCGCGGCGGCGCGGGCGGGTGCGGCTGTACGTGCCCGCGCCGGTGGTGCCGCTGCTGCACCGGCGCGTCGGCGATTACCCGAACGTGCTGGCCGAGGGCGGCGCCAATTTCTGGGATGCGTTCCAGCTGGTCGTGGTCGGCGAGGCGTTCTGGCACGACGGCGTGCGCCTGGAAGTCTTCCCGGTGCGCCACCACTGGCCGGAGACGGCGTGGGGCCTGCGCCTGCAGGGCGCGCTGGTCTGGAGCGGCGATACCCGCCCGATCCCGGAGATGCTGGCGCGTTATGCCGACGACGATGAACTGATCGCCCACGATTGCGGCCTGCATGGCAATCCGTCGCATACCGGGGTGGACGACCTGGAACGCGAATACCCGGCGCAACTGCGGGCGCGGATGATGCTGTACCACTACGCCAGCGCGGCCGACGGCCAGGCGCTGCGCGCGCGCGGCCACCGCGTGGCCGAACCGGGCGAGTGCGTGGCGCTGGCCGAGCCGACCGCGCCGCACGCAGTGCCGTTCACTCCACAGTAGGCGCCGGGCTTGCCCGGCGCGGGCATCCCACGGAAACCCGGCCAATCTGCGCAGGAGCGACGCTGGTCGCGGCCGGGGCCTTCCCGGTGAAAGCCTCCGTGCGGGGCAAGCTCCGCACCTACAGGGGTTCAGATGCCTGAAAAGGTGGCGGCCCCGCCGGCTGACCTCGGCGCCCGCGTCGATCGATACCGTTGCTGCCTTCCGGCCCTGGCGGGATTTTCGACCTAGCGTCGCGAGGGGCCGACGGGGCCACCATAGACGCGGGCCGCGCATCGCGCGGCCCGGGTTTCTCTGTTCCGGGCGGAAACCGGAACCGTGAATCTGGCGGAGAGAGGGGGATTCGAACCCCCGAAGCGCGGTTTAGACGCTTACACACTTTCCAGGCGTGCTCCTTCAACCACTCGGACACCTCTCCGGGACCTGTCGCCACCCGAAGGCGCTGCAGGGGCGCAGATTCTATAGGGCCGGCGCGGCGGCCACAAGTCGAACGTGCGCCGGCCGCGACCGGCGCCTCACCGCAGGCGGAATACCGCCACCATCTTCGCCAGTTCGTCGGCCTGCTCCTGCAGCGAGCGCGCCGAGGCGGCGGCTTCTTCCACCATGGCCGCGTTCTGCTGGGTGGCGCCATCCATGTGGACGATGGTCTGGTTGACCTGCTCGATGCCCGCGCTCTGCTCCTGCGACGCGGCGGAGATTTCGGCCATCAGGTCGTTGACGCGGCGGACCGCGGCCACGATCTCGCGCATGGTGTCGCCGGCGCCGCCAGCCAGCGCCGCGCCCTGTTCCACTCGCTGCACGGAATCGCCGATCAGGCCCTTGACCTGCCGGGCCGCATCGGCCGAGCGCTGCGCCAGCGCGCGCACTTCGCTGGCGACCACGGCGAAGCCGCGGCCCTGCTCGCCGGCGCGGGCCGCCTCCACCGCGGCGTTGAGCGCCAGGATGTTGGTCTGGAAGGCGATGCCGTCGATCACGCCGATGATGCTCTCGATCTGCCGCGAGGCGGCGCTGATGCCGTCCATCTGCCCGACCACCTGCGTCACCACCTCGCCACCGCGCGCGGCGACGTCGGCCGCGCCGGTCGCCAGTTCACGCGCCTGCTGCGAGGACAGCGCGTTGCTGCGCACCGTGGAGGTCAGTTCCTCCATCGAGGCGGCGGTTTCCTCCAGGTTGGCGGCCTGCTGCTCCGACCGCGCGGACAGGTCGCTGTTGCCGGCGGCGATGTCGCGCGCGGCGCTGCCGATGGCGTCGACCGCGCCGCGCACGCCCTGCATGATGCCGGTCAGGCGTTCGACGGTGGCGTTGGTGTCGTCGCGCATCTTCCCGAACACGCCGCGGTAGTCGGCGGTGATGCGCTGGGTGAGGTCGCCCTGCGCCAGCGCGCCGAGCACGCGCTGCACGTCGCCGATGGTGCCGGCGTTGGCGTCGAGCATGCCGTCCACGCCTTCGGCTAGGCGCCGGAAGAAGCCGGTTTTGCCGCCGGTGCCGATGCGTTGGGACAGGTCGCCGGCGGCGGCCGCGTCGATCACGGTGGCCACCTCCGATTCCACCGCCACTTCCTCGCTGCGGTCGCGCCATTCGACCACCAGGCCCAGCCGCTGGCCGTCGGCCGAGGTCACCGGGGCGAGGGTCTGGGCGAATACCGCGCTGCCGAACACCAGTTCGCTCTGCTGCTTGCCGGTGGCGGTGGCGGCATCGTCGGCCTGCGCCTGCAGGCGCGACAGCGGCTGCCCCTCGACCTGGTCCAGGTCGGCATGCGGCAGGTGCCGGGAGAGTTCGGCGCGATGGCGCGCCAGCAGGCCGCGCATGGCCGGGTTGGCGTAGGCCACCTGGCCGTGCGCGTCGGCGATCAGCATCGCGGTGCCGGCGTTGTCTAGGGCGATGCGCACGCGCAGGTTCTCGGCGGCGATGGCGCGCTCGGCGTCCAGGCGCGCCTTCAGGTCGGCCTGCATCTGGCGCAGCGCGCGCGAGACCTGGCCCACCTCGTCGTCGCCGCCGGCGGCGATCGGATAATCCAGCTGCCCGGCGGCGACCGCGTCCACGCCGCGCACGATGCCGCGCAGCGGCGTGCCGACCAGCCGGCGCAGCAGCAGCACGACCACGGCCACCAGCAGCAGCACGCTGGCCGCACCCACCAGCATCACCCGGTTGCGGATCTGCACCACGCCGGCCATCACCGCATCGACAGGGGCCGACACCATCAGCGCGAAGGCATCCGGCGCGTGGCCGGCGGTGACCGGGACGTAGACGCGGAACACTTCGCCGCCGACCGCAGCGTCGAAAACGCGCTGGCGCACCACCTCGCCCCTGGCCAGCTGCGCCAGCACCGGCGCCAGGTCCGGGGCGAACGGCTTGCCCAGGCTCTGCTGCTCCGGCGCGGCCAGCACCATACCGCCGGGCGAGAGCAGGCGCACCACGCCGCGTTCGTAGGGGCGCACCTTGGCCAGGTTGGACTGGATGGTCCCCAGCGCGATGTCGGCGCCGGCCACGCCCTGGAACCGGCCGTCGCGCACGATCGGCGCCATCAGGCTGGTCATCAGCACCTTGCTGCTGCCGACATCGTCCAGGTACGGCTCGAACATCAGCTCGTCGCCGCGTTCCTTCACTGCCACGTAGTATTTCTCCGCATCGGGACCGTCGATGTGGATTTCGTTTTCGCTGCCGACCGCGTCCTGCAGCGTCGGCTCCTCCGTGCCCTGGCTGTGCCAGTAGATGGAGACCCGGCCCGAATCGCTGCTCACGCGCTGGTCCGGGCCGAGGCCATCGATGAAGGCCCGCAGCCCGTCCGCGTCGGGTTCGCCCTCGGGCCAGGTACGGGCGAACGCGGCGTCGCGGCCGTCGAAGCCGTCCGGTTCGAACTCCAGCCAGTAACCCAGCGTCGCGGTGTCCGCGGCGGTGAAGCGCCGCACCAGTTCGGAGGCTTCGCCGCGGCTGGCGTCGCCGCGCGCCATCAGCGCCTGGGTGGCGTCGACCAGGCCGCGAACCCGTGACAGAGTCTCGGTGACGTCGCCGCGCACCTTGGCCGCCTCGGCGCGCGCCAGGTGTTCCAGTTCGTTCAGGGCGGTGGCTTCCTGCACCGCCGCGGCCTTGTGCTGGATCAGCCAGGTCGCGCCGCCGAAACAGGCGGCGGCCACCAGGCCGAGGATGAGGGCGGTACGCGCCACCACCGATTTGAGTCCCGCGCGGTGGAAGGACATGGACATCTCCTGCTGGAAAGCGGATGCGCGGGGCGGCGGAAGCGGCGCCCACGTCTGTGGGGTATCGGCCGCGGCGGCGGGGAGCTTGAGCCGGGGCGGGCCGGAGCCGGCGGGGGGCGGCCGGGTCGCCCGCCAACCGGGCGTGGCACAATGGGGCCTTGAGATGAAGATGGTTGCCTGATGTCCTACCTCGTCCTTGCCCGCAAGTGGCGCCCGAAGCGTTTTGCCGAGCTGGTGGGCCAGGAACACGTGGTCCGCGCGCTGAGCAACGCGCTGGACAGCGGCCGCGTCCACCATGCCTTCCTGTTCACCGGCACCCGCGGGGTCGGCAAGACCACCATCGCCCGCATCTTCGCCAAGTCGCTGAACTGCGAGCACGGCACCAGCGCCGATCCCTGCGGCCAGTGCCCGGCCTGCCTGGACATCGACAGCGGCCGCTACATCGACCTGCTGGAGATCGACGCGGCCTCCAACACCGGCGTGGACGACGTGCGCGAGGTGATCGAGAACGCGCAGTACATGCCCTCGCGCGGCAAGTTCAAGGTCTACCTGATCGACGAGGTGCACATGCTGTCCAAGGCGGCGTTCAACGCGCTGCTGAAGACGCTGGAGGAGCCGCCGGAGCACGTGAAGTTCCTGCTGGCCACCACCGACCCGCAGAAGCTGCCGGTCACCGTGCTGTCGCGCTGCCTGCAGTTCAACCTCAAGCGGCTGGACGAGGAGCAGATCCGCGGGCAGATGACGCGCATCCTCGGCGCCGAGCAGATCGAGTTCGACGACGCGGCGATCGTGCAGCTGGCGCGCGGCGCCGACGGCTCGCTGCGCGACGGCCTGTCGCTGCTGGACCAGGCCATCGCCTACGCCGGCGGCGCGCTGCGCGACGACGTGGTGCGGGCGATGCTCGGCACCGTCGACCGCACCCAGGTGGCAGCCATGCTTGACGCGCTGGCGGCCGGCGACGGCGCGCGCCTGCTGCAGGTCGTGGCTACCCTGGCCGATTTCTCGCCGGACTGGAGCGGCGTGCTCGACGCGCTGGCCGAAGCCCTGCACCGCATCCAGGTGCAGCAGCTGGTGCCGGGCGCCGCGGTGCCCGGCGACGGCATCGACGCGGCGGCGTTCGCCGCGCGGCTGCGCCCGGAAGTGGTGCAGCTCTGGTACCAGATGGCGCTCGGCGGGCGCCGCGACCTGCACCTGGCGCCCAGTCCGCGCGCCGGTTTCGAGATGACCGTGCTGCGCATGCTGGCGTTCCGCCCGGCCGGCGCGGTGCCGGCGGTGCCGGAAGGCGCCGGGCCGGAGGCGGGCACGCTGTCGTCGGCGAGCGGCGCCGCATCGGGCGCATCGGCGGCGGCCGCTGCTGCGCCGGTGCCGCAGGCGCCGCTTCCGGCGGCGAAGGCCGCGCCCGGAACGCCTGCGCCGATGACTCATGCGCTGGCGAATCCTGTAACCGCTGCGCCCGAGCCGGCGCACGTACGCGAGCCGCAACCAGAGCCGGAGTCGGTGCTTGCCACGCCGCCGGCAGCAAAACCCATGCAGGCCCGCCGCGACGACGATCTGCCGCCGTGGATGGAGGAAGAAGCCGCCATGCCGGCGCGCGATGACGTTGCCGAAGCGATGCCCGCGCCGCGCCAGGCGCCGCCGGCCCCGTTCCGCTCCGAAGGCATTGCCATCGCGCCGCCGGTGCCGGCGCCTGCCGCGGCACCGGCCGGCAAACCGCCGCGCGCGCTGGAGACCGCCGAGCAGTGGCTGGACCTGGTCGCCGCCAGCGGCCTGTCCGGGCCCTCGCGCGAACTGGCCGCCAATGCCGCCTTCGTCGGCTACCGCAACGGCGTGCTGCGGCTGGCGTTGTTGCCCGGTTTCGAATACCTGCAGTCCGAACGTTCGCTGGGCGCGCTGGCGCAGACCCTGGCGCAGGCGCTGGGCAGCGCACCGAAGATCGTGATCGAGACCGGCAACGCCGAGGCCGAAACCCTGCACGAACGCGCCGACCGCCAGCGCGGCGAACGACAGAACGCGGCCGAGGCCGTTTTCATGGCCGACCCCCAGGTGCAGCACCTGCTCGCGCAGGGCGCCCGGGTCGTGCCCGATTCCATCCGTCCCTTTGAAGAGTAGAAAACCATGCGCGGCAACATCGCCCAACTGATGCAACAGGCCCAGAAGATGCAGGAGAACCTGCAGAAGGCCCAGGAAGAACTGGCCAAGCTGGAAGTCACCGGCAGCGCCGGCGGCGGCATGGTCAGCGTGACCCTCACCGGCGCCAAGGAGTGCCGCAAGGTGCGCATCGACCCGTCGGTGCTGTCCGACCAGGAAATGGTCGAAGACCTGATCGCCGCGGCGTTCAACGATGCCTCCAACAAGATCGACGCCGAATCGCAGAGCCGCATGGGCTCGGCCACAGCGGGCATGAAGCTGCCGCCAGGCATGAAGCTGCCGTTCTGACGGCAGTGGGCGCCAGCCACCAAGCCCTTCTCCCGCCGGGGAAGGGCCGGGGCGAAGCCCCCTCGCGCCATTCGATCGCACGCGGCTTCGCCCATATCCTCGTCCGCCCCTGCGGGGCACCTTCTCCCGGTGGGAGAAGGAAACAGCCGGCATTGCCAGGCCCTCACGACTCTCCGTGTCTTCCCTTCTCGAACAACTGATCGAAGCCTTCCGGGTGCTGCCCGGCGTCGGCCAGAAGACCGCCCAGCGCATGGCCTACCACGTGCTCGAGCGCGCGCGCGATGGCGGCCTGCGCCTGTCGCAGGTGCTGGCCGAGGCGATCGAACGGATCGGCCACTGCGCGCAGTGCCGCGATTTCAGCGAGACCGAGGTCTGCCCGCTGTGCGCAAGCAGCAGCCGCGAGCGGCAGACGCTGTGCGTGGTGGAATCGCCGGCCGACCGCCTGGCCATCGAGCACGCCACCAGCTACCGCGGCCTGTACTACGTGCTGCAGGGCCGGCTGTCGCCGCTGGACGGCATCGGCCCGCGCGAACTCGGCCTGGACCAGCTGGAAGTGCGGCTGGCGCAGGGCGAGGTCGCCGAGCTGATCATCGCGACCAACTCCACCGTCGAGGGCGAGGCCACCGCGCACTACCTGGCGCAGCTGGCGCGTCGCCACCGGGTACGCCCGAGCCGGCTGGCGCAGGGCCTGCCATTGGGCGGCGAACTGGAATACGTCGACCGCGGCACGCTCTCGCACGCCTTCGGCAGCCGCAGCGAGATTCCGGACTGAGACGCATGCCGGCCGGCCGCGGGCACGACCGCGACGGCGTTGCATACAATGCCGGCGGTATTCCGCCGAGGCAGGCCATGAGCAACGACACGATTTTCGGCAAGATCATCCGCCGCGAGATTCCCGCCACCATCGTCTACGAGGACGAGGAGGTGCTGGGCTTCAAGGACATCGCACCGCAGGCGCCGGTGCACGTCCTTTTCATTCCGAAGCACGAGGTCATCCCGACCCTGGACGACCTGCAGCCGGCGCAGGCCCACCTGATCGGCAAGCTGGCGCTGGCCGCGGCCGAGTACGCGCGCCGCGAGGGCCTGGCGCAGGACGGCTACCGCATCGTCATGAACTGCCGCGAGTACGCCGGGCAGACGGTGTTCCACATCCACCTGCACCTGCTGGCCGGCGCGCCGCTGGGGCATTTCGGCGCGGCCTGAGCATGGGCGCGGCCGCATCGCCAAACGAAGACGCCGCCCCAGGGGCGGCGTCCTTTTTTCCTCGGGAGTGCCGGTTGCGGCTTGTCACCACCAGCCGCGCCAACCCCAGCCCCAGCCGGGACCCCAGCCCGGGCCCCACGGGCCGTACGGGTAGGCCGGCACCACTTCGACCTCGCGCTGCACCGGCCACAGGTACACCACGTCGGCGGCGATCTTCGGCAGCGGGTAGTCGTAGTCGCCGATCTTGGTGCTCTGGTAGCCCTCGATGCGGCCGATGAAGGTCACGTCGCGGCCCGGCTCGAACACCGCCGGATCGTAGAAGCCGGCGCGGCAGGCCAGGAAGCGGCCGTCGCTGGCGTCGGCGGAAGTGGTGCTCGGGCGGCCATTGCCGTTGAGCGGGCGGGCGATCATCTGGAAGCAGGTCTCGCCCTGGCCGGGAAGCGTCTCGATGATGCGGCCGCCCCAGCGTACCGGCGTGCCGGTCTGCTTCTGCGCGACGGTATCGCGCGGGGACACCGTGCTGAACTGTCCCTGCAGCGGCTTGGGTGCGGTGGCACAGGCGGCCAGGGCCAGGCTGGCGGCGAGGGTAAGGAGGATTCGGGTCTTCATGTTCGTGCTCCGGTTCGTACTCCGGGTTGGGGGCGGTGCCTGTGCAGGTCCCGCAATAATGAAGCGAGGTCCGACGAGGCGCCAGCGTAGCGCGCATCGCTGAAACGCCGGCTGAGCATCGCCAGGCCGCTGCCGGGGTGGCTGGCCTCGACGCGTTCGGCCCAGACTTCGGCCGGTTCGTGCGGCTGGCGGCCGAGGCCGAGGCGGGCATAGCGGCGGTCGAGGCGGCGCCAGGCGCGCAGCAGCGGGTCGCGCTCGCGTTCGCCGCGCGCCAGCAGCCAGGCCATGGCGCCGATGGCGACGAGCGCGAAGGCGGCGAACAGCCCGGCCAGCTGCGCCGGCTGCAGGCGCTCGATGCCGAACGAGCGCAGCAACTGCTGCTGGCGCCGCGCGTCGAAGGACAGGACCATGCCGTTCCAGTTGCGCCGCAGCCAGTCGCCCACCTGGGCGATCTGCAGCCAGCGCGTGCCCATGTCCAGGCCGCCGCCGGCGGTATCGCCACGCGCCAGGCGGTCCTCCAGCGTGTCGCGGATGCGCTCGGGCGCCACCGCCGCGGTCGGGTCGACGCGGGTCCAGCCGCGCCGCGGCAGCCAGACTTCGGCCCAGGCGTGCGCGTCCATCCTGCGGACCAGCCAGTAGCCGCCATACCGGTTGCGGGTGCCGCCGGCATAGCCGGTGACCACGCGCGCGGGGATGCCGGCGCCGCGCATCAGCACCACGAACGCCGAACTGAAGTGCTCGCAGAAGCCGGCCTTCCAGTCGAACAGGAATTCGTCGGCGCCGTGCCGGCCGGGCAGCGGCGTGCTCAGGGTGTAGCTGAAATCGCGGCCGATCCATTGCATCGCGCGCTGGACGATGGCCGCGTCGTCGTCGCCGGCGTCCTGCCGCCACCGCCGCGCCAGCGCCAGCGTGCGCGGATTGAAACCGTCGGGCAGCTGCAGGGCCTGCTGGCGCAGGCCGGGCGGCAGCTCCGGCTGGAAGCGCGCGGGCGGCGCCGAGCGCAGGCGCCAGCGCGTGAGCGCGGTCAACGGGCGCGTGCTCACCAGGGTGTAGTCGGCATCCAGCCAGGTATCGGCCGGGGCGGCCAGCGGCAGATCCAGCGCCACCAGTTCGCGACGCTCGGTGGGCTCGTACTCGATCTGGTAATCCCACTGCGCGGGCGCGGCGGCGACAGGCGGCGGCACGCTGCGGCGCTGGCTTTCCAGCCGCGTCCAGGTGCGTCCGTCGAAGCGGGTCAGCACCGGGCCGCGCCAGTAGCGCTGCTCCGGTGCGGGTGCGGCGCCGGCGAACTGCACGCGCAGGGCCGGGCTGTCGTCGGCCATCAGGTCCAGCCACTGCCCCGGCGCCATCGTGTCCGACAGGCCGGGCTGCCCCACGGACCGTTCCGGAATGCCCCACAACGGCGTCGGCAGGCGCGGCAGCAGCCAGAACGCGGACAGCGCCAGCGGCAACGCCACGGCCAGCAGCCGGCCGACCGTCCGCAGCTGGAAGCCGAGCGGCTGTGGCGCGGTGCCGGTTTCGGCGTCGGCCAGGCGCTGCAGGCCGAGCAGTGCGCAGGCCACCGCCGCCAGCGCCAGCAGCAGGGTGAGCGGCCCCTGGTCGAGCAGGAAGGCGGCGAACGGCGCGAACAGCGCGAAACCGAGCAGGCTGCGCGCGTCGCGCAGGGTGCGCAGTTCGCTGGACTTGATCGCCAGCATCGCCGCCAGCAGCGCGCAGCCGGTGTCGCGGCCGGGCGAGGCGCCCATCTGCCAGTAGATCGCCGCCAGCATGGTGGCGACCAGCAGCAGGCGCAGCGGCAGCGGGACCAGGCGCCGCCACGACAGCGCCGCCACCAGCAGCGCCGCGGCGGCGAACACGCCGGCGAGCATCCCGGGCAACTGCAGCAGCAGCGGCAGCAGCGCCAGCGCGGTGGTCAGCAGCGCCCAGCCGCGCGCGCCGGGATCGAGTGGAGTGGGAGTCCTACCGTTCATGGCGCGCCTGCCCGTGTGCCGCCCGTCGGGCGGCTTCGCCGTGAAAAACAGCTGTACTGTCGTTTTTTCATGCGTCGGGCATCAGCGCCAGCGCACGCAGGCACTGGTGGCGGTGGGTGTCGCCGATCGCCGGTCCCAGTGCCGGCTGGCCCGGCAGCAGCAGGCGATAGCGGCGGCCTTCGCGTTCGGCCTCGTCCACCCAGCGCGCCAGCCGGGCGATGCGGCGTTCGTGCGGCAGCGGGCCGAGTGCGTGCCAATCCAGCAGCAGTTCGGTGCCGGCGGGGCGTTCGTATTCGCGCACCAGCAGCGTGTCGCGGCGCGCGGAATGCTTCCAGGCGATGGTGCGGCGGGCATCGCCCTGCCGGTAGGGGCGCAGCTGCTGCAGTTCGTCGCCCAGTGGATGCTGGCGGGTGCGCAGCGAGGCGCTGCCGGTATCGGGCAGGGGCGGGGCATTGGATTCGGGCGCCGGATAGACCAGCACCGGCGGCGCCGGCCAGACCCAGCTCCACGCGCGCACCAGCCCCAGCGGCTGGGTGGTGGACAGGCGGATCCGCTGCAGGTCCAGCCAGCCGCGGCGGGTGGTGGGCAGCCACAGGTCGACCTCGGTGCCGTCCGTATCCACGAGATCGGCGTTGGCGGCGGCCGGGCCAAGGGCGAGACGCAGCCCCCGGCGCGGGCGGCGGTCGTCGCGGGCCAGCGCCAGCCGCAGCCGCAGCGGCGTGCCGGCCGCGACCGGTTCGGCCGACACGGCTTCCATGCGCAGCCCCGACAGCTGCAGGTGGGCCTGCAATGCGCTGGCCAGCGCGGTGGCCGCCAGCAGCAGGGCCAGCAGCAGCGCCGGGTTGTTGTTGTAGTTCAGCGCGCCCAGCAGCATCACCGCCAGCAGCGCGGCGAGGAACAGGCCGAAGCCGGTGGGCAGGACGTAGATGCGGTGGCGGTCGAGCGTGACCGGCAGCGCCTCGGGCCGGCGCGGGCGCGCCAGCCACTGCAGGGCCTGCAGGCGGGCGCGCAGGCCGCCGGCCACGTCAGTCGACCTGGACGCCATGCAGGATCGTGCCGGCCAGCGCCGTTCCCGAGGACGACTCCGCCTCGGCGACGAGCCGATGCCCGGCCACGGCGACGAACAGCGCCTGCACGTCTTCCGGCAGCACGTGCTCCCTGCCGGCCAGCAGCGCATGCGCCCTGGCCGCGCGCAGCAGCGCGATGCCGGCGCGCGGCGACAGGCCGACGCGCACGCCCGGCTGCTGGCGGCTGCGCGCCAGCAGGCGCTGCACGTAGTCGACCAGCGCGTCGCTGGCGTGGACCTGCTCTACCGCCGCGCGCAGGTCGCGGATGTCCTGCTCGGCCAGGCTGGGCAGTGTCTGCGCGATCAGTTCGCGGCGGCTGGTGCCGGCCAGCAGCGCGCGTTCGGCGCCGGCATCCGGGTAGCCCAGGGCAAGCCGCAGCAGGAAGCGGTCCAACTGCGAATCCGGCAGCGGGAAGGTGCCGGACATGTCCACCGGGTTCTGCGTGGCGATCACGAAGAACGGGTCCGGCAGCGCGTGGGTGGTGCCGTCCAAGGTCACCTGCTGCTCGGCCATGGCTTCCAGCAGTGCGCTCTGCGTGCGTGGCGGCGCGCGGTTGATCTCGTCGGCCAGCAGCACGTTGCTGAACACCGGGCCCGGATGGAAGCGGAAGCCGTGGCTTTCCGCTTCGTAGATGGAAACGCCCAGCACGTCGGCGGGCAGCAGGTCGGAAGTGAACTGCACGCGCTGGAACTGCAGTCCCAGCGTGGAGGCCATGGCATGGGCGAGCGTGGTCTTGCCCAGGCCCGGCAGGTCCTCGATCAGCAGGTGCCCGCCGGACAGCAGCGCCACGAAGGCCAGCCGCACCTCGGAGGTCTTGCCCAGCAGCAGGGCATTGACCTGGTCCTGCGCCTGCTGCAGGGCCTTGAACGCGACATCGGTTAGCATTCTTCGTGGTGGCATTGGAACCATGGTCGTCTCGGATCAGGGGTCGAGGGGAGTGTAAGCGGCAATGCAGGCTGGACAGCGGGCACGCAATGTATTCGTCGTGCTTTGGGTTGCGGTCACGGCGCTGAAGGCGATCGTGGCGGCGCGCCTGCCCTTGTTCGTCGACGAGGCGTTCTACTGGCAGGAAGGCCGGCACCTGGCCGCCGCCTATTCGGACCTGCCGGGGCTGACCGCGTGGATGACGCGGCTTGGCGTGGAACTGGCCGGCCACTATGCATTCGGCGTACGCCTGCCGTTCCTGGTAATGGGCGCGGCGTTGCCGTGGATGGTCGCGCGCCTGTCCACGCGCTGGTTCGGCGCGCGCTTCGGCTGGCAGGCCGGTTCGCTCACCGTGCTGATGCCGCTCTCTGCGACGCTGGGCATTCTCGCGGTGCCGGACGTGCCGATGGCCTTCGCCGCCGTGCTCTGCCTCGATGCCGGCGCCCGCCTGCTGCGCGGCGTCGACGCCGGCAGCGCGTTGATGCTGGCGTCGGGACTGCTGCTGGGTGCGTTGAGCCACTACCGCTTCATCGGCGTGATCGGGGTCGGCTTCATCGCGCTGCTGCTGCTGCCCGAAGGGCGGCGCACGCTGCGCGACGCGCGGGTGTGGATGGCGTTGACGGTGGGCATCATCGCCTGGCTGCCGCTGCTGGCCTGGAACCTGGACAACCAGGACGCGGGCCTGAAGTTCCAGCTCGTCGAGCGCCACCCGTGGGCGTTCCAGATCAGCGGGCTGTGGTTCCTGGCGATCCAGCCGCTGCTGGTGACGCCGCTGCTGTGCCTGGCGATGTGGCAGGCGGGCGCGGCCGGCATCCGCCCGGCGCCGGGCGGCCAGCAGCGCGTGCAATGGCGCTATTTCGCGCTTGTGGGCGGCGTCTCCACGCTGGCCATCTTCCTGCTCGGCTTCTTCACGGACGTGGAGCGGATCAGTTTCCATTGGCCGCTGCCGGGCTATTTCGCCCTGCTGGTGGCGGTGCCGCTCATCCTCGGCCGCTGGCCACGCATCTGGCGCCGGCTCGCATGGGCGATGGCGCTGGCCGGCCTCGTCCTCGCGTTCGGCTATTACCTGGTGGCGGCCTCGCCCGCGCTGCGCGAACAACTGGCCGGCAACAAGTACTACCCGCGCAATTTCGCCGGCTGGCAGCCGCTGGCCGACGCGGTGCGCGAGGAGCTGGCGGCGATGCCGGAGGACACCCGGCTGCTGGCCGGCAGCTTCAAGGTCGGCGCCGAACTTGGGTTCCTGCGCGCGGACGCGTCCATTCCGGTGCTGCCGCATCCGCTCAACGACAAACACGGGCGTACCGCGCAGCTGGCGCTGTGGAAGCTCATCGACGAAGGCCGGCGCTCCGTCCCGCAGCTTTTGGTGCTGGCGCCGGGCGACCAGCGCTATCGCGACCTGCTGGAGCGCTACCACCAAGTCTGCGCGCTGGTGGGGCCGCTGCCGCCGCCGCGCGTGGTCTCCACCGACCATGGCTACCAGCGTTTCCTGTTGTTCCGGCTGCCGGCCGGCAGGCAGGAGGGCGCCTGCACCACGCCGGCCATGGCCTGGATCGACGCGCCGCTGCCCGGCGCGGCCGCGCATGGCGTCGTCGACGTCAAGGGATGGGCGTTCAAGGACGGCGTCGGCCTGGACGCGGTCGAGGTGCTGGTGGATGGGAAAGTCGTGGCCAGGGCGGAATACGGCGCCGACTACGATGTCACCGCCTTCTGGAAGATCTCCACCGATCCGAACCATCCCCGCGTGGGTTTTTCCGCGCGCCTGGATGCGGACGCGCTGCCGCCGGGCAGGCACTGGCTGGGATTGCGCCTGCATGGCGCCGACGGCAGCGTCGAGGACTGGTGGGAGCAGCCGCTGGACGTCCCGGAGCGCTGAGCGCGAGGGCGCGCGGCGGACTCAGGGCAGGGTGAAGCCGGCTTCGCGCAGCAGCCGGCACAGCGCGATCAGGGGCAGGCCGACCAGCGCGCTCGGGTCCTGGTTGTCGATCGCCTCGAACAGCGCGATGCCCAGTCCCTCGCATTTGAAGCTGCCGGCGCAGTCCAGCGGCATTTCCGCCTCGACGTAGCGTTCGATCTCGTCGGCGCGCAGCGTGCGGAAGCGTACCCGGGTCAGGTCGGCCGCCTGCAGGTGCCGTCCGCCGTTGCTGACGCAGACCGCGGTATGGAACAGCACCTCGCGGCCGGACATCGCGGCCAGTTGCGCGCAGGCGGCGTCGCGGGTGCCGGGCTTGCCGAGTGGCGCGCCGTCCAGTTCGGCGACCTGGTCCGAGCCGATGACCCACGCGCCGGGGTGGCGCGCGGCCACGGCGGCGGCCTTCGCCCGCGCGAGCCGTGCGGCCAGCGCGGGCGGGGCCTCGCCGGGAAGCGCGGCCTCCTCCACCTCCGGGTTCGCGCAGCTGAACGGGAGCCTCAACCGCGACAGCAGTTCGGCCCGGTAGCGGGAAGTGGAGGCGAGGATCAGGGCGGGCATGCGACAATACCGGCGTGGAAGCCGCGCCGAGTCTGCGGCGCCGGTGCCGTCGTGGCAATGCCGGCGCGACGGATTTGACAGCCGGCAGGCCTGTCCTTAACATTCTGCAGCTTATGTCCGCGAACGTGCCCGAATTGCTGGATGCTTGGCGGATGGTCGCAGCGCGCAGGCGCTTCGAAGGCCGTGTGCCGCTGTCCGCACTGGCACGCCTGCAGGGGCTGGTCGCCGATGCCGAAGGAGAGTGCAGCTATGCGCTGGAATTCGGCCGCGACGAGGTCCTGCGGGTCGCCTATGTCGAACTGACCATCGATACCGCGCTGCCGCTGGTCTGCCAGCGCAGCATGCAGCGTTTCCTGTTGCCGGTGAACATGGTGCAGCGGCTGGGGCTGGTGCGCGACGAGGAAGAGGAACAGGCGCTTCCGCCGGATTACGAAGCGCTGCTGGTGCCGGAAGACGGCAGCCTGCGGCCGCTGGACCTGGTGGAGGACGAACTGGTGATGGCGGTGCCGGTAGTTCCGGTGGCGCCCGGGAGCGAAGCGGTCGAGCGCGACTTCTCCGCGACCAGCGAGGAACTGGGCAAGGCCAATCCGTTTGCGGCATTGGCGGCGCTGAAGAAACAATAGCAGCCGGTTGTCGTCGGCGGCTGCGGCGAAAGCAAAACCAGTGCCGGATGTCCGCATTCCCGTGCACTGCAACGACGAAACGAACGAACCGAGTTTGGAGCAATCCCATGGCTGTGCAGAAATCCCGTGTTACCCCGTCCCGCCGCGGCCAGCGCCGTTCGCACGACTCGCTGAGCGCCAAGCAGCTGTCCACCGACCCGACCACCGGCGAAGTGCACCTGCGTCACCACATCACCGCCGATGGTTTCTACCGCGGCAAGAAGGTGATCACGACCAAGTCCTCGGTCGTCGAAGAAGATTGATTCGCGGCGACGGCCACCGCCGCAAGGCGGCGGCCGTCGCACCGACTCTTCCGGGACCGCCACAGGGCGGGCCCGCGCAACAGGAACCAGCATGAGCAAGCGGATCTACTCGAGGATCGCGGGCACCGGTAGTTATTTGCCCGAGAAGGTGTTGACCAATGAGGATCTGACCAAGATCGTCGACACCAGTGACGAGTGGATCCAGTCGCGAACGGGCATCCGCGAGCGGCATGTGGCCGCCGACGGCGAGACCACCGGCGACCTCGGCTACAACGCCGCGCTGCGCGCGCTGGAAGCGGCCGGCATCGAGCCGTCGCAGCTGGACATGATCGTCGTGGGCACCACCACGCCGGACCTGATCTTCCCGTCCACCGCCTGCCTGATCCAGGCGCGTCTCGGCGCGGCCGGCGCAGCGGCGTTCGACGTCAACGCGGCATGTTCGGGCTTCCTGTTCGCCCTGAGCGTGGCCGACAAATTCATCCGCAACGGCGACGCCAGGCATGTGCTGGTGATCGGTGCGGAAACCCTGACCCGCATCGTCGACTGGAACGACCGCACCACCTGCGTGTTGTTCGGCGACGGCGCCGGTGCGGTCGTGCTCAAGGCCGACGAGGACACCGGCATCCTCAGCACCCATCTGCATGCCGACGGCAGCAAGAAGGAACTGCTGTGGCACCCGGCCGGCGTATCCACCGGCCTGGACAAGCCCGGCAAGCTGACGATGAAGGGCAACGACGTGTTCAAGTACGCCGTCAAGGCGCTGGACTCGGTCGTCGATGAAACCCTGCAGGCCAACGGCCTGGACAAGTCCGACCTGGACTGGCTGATCCCGCACCAGGCCAACCTGCGCATCATCGAAGCCACGGCCAAGCGCCTGGAGATGTCGATGGAGCAGGTGGTGGTGACCGTGGACAAGCACGGCAACACCTCGGCGGGCTCGGTGCCGCTGGCGCTGGATCATGCTATCCGCTCCGGCAAGGTCGAGCGCGGCCAGTTGCTGCTGCTGGAAGCGTTCGGCGGCGGCTTCACCTGGGGTTCGGCGCTGCTGCGCTATTGATATGCCGGATTGGCCGGGCGCATGAGGCTCCCGGCGCGGCCGCAGGGCCGTTGTTTCCGGAGGTGTCGTCATGGCTGAACCCATTCTCATCGAAGGGCAGCGCGCATGGCTCAAGCATTATGGTGAAGGCAGCCGGGCGTTAGCCCTCGGGCTGCTGAATTTCGTTGCCCGCCGTTTCCAGCTCGACGCCCTGCGGCCGCCGCCGCACCGGGGCGGCGCGCAGGCGCGCGAGATCGAGGCGCGGCGCCTGGACGAGCTCAAGGCCCAGGGCATCAACGTGCCCGACGTGATCGGACAGGGCCGGGCCGCGCTGGTGCTCGAACATACCGGCGCGTCGTTCAATACCTGCCTGCGCGAGACCGACGCGGCCGGCCGCGACCGCCTGGTGGCCGCGGCCATCGAGGCCATCGCGCAGGCGCACCGCCGTGGCGCGTACTTCGGCCAGCCGTTGCCGCGCAACATGACCTGGGACGGACAGCGCGTGGGCTTCATCGACTTCGAGGAAGATCCGCTGGAGGTGATGGACCTGGACCAGGCGCAGGCCCGCGACTGGCTGATGTTCGGCTACGGCGTGGCCAGGTACTACGAGGAGCGTCCGCAGGCACTCAAGGCGATGCTCGCCGGCGCGATGGAGGAGGCGGATCGGCCGGTGGTGGAGCATGCCCACCAGGTGACCGGCCGTCTGCGGCGCCTGGCCCGGCTGCTGCGCCGCGCCGGCCGCTCGGGGCGCGCGCTGGCGCACGCCATCCTGGTCGTGCACGGCGCCACGGCGTTCGGTTTCGCCACCCTGGCGGTGCTGTCGCTGGACTGGCTGGCCGATGGCGAACTGGACCTGCTGGCGCTGCTCGGCTGAGCCGCCCGGAATCGATCTGCATACGCGCCAGTACAGACGGGCGGGGGCATTCACGCTTATGATGCGCCGCTTCGATTCATGCAGCAGACCACCGCGTGACTGACTCCCGACTCGCATTCGTATTCCCCGGCCAGGGCTCCCAGTCGCTGGGCATGCTGGCCGAACTGGCCGAACTGCACCCGCAGGTCCGCGAAACCTTCGCCGAGGCGTCCGAAGGCGCGGGCGTCGACCTGTGGGCGCTGTCGCAGGGCGGCCCGGAGGAGCAGCTCAACCGCACCGAATACACCCAGCCGGCCCTGCTGGCTGCGGGCATCGCGATGTGGCGGCTGTGGAATGCGCAGGGCGGGGCCAAGCCGGCGCTGCTGGCTGGCCACAGCCTGGGCGAGTACACCGCGCTGGTCGCCGCCGGCGCGCTGTCGCTGCGCGACGGCGCGCACCTGGTGCGCCTGCGCGGCCAGCTGATGCAGGAAGCCGCGCCGGCCGGCGTCGGCGCCATGGCCGCAGTGCTCGGCGCCGAAGATGCGCTGGTGCAGGAGGTCTGCGTGCAGGCCAGCGGCAGCCAGGTAGTGGTGCCGGCCAATTTCAATTCCCCGGGCCAGATCGTGATCGGCGGCGACGCCGCGGCGGTGGACCGCGCGCTGGCGCTGCTGGCCGAGAAGGGCGTGCGCAAGGCGGTCAAGCTGGCCGTGAGCGTGCCCTCGCATACCCCGCTGATGCGCGAAGCCGCCAACCGCCTGGCCGAAGCCATGGCCGGGCTGGACTGGCGCCAGCCGGCGCTGCCGGTGGTGCAGAACGTCGATGCGCAGGCGCATGACGGCGTGGAGGCCATCGGCGACGCGCTGGTGCGGCAGCTCTACCTGCCGGTGCAGTGGACCGGCTGCGTGCAGGCCCTGGCCGCGCGCGGCGCGAGCCGCGTGGCCGAGTGCGGCCCGGGCAAGGTGCTGACCGGCCTGGTCAAGCGCATCGACAAGAGCCTCGACGGCCGTTCGCTTTCCACCCCGGCCGATTTCGCCGGCGCGCTGGAAGAGTGGGCCGCCTGACCCCTACGATACGGCCGGCGCGCGTTTCCGCGCCCGGCCCCGACCTGCAGCCGCCAAGCGCGGCGCATCACGAGGAAACCGCATGAGCAAGCCATTGCAGGGTGAAATCGCGCTCGTCACCGGCGCCAGCCGTGGCATCGGTGCCGCCATCGCCGACGAATTGGCCGCGCAGGGCGCGACCGTCATTGGCACCGCCACCACCGAATCCGGCGCCGCCGCCATCGGCGCGCGCCTGGCCGCGCAGGGTGGCCACGGCCGCGCGCTGAACGTCACCGAGCCGGGCGCGGTCGAAGCGCTGATCGACGCGGTGGGCAAGGAGTTCGGCGCCATCACCATTCTGGTGAACAACGCCGGCATCACCCGCGACAACCTGCTGATGCGCATGAAGGACGAGGACTGGCAGGCCATCCTCGACACCAACCTGACCAGCGTCTACCGCACCTCCAAGGCGGTGATGCGCGGCATGATGAAGGCGCGCAAGGGCCGCATCGTCAACATCGCCTCGGTGATCGGCGTGACCGGCAACGCCGGCCAGGCCAACTACGCCGCGGCCAAGGCCGGCATCATCGCGTTCTCCAAGTCGCTGGCCAAGGAAATCGGCAGCCGCGGCGTGACCGTGAACGTCGTCGCGCCCGGCTTCATCGATACCGACATGACCAAGGATCTGCCCGAGGACGCCAAGACCGCGATGCTCGGCCAGATCGCGCTGGGCCGTCTCGGCGAGCCGGCGGACATCGCCCGCGCGGTGGCGTTCCTGGCCGGCCCCTCGGCCGGCTACATCACCGGCGAAACCCTCCACGTGAACGGCGGCATGTACATGCCGTAAGCGTGCGGCGCAGGGACTGCGCCCAAGTGGTTGATCGCCGTGGCTTTTTGCCAGAATGCAAGGCTCCGGCGCTTTCCACTACACTATCCCACGGCCATCGCTTCCGATGGCGCCTTTTGAACCACTACTCCATCTGGAGCGATATCCAATGAGCACCATCGAAGAACGCGTCAAGAAAATCGTCGTCGAACAGCTTGGCGTCAAGGAAGAAGAAGTCACCAACAGCGCATCGTTCGTCGATGACCTGGGCGCTGACTCGCTGGACACCGTCGAGCTGGTGATGGCGCTGGAAGAAGAGTTCGAGTGCGAGATCCCGGACGAAGAAGCCGAGAAGATCAGCACCGTGCAGGCTGCCATCGATTACATCAAGGCCCACGTCAAGGCCTGATGACCGGCGGCTGATGCGTGGCGGCGGCTTGTCGCACGCCGCGCACGGCAAGCCCATGGGGCCGCGACAGCGGCCCCATCCCATTCGGGTGTTCCATCCTCAAGGGGCGACCGCACGGCGGTCTGGTCCCTGAAATCTGAAATCGGGCCGCAAGCGGCCACGTGCATCCAAGCGTCCCCCGCGCCATACCCGTATCGAGCACCGGGTCAGGAGAAACCGCAATGAAGCGTCGCGTCGTCGTTACCGGCCTGGGCATGGTCTCGCCCCTGGGCAATGATCTGGCCAGCAGCTGGCAGGGCATCATCGAAGGCCGTTCCGGCATCGGTCCGCTGACCCATATCGCCGACGCCTACCTGGAGCGCTTCACCACCAAGATCGCAGGTGAGGTCAAGGATTTCGACATCACCGCCGACAACGAACAGTTCGGCAAGTACCGGGTCAGCGGCAAGGATGCCAAGAAGATGGACCCGTTCATCCATTACGGCCTGGGCGCGGCGTTCATGGCCCTGCACGATTCGGGCCTGGAGATCACCGAGGCCAATGCCGAGCGCGTGGGCGCCATCGTCGGCGCCGGCATCGGCGGCCTGCTGGGCATCGAGGAACAGACCATCGAGTTCCACGAAGGCAGGAAGATCTCGCCCTTCTACGTGCCCAAGACCATCATCAACATGCTGCCGGGCCAGCTGAGCATCATCGCCGGCCTGAAGGGGCCGTCGTTCTCGGCGGTTTCGGCCTGCGCCACGTCCAACCATTCCATCGGCACCGCCATGCGCATGATCCAGTACGGCGACGCGGACGTGATGGTGGTCGGCGGCGCCGAGCGCGGCTCCTCGCCGACCGCGGTGGGCGGCTTCTGCGCGATGAAGGCCATGTCCACCCGCAACGACGACCCAACCCGCGCCTCGCGGCCGTGGGACAAGGACCGCGATGGCTTCGTGCTGGGCGACGGCGCCGGCATCCTGATCCTCGAGGAATACGAGCACGCCAAGGCGCGCGGCGCGAAGATCTACTGCGAGCTGGCCGGTTTCGGCGCCAGTTCCGATGCCTACCACATGACCGCGCCGAGCGAGAACGGCGAAGGCGCCGCGCGCTGCATGGTCGCGGCGATGAAGGACGCCGGCGTCACCCCGGAACAGGTCGGTTACCTCAACGCGCACGGCACCTCGACGCCGCTGGGCGACCTGGGCGAGACCATGGCGATGAAGACCGCCTTCGGCGACCATGCCTACAAAATGATGGTCAGCTCCACCAAGTCGATGACCGGCCACCTGCTCGGCGCCGCCGGCGGCGTGGAAGCGATCTTCTCGGTGCTGGCGCTGCGCGACGACGTGATCCCGCCGACCATCAACCTGGACGAGCCGGGCGAAGGCTGCGACCTGGACTACGTGCCCAACGAGGCGCGCCAGGCCAAGGTCAACGTGGTGATGTCCAACGGCTTCGGCTTCGGCGGCACCAACGGCACGCTGGTGTTCAAGCGCGTCTGATGCCGCTAGCCCCTCTCCCTGCGGGAGAGGGGTTGGGGTGAGGGACAACGCAGTCCAGGCGGTTCGAACATCGCTGGACCCGTTCGCGCCCTCATCCGCCCCTTCGGGGCACCTGCATTCGGCACATCCCTGTGCCTCACCCTCCGGGCGGCTTCGCCGTGCAGCCCGGCAATCCTGCCGGACTGTCTCCCACCGGGAGAACGGCTGGCTCTCCTGGACTCTCCTGGGGCGACGATGCACCTCTTCCCCCTGCACGCCGACACCGACCTGCTGGCGCTGCATCGGCTCGCTCCTCGGCGCTATCCGCTGCTGCTTGAATCCACCGCCGCCGGGCGCCAGGGGCGCTGGGACCTGCTGCTGATCGCCGATGGCGGGCAACTGCGGCTGGACGCCGACGGCCAGGTGCGGCGCGAGGACGGCACGCCGGTCGAGGGCGGTTTCCTCGACGCGCTGGATCGCGACTGGCAGGCGCTGCGCATCGCGCGCGATCCGGCCGATGCCGGCGTTCCGTTCCGCGGCGGCTGGGCGCTGCTGCTCGACTACGAACTGGCCGCGCAGATCGAGCCCGTACTGCGGCTGCCGCACCGCGTCGACGGCCTGCCGTCGGCATTGGCGCTGCGGTGCCCGGCCGCGGTGTTGCGCGATCGCGGCAGCGGCCGGTGCATGGCGGTGGCCGAGGACGGCCATGACGCGCTGCTCGTGCAGCTCCGGCAGGATCTGCTCGACGCGCGGCATCTGCCGGCACTGCCGGCCTGGCAGCCGCCGGTGGCGATGGACGAGGACCCCGACGGGCAGTTCATCGACGGTGTGCGCCGGGTGATCGACTACCTGCATGCCGGCGACGTGTTCCAGGTCAACCTGTCGCGCCGCTGGCAGGCGCATTTCGGGCGGCCGCTGGCGCCGGCGGCGCTGTACGCGCGCCTGCGCCAGGCCAACCCGGCGCCGTTCGCCGGGCTGTTCGATGCGGCCGGGCGCGCCGTGGTCAGCTCCTCGCCGGAGCGGCTGGTCTCGGTGGAGGGCGACGTGGTGCAGACCCGGCCGATCGCCGGCACGCGCCCGCGCTTCGACGGCGACGACGATGCCGCGCGCATCCGCGAGCTGGTCGGCCACCCCAAGGAGCGCGCTGAGCACGTGATGCTGATCGACCTGGAGCGCAACGACCTGGGCCGCATCGCGGCGCCGGGCAGCGTCGAGGTGGACGAGCTGATGACGGTCGAAAGCTATGCCCACGTGCACCACATCGTCAGCAACGTGCGCGCCCGGCTGCGCCCGGAGGTGACGCCCGGGCAGGTGATCGCCGCCACGTTCCCGGGCGGCACCATCACCGGCTGTCCCAAGGTGCGCTGCATGGAGATCATCGCCGAGCTGGAGCGGACCGCGCGCGGCGCCTACACCGGCGCCTTCGGCTGGCTCAACCGCGACGGCGACATGGACCTGAACATCCTGATCCGCACCGCCGAGGTGCAGGGCGATACCGTGCGTTTCCGCACCGGCGCCGGCATCGTGGTCGATTCCGATCCCTCCCGCGAACTGGACGAGACCCGCGCCAAGGCGCGCGGCCTGCTGCGCGCGCTGTAGCGGATGCGGGCACGGCGTGTTGCCGCCTGGGCGGCGACCCTGTGGGCCATGGGCAGGCGATGTCGGGGGCGCTCCGGGAGATTCCTTTGCTTTCGTCCCTGGCCGCGGGCCCTCGGGCCATCGACAGGCTGTGTCGGAATAGCCCCGGCGATTTGTCGCCGCCTTCCATAGCGTCGCCCCTCCGGGCCATCGGCAGCGATGTAAGGAATCGCTCCTGGCGATTCCTTTGGTGCCGCCTTCCGTGGCGGCGCCCCTCCGGGCCATCGGCAAGCGATGTCAGGAATCGCTCCAGGCGATTCCTTTGGTGCCGCCTTCCATGGCGGCACCCCTCCGGGCCATCGGCAAGCGATGTCAGGAATCGCTCCAGGCGATTCCTTTGGCGGCTGCGAGGCGGCGCGCGGTATCCTGCGCGGCAGGATCGGACTTCGAGGTAATCCATGGCGCGAGCCAAACGCGGCTGTCTTCTGCTGGTGCTGATGCTGCTGCTGGTCGTGGCGGGAATCGCCGCCGGCGTGGGCGGCTGGTTCTACTACCGGCAGGTGCAGTTCGCCGATGTGCGGCTCACGCCGAGCCAGCAGAGCGTCGTGGTCGCCAGTGGCGACGGCCTCAACGCCGTGCTTGGCAAGCTGCGCCAGGCCGGCATCGAGGAAGGCCAGAACTACCAGTGGCAGCTGCTGGCGCGCCAGCTCGACGCCGCCGGCAAGCTCAAGGTGGGCGAGTACGCGCTGGACGACACGCTTACCCCGCGCGAACTGCTGCTGCGCATGCGCCAGGGCAAGGTGCTGCAGCACCGCGTGACCATCGTCGAAGGCTGGAACATCCGCCAGCTGCGCGCGGCGCTGCGGCGCGCCGAACCGCTGGTTCACGAGACCGATGCGCTGGACGACGCCGAACTGATGCGCCGCCTGGGCTTTCCCGACCAGCACCCGGAAGGCCGCTTCCTGCCGGAAACCTATGTCTACCAGCGCGGCGACAGCGACCTGGACGTGCTCCTGCGCGCCCACGCGGCGATGGAAAAGGAACTGGCCGCCGCCTGGGCCGCGCGCGGCGACGACCTGCCGCTGGCCTCGCCCCATGAACTGCTGATCCTGGCCTCGATCGTCGAGAAGGAAACCGGCCTGGCCGCGGAGCGTCCGCAGATCGCCGGGGTGTTCGCGCGCCGGCTGAAACTGGGCATGCGCCTGCAGACCGATCCGACCGTGATCTACGGCATCGGCAGCGCCTACGACGGCAACATCCGCAAGGTGCACCTGACCACGGACACGCCATACAACACCTATACCCGCGCCGGCCTGCCGCCCACGCCGATCGCCATGCCCGGCAAGGACGCGCTGCTTGCCGCGGCGCGGCCGGCCGCGGGGGAAGCGCTGTACTTCGTCGCGGTGGGCGATGGCAGTGGCGCGCATGTGTTCTCCGCCACCTATGCCGAGCACAACGCCGCCGTCGCGCGTTACCTGCGCCAGCTGCGCGAGAACCGCGGCGCGGAGGTGCAGTAGTGAACGACGGCTTCGCCCCCTGGCAGCAGCGCGCCTACGAGCAGACGGTGGCGGCGCTGGACGCCGGCCGCCTCGGCCACGGCCTGCTGCTGTGCGGGCCGGCCGGCATGGGCAAGCGCGAAGTGGCGATGGCGCTGGCCCGTCATGTGCTGGACAACGGCATGGATGCGGCGGGTCGTGAGCGCAACGCGCAGCTGATCGCCGCCGGCACCCATCCGGACCTGCAGGTGGTCTCCTTCATCCCCAACAAGGCCGGCGACAAGCTGCGCACCGAGATCGTGATCGAGCAGGTGCGCGAGATTTCGCAGAAGCTGGCGCTGACGCCGCAGTACGGCGTGGCCCAGGTGGTCATCGTCGACCCGGCCGACGCGATCAACCGCGCCGCCTGCAATGCGCTGCTCAAGACGCTGGAAGAACCGGCGCCCGGCCGCTACCTGTGGCTGGTCAGCGCCGACCCGGCGCGCCTGCCGCAGACCATCCGCAGCCGCTGCCAGCGGCTGGAGTTCCGCCTGCCGCCGCGCGAGGAAGCGCTGGCCTGGCTGCAGCGCCAGGGGCATGGCGAAAGCGCGGCGCGCGAGGCGCTCGATGCCGCGCGCGGCCATCCCGGCCTGGCCGACCGCTGGCTGCAGGGCGAGGGTATGGCGCTGCGCCGCCAGGTGGCCGATGAACTGGACAGGCTCGCCGCCGGCCGCGTGGGCGCGGTGGAGCTGGCCCAGCGCTGGAGCGGCGACGAACACGCCGAACTGCGCCTGCGCCACGCCGCCGACCTGGCCCTGCGCAGGGCCGGCGACGGCTTGACCGACCCGAACCGATTGAACAAGCTGGCGGCCTGGTTCGATGCGGCCAACCGCACCCGCGACCTGCTGCGCACCACGGTGCGCGCCGACCTGGCCGTGGTGGAACTGCTGCTGGCCTGGACAGCAGCCCACCAGGTGCCATCCAGAGGAAACATCCGATGAGTGCGACGAACGCCCGCCAGGGCATCCTTTCCCTGGCGGTCAAGGACAAGGCCGCGCTGTACAGCGCCTACATGCCGTTCGTGAAGAACGGCGGCGTATTCGTGCCAACGCCCAAGCGCTACTTCCTGGGCGACGAGGTGTTCCTGCTGCTGACCCTGCCCGATTCCAGCGAACGCCTGCCGGTGGCGGGCAAGGTCGTCTGGGTCACGCCGCTGGGCGCGCAGGGCAACCGCCAGGCCGGCATCGGCGTGCAGCTGGCCGACGGCGCCGACGGCGAGTCGATCCGCAGCCGGATCGAAACGCTGTTGGCCGGCACCGCCGGCTCGGACAAGCCGACCCAGACCATGTAGGCACTCCGCGCGCCGGAAGACCCGGAAAGCGCATGCAGGGAACCCGCCGTCGGCGTGTCAGCCGACGCCACGGAAGGGATCGCAAAAAGTTGCATCGATCCGTTGACGTCGTCGCGATTCCCCCTATAATGAGCGGCTCGCAACACGGGCGGTTAGCTCAGCGGTAGAGCATTGCCTTCACACGGCAAGGGTCGCAGGTTCGAACCCTGCACCGCCCACCAAGCGAAGAAAAAACCGGCCTCCTGGCCGGTTTTTTTGTGCCCGTCATCCATGGCAGGAAACCCCTGTGGGCGTATCGGCAGATGATGGCGAAACCACTCCTGGCGATTTTTGTGCCGGTCCCCCGACCAAGGCGGGACCCGCGCGGGCGATGCGGGATCACCCCGATGGCTTTGCGCCGGCGGTATGCAGGCGATGCCATCGCCGCGGCCCACGGGCCGGTGGCCGATCCGGGGTGCGCACGATGCAGGTGCGCTTCACTCGGCTTTTGTCGGGCCGCACGCTATCGTTGCGCCGCCGGTGGGCGGAACAGGATGGAGCGATCGTGATGGCGGGCGGTGACGGTGCGACGAACCGGCGCGGAAGCGGCGGCGGCCCAGGGCTGGCGGCCGGACAGGGAGGCAGGCTTGGTCCCGGGTAAACAGGGAACCCTGCGCCGGGTGCTGCGCGGAACCGGGGGTTTGGCGTTGATGTTCGCCTGCCTGGCGCTGGGCGCCTGGGGCGGGTTGGCGCTGTGGTTCCAGTTTCCGGGCAATGCCGTCGCCCGGGGCGCGGCGGTCCTGGTCTGGTGCGTGCCCTGTGTCTGGGCGCTGCGCGCCAGCTTCGCGCGCAGGCGGCGCTGGCATTCGCTTGCCGTATTCGCCGTGTGCCTGGCCCTGCTGCTGGGCTGGTGGGCGACGATCCGGCCGGCGCAGGACCGGCAATGGGCCGACGACGTGGCGCAGCCGCTGCATGCGCGCATCGAGGGCGACCGCCTGCTGCTGGACAACGTGCGCGACTTCCGCTGGCGCGGCGAGGACGACTACGACGTGCGCTGGGAGCAGCGCGAATACGACCTGTCGCAGGTGCGTTCGGTCGACCTGATCCTTTCCTACTGGATGGGCCCGGCGATCGCGCACACGCTGGTTTCCTTCGGTTTCGCCGATGGCCGGCAGCTGGTGTTCTCGCTGGAGATCCGCAAGGAGCGCGGCGAATCGTTCTCGGCGCTGGGCGGCTTCTTCCGCAGGTTCGAGGCGGTGCTGGTGGCCGCCGACGAGCGCGACATCGTGCAGGTGCGCACCAGCGTGCGCGGCGAGGACGTCTACCTGTACCGGCTGCATGGGCTGAGCCAGGAGGACATGCGCGACCTTCTGCGCTACTACGTCGGCCAGGCGCAGGCGCTGGAACGCGCACCTGCTTTCTACAACACGCTGACCAGCAACTGCACGACGGTGGTCTTCGCGCTGATGCGGCGGATCGTGCCGACGCTGCCGCTGGACTACCGCCTGCTGTTGTCCGGCTACCTGGCCGAGTACGCCGCCGACGTGGGCGGGCTGGCACCGGGCGTGCCCTACGCGCAGCTGCACGAGCGCGGCCGCATCAGCCTGCGCGCGCGCGCGGCGGGCGATACGGTCGATTTTTCCCGGCGGATCCGCGAAGGCATCCCCGGCATTGCCGAGGGAGGCACTCCATGATGCAGGGACTGCGGGCGCACCTGCGCCGCTGCCTGGTTCCGCTGTTTGCCGCGTCGCTGCTGTTGTCCAGCGGCTGCGCGATGGTGAAGATCAAGCAGGTCACGCCGGCCGACTACGCGATGCTCAAGCGCGACGACGTGCTCAACAGCGGGCACCTGAGCGCCTTGTCGCAGGAATCGCTGAGCGTCATCGGCCTGACCGCGGGGCAGTGCGAGAAGGACCTGCACGCCTGCCGGCAGACGGTCGCCGGCATCGACGGCCTGCCGACCGAGCAGCGGCTGTCCACGCTGGCCGAGCTGTGGATGCAGGAAGCCCTCGCCCTGGCCCCGAAGGCCAGGATGGGCGAGCCGGTGGCATTGTCGGACGCCGCGCTCGACGCCTGGCTGGAAACCGCGCGCTATTCCTACGCCTACCTGTTCTTCAGCGGCCGCACGCCGGCCGAGCGCGCGCTGGAAGACCGCCTCACGCAGGTGCGCGACTACTACAACTACGCGGCCGAACAGACGGCGGCGGTCGTGTTCCAGCAGGTGCGCGCCCGCGCGCTGGAAGGCGCCGACTACCGCAGCCCGGTGCAGGTGGACCGCTGGACCATCCGCTCGGATTTCGATCGCCTGCAGTTGAACGGCATTCCGCGCCAGCTGGTAACGGCGGCCTCGGTGAGCTTCGCCGGCCTGCGCAGCACCTACCGCCGCGACGGCTTCGGCGCCGAACTGGTGGTGGTGATGGACGCGCCGGCGCTGGCGGCGCCGGTGGAGGGCGGGAGCGCGGCGGCGTCGCCGGTGTTCAGCGAGATGCCCGTGATCAATGCCACCGCCCTGCTGCGTTTCGGCGGAACGACGCTGGACGAAGTGCTGGCCACGCGCGACATCCTCCTGGAAGCGTGGCCGGCCGAGGCCGCCACCACCATCCAGCTGCAGGGCCAGCAGGTGCCGCTGGCGGCCAACTACACCGCGGCCTACGGCGTCTGGATGGCGCAGTCCGGCTTCGCCACCGAGTCGCTGCGCACGCTGTTCGGCCGCGGCCAGGGCATCCGCGAGCCGCACATCTACCTGATGCAGCCCTACGACCCGGACCGCCGCATCATCTTCATGCTGCATGGCCTGGCCAGCAGCCCGGAGGCCTGGGTCAACCTGGCCAACGAGATCATGGGCGACCCGGAAATGCGCCGGCACTACCAGATATGGTCGGTCTACTACCCGACCAACGCGCCGATCGCGCTGAACCGCTACACCGTCAGCAACGCCTTCAACCGGACGCTGGACCACTTCGATCCGGCGCGCACCGCGGCGGCGAGCCACGACATGGTGTTCATCGGCCACAGCATGGGCGGGGTGATCGCGCGGCTGATGCTCAGCGACTCGGGCGACACGCTGTGGAACGGCGCGGTGGAGCGCTTCAACCTGCGCGGCGAACGGCTGCGGCGGGTCGAGGCCAGGCTGGGGCCGCTGACCCGCTTTTCGCCGCAGCCGGACGTCGCGCGCGCGGTCTTCATCGCTTCCCCGCATCGCGGCACCGACATCGCCGGCGACCGGCTCGGCCGCCTGATCGGCAAGCTGGTGCGCCTGCCATTGACCATCCTGGGCAAGTTCGAGGACGTGTTCCTGGCCATGCAGGACGCCGCCGAGCCCGGTGGCAAGCCCAAGGCGCCGCGCATCGGCAACAGCATCGACAACCTCAAGGCCAGCGATCCGTTCATCCGCGCCTCGTCGGCGCTGCCGCTGGCGCCGGGGCTGAAGTACCACTCGATCGTCGCCAGGCGCAAGGCGGAAGGGCCGCTGGCCGAATCCGACGACGGGCTGGTGCCGTACTGGAGCGCGCACCTGGACGGAGCGTTGTCGGAGAAGGTGATCGTCTCCGGCCACAGCGTGCAGGAAACGCCCGAGGCCGTGCTCGAAGTGCGCCGCATCCTGCGCGAGGACCTGCATCGGCAATCGGCCGGCGCGCAGCGCTGAGCGAGTCCCGCCGCCGGATGCCGGCGGCGGTTCCCGGAAACCCGGCCAGGCGCATGGGCGCCGGACGGTACCGGTAGGGCGATGCGACCGGCGGCGGTTTCAGCCGGCGCGCGCGAGCTCGCGTCCGCGCCGCGCGGCGGCGGCCACCGCGTTGCCCACCAGCTGGTGGAAGCCGCCGTCGGCCAGCGTTTCCAGCGCGGCCTGGGTGGTGCCGTTGGGCGAGGTGACGGCCTGGCGCAGCGCGCCTGCGCCCTGTCCGCTCTCGGCGAGCATGCGTGCCGCGCCAAGCACCGTCTGCACCACCATCTGCCGCGCGGCATCGTCGGCCAGGCCCTGCGCGCGCGCCGCGTCCTCCATCGCCTCGGCCAGTGCGAATACATAGGCCGGGCCGCTGCCGGACACCGCGGTGACCGCGTCCATCAGCGCCTCGTCGTCGATCCAGCGCGTCTGCCCGGCACCGGCGAGGATGGCCTGCGCGGCCTGGCGGTCGGAATCGCCCACCTCGGCGCCGGCGTACAGGCCGGTCATGCCGGCGCCCAGCAGCGCGGGCGTGTTGGGCATGGCGCGCACCAGCACCGCGCCCGCGCCGAGCCAGTCGCGCAGGGCGGCGGTGGTGATGCCGGCGGCGATGGACACCACCAGCGTCCCGTCCGCGAGCCGTGGCGCCAGTTCGGCGCAGACCGCGGCCATCACCTGCGGCTTGACCGCCAGCACCACGACCTGCGCGTCCAGCGTCGCCGCGGCGACCGCGCCGGCGGTGCGCACGCCATGCTCCTGCTGCAGGGTCTGGCGCAGGGCGACCTGGGGTTCCACCACCTCGATCGAAGCGGCTGGCACGCCGGCCCGGGTCACGCCCGCGATCAGGCTGCGCGCCATGTTGCCGCCGCCGACGAAGGCGATGCCGGAGGGAAGGGAGGAGGTGTCGTGGGTGCCGTTCATGGAAGCCTCGGTTGCGATGTTGGCCAGTGTTCCGGGCGGCGGCGGAAGGTGCTGCCCCGGCCCGCGGACAGTGTAGCCAGCGGGGAGGGCGCGGTGCCGGCAGCGGCGGTTCCGGGCAGCGGTCGCGGCGGCGCGCGGCGGGCGCAGGAGCGGCTGTGACGCGCTGCCTGCAATCGGCCGGCGCGCATCGACCTCTTACGCCGGAGGGCTATACTGCGGGGCAGGGGAAACACCTTCCAGCCATCCGCAACCTCGGGGAAACACAGCGCATGGACATCGCTGAACTTCTGGCGTTCTCGGTCAAGAACAAGGCCTCGGACCTGCACCTGTCCGCCGGCCTGCCGCCGATGATCCGCGTCGACGGCGACGTGCGCCGCATCAACATCCCGGCCCTGGACCACAAGCAGGTCCACGCGCTGGTGTACGACATCATGTCGGACAAGCAGCGCCGCGATTACGAGGAATTCCTCGAGGTCGATTTCTCCTTCGAGATTCCCTCGCTGGCGCGCTTCCGCGTCAACGCGTTCAACCAGAACCGCGGCGCCGGCGCGGTGTTCCGCACCATTCCGTCCGAAGTGCTGACCCTGGAAGACCTGGGCTGCCCGCCGGTGTTCCGCCAGCTGATCGAGCAGCCGCAGGGGCTGATCCTGGTCACCGGCCCGACCGGCTCGGGCAAGTCGACCACGCTGGCGGCGATGGTGGACCACGTCAACAAGAACGAATACGCCCACATCCTCACCGTCGAGGACCCGATCGAATTCGTGCACACCCCGCAGAAGTGCCTGATCAACCAGCGCGAGGTGCACCGCGACACGCATGGCTTCAACGAGGCCCTGCGCTCGGCGCTGCGCGAGGACCCGGACTACATCCTGGTCGGCGAACTGCGCGACCTGGAAACCATCCGCCTGGCGCTGACCGCCGCGGAAACCGGCCACCTGGTGTTCGGCACCCTGCACACCAGTTCGGCGGCCAAGACCATCGACCGCATCATCGACGTGTTCCCGGCCGGCGAGAAGCCGATGGTGCGCTCGATGCTGTCCGAGTCGCTGCGCGCGGTGATCTCGCAGGCGCTGCTGAAGAAGGTCGGCGGCGGCCGCATCGCCTCGCACGAGATCATGGTGGCCACCCCGGCCATCCGCAACCTGATCCGCGAGGACAAGGTGGCGCAGATGTACTCGGCCATCCAGACCGGCCAGCAGGTGGGCATGCAGACGCTCGACCAGAACCTGCAGGACCTGGTCAAGCGCAGCCTGATCACCCGCAACCAGGCCCGCGAGTACGCCAAGGACCGTCGCCTTTTCGAATAAGGCAGGGCGCCGGCGCGGGCGACCGCGTCGCCGTCGCGCGGGCGAAGGCGTACAGTCCGTACCGGCAGCGCCGTCATCCAGGGGGAGGGCGGCGCCGGCATGCAGATCACGGTTCCACAGGAGCCCATCATGAGCACCATCGATTTCACCTCCTTCCTCAAGCTGATGGCGCACCAGAAGGCGTCGGACCTGTTCATCACCGCCGGCATGCCGCCGTCGATGAAGGTGCACGGCCGGATCAGCCCGATCACGCAGACGCCGCTGACCCCGCAGCAGAGCCGCGACATGGTGCTCAACGTGATGACGCCGGCGCAGCGCGAGGAGTTCGAGAAGACCCACGAGTGCAACTTCGCCATCGGCCTGTCCGGCGTGGGCCGCTTCCGCGTGAGCTGCTTCTACCAGCGCAACCAGGTCGGCATGGTGCTGCGCCGGATCGAGACGCGCATCCCGACGGTGGACGAGTTGAGCCTGCCGCCGGTGATCAAGACGCTGGCCATGACCAAGCGCGGCATCATCCTGTTCGTCGGCGCCACCGGCACCGGCAAGTCGACCTCGCTGGCGGCGATGATCGGCTACCGCAACCAGAACTCGACCGGGCACATCATCACCATCGAGGACCCGATCGAATTCGTGCACAAGCACGAGGGCTGCATCATCACCCAGCGCGAGGTCGGCATCGACACCGATAGCTGGGAAGCGGCGCTGAAGAACACCCTGCGCCAGGCGCCGGACGTGATCATGATCGGCGAGATCCGCACCCGCGAGGGCATGGACCACGCCATCGCCTTCGCCGAGACCGGCCACCTGGTGCTGGCCACGCTGCACGCCAACAACGCCAACCAGGCGATGGACCGCATCATCAACTTCTTCCCGGAAGACCGCCGCGGCCAGCTGCTGATGGACCTCTCGCTCAACCTCAAGGGCGTGGTCGCGCAGCAGCTGGTGCCCACGCCCGACGGCAAGGGCCGCCGCGTAGCGATGGAGATCCTGCTGGGCACGCCGCTGGTGCAGGATTACATCCGCGACGGCGAGATCCACAAGCTCAAGGAAGTGATGAAGGACTCGGTGCAGCTGGGCATGAAGACCTTCGACCAGAGCCTGTTCGAGCTGTACCAGGCCGGTGAGATCAGCTACGACGACGCGTTGCGTTACGCCGATTCGCAGAACGAGGTGCGCCTGCGCATCAAGCTCTCGCAGGGCGGCGACGCCAAGACCCTGTCGCAGGGGCTGGACGGGGTGGAGATCGCCGGTACGCGCTGAGCCGGGGCACGCTGTGCGCTGGAGCCCGGCCTCATGGCCGGGCTTCGTGTTTTCCGGGGACGGAAGTCAGCCGCGCATCCACGGCGGGTCGTGGGCGGCGATGTCGGCCATCACCGGGCAATCGTCGCGGTGCGCGCCGGGCAGGTAGCCCAGGCTCATCAGGAACTCGCCGGTGATCTCGCCGCCGGTGAAGCGGAAGGTCTTCCTGAACAGCTTGACCCAGTCGCCTTTAGAACGCGGGTGGTGCGCGTCCAGCCATTGCGCGAAGCCGCCGTGCGAGGCGCGCAGGCTGCGGATCACGTTGGCGTTGTGGATGGCGGCCAGCACCTTGAGCCGGTTGCGGATGATGCCGGCGTCGGCCAGCAGGCGCGCGATGTCGGCTTCGCCGTAGGCGGCCACCGTGTCCACGTCGAAGCCGCCGTAGGCGCGGCGGAAACCCTCGCGCTTGCGCAGGATGGTTTCCCAGCTCAGCCCGGCCTGGTTGATCTCCAGCAGCAGGCGTTCGAACAGTCCGGCTTCGTCGCGCTGCGGGAACCCGTATTCGCGGGCATGGTAGCGGGCGTGGACCGGATGGCCCGGCGCGGTGTCGCAGTAGGAACTCATGGAAACGCCGGTAGCTGCTGCATGCGGGCGCCAGTATAGGCTTCCGTCGACAACCCGGCGGATCCATACTTGCGGCGCGCGGGCATCGAACCGGCGGTATGCCGGTGCAACCGTTGCGATGATCCGACCTGGTCCAGGGAGAGTTGTTTCATGATGAAGTTGTCGCCCATGAAGAAAATGATGTTCCTGTTTGTCGCAGTGGCCGTGATCGCGCCCATGCCGTCGATTGCTGGTGTTGCCAATGGTCAGGCTCATATCTTTCCGTGTCTGAAAGCAGCCTGTGACAAGGTCGAGAAGAAGAAAGAGGAGCCGAAGAAATTCTCCGATGCCTCCCATGACGCGCCGCCTCGTTGATGGTTCTGGCTGGGCATGGCCAGCCATGGGAAAGATGATCGTCGCGGGCTGTTTGCGTCGGGACGGTGCTTCCTGAATCGAAGGCAGGCCCATGCATGACCGGGCCGCCCTCATTGCCGCGGGCGCTTTTGCGGTTGGTCTTTCAGGTGCCAGCCGGAAGGGTTGGCCATGCGATACAGCCCAGTGGCGTGGGCGAGCCGGATTACGCGCGGGACGGTAGAATGCGGCCATGTTCGTGCCTTTCGACACTCTCGCCAACCAGTTGCTGGTCGCCTTGCCCTCGCTGGCCGATTCGGGTTTCGCGCGCAGCGTCGCGCTGATCTGCCAGCACGACGACAACGGCGCGATGGGCGTGGTGGTCAACCAGCCCTCCGAATACACGCTGGGCGAAGTGCTGTCGCAGATGGACATCGATACCGGCGACGAAAGCCTGCGCGCGCGGCCGGTGCTCAACGGCGGCCCGGTGCACACCGGCCGCGGTTTCGTGATCCATGACGACGCCCGCGACTGGGATTCCAGCCTGGCGGTGGGCGAAGGCCTGTACCTGACCACCTCGCGCGACATCCTCGAGGCGATGGCGCGCGGCGACGGGCCGCGCAACGCGCTGGTCACGCTGGGCTGCGCCGGCTGGGGCGCGGGACAGCTGGAGCAGGAGCTGGCCGAGGACAGCTGGCTGACCGTGCCGGCCGATCCGGAGGTGCTGTTCGCCGCGCCGATGGACGAGCGCTGGCAGCTGGCGGCCGCGCGCATCGGCGTGGACCTGTTCCGCCTGACCGGATACAGCGGCCATGCCTGATCCGGCGGCGCTTTCGCCCGACAGCACCGTGCTCGGTTTCGATGTCGGTTCGCGCCGCATCGGCGTGGCCATCGGCAGCGCCTTCAGTGTCGGCGCCCGCGCGCTGGCGGTGGTCGACGTGCGCGCCGACGGCCCCGACTGGCCCGCGCTGGATCGCCTGCACAAGGAATGGCGGCCACATGGCCTGATCGTCGGCGATCCACTCACCCTCGAAGGCGAGGATCAGCCCAACCGCAGGCGCGCGCAGGCCTTCGCGCGGCAGCTGCTGCAGCGCTACCGGCTGCCGGTACTGCTGGTGGACGAACGCTCCAGCTCGGTGGAAGCCGCGCGCCGTTTCGCCACCGAGCGCGCCGAGGGCCGCAAGCGCCGCCGCGATGCCGCCAGCCTGGACGCGGTGGCCGCTGCGGTCATCATCGAACGCTGGCTGTCCGCCCCGGGCGACGCCACTCCTGTTTCCTGACCCCCAAGACCTGCCATGACCGCCTCCCAACTCGATGCCGACGGACGCCTGCGCCACCTGCTGACCCTCGAAGGCCTGCCGCGCGAACACCTGCTGCAGCTGCTGGACCGCGCCGGGCAGATCCGCGATGCGGCGGTGGGCCGCGTCGGCAACAAGCGCGGCGTGCTGGCCGGCACCGCGGTGTGCACGCTGTTCTTCGAGCCGTCCACCCGCACCCGCAGCTCGTTCCAGCTGGCCGCGCAGCGGCTGGGCGCGGACGTGCTGAACTTCGACGCCTCGACCTCGTCCACGCGCAAGGGCGAGACCGCCTGCGACACGCTGCGCAACCTGGAAGCGATGGGCGTGCGTGGTTTCGTGGTGCGCCATCCGGACGACGGCGCGGTGGCCGCATTGGCCGCCGCCGCGGGCGAGGGCACCGCGCTGGTCAACGCCGGCGACGGCCGCAGCTCGCATCCCACGCAGGGCCTGCTGGACATGCTGACCCTGCGCCAGGCCAAGGGCGCGGACTTCTCGAAACTGAAAGTGCTGATCGTCGGCGACGTGAAGCATTCGCGCGTGGCGCGCACCGACCTGCACGCGCTGCGCACCCTGGGCGTGGGCGAGATCCGCGTCTGCGGCCCGCAGTCGCTGCTGCCGGACGACGACACCCTGCATGGCTGCGTGGTCGGGCAGGACTTCGACGCGATGCTCGAAGGCGCCGATGCGCTGATGATGCTGCGGCTGCAGCGCGAGCGCATGGAAGAAGGACTGGTGCCGTCGCTGGAGCAGTACCACGCCGAATACGGCCTGGACGCCAAGCGCCTGCGCCGCGCCGCCACCGACGCGGCGGTCCTGCACCCGGGCCCGATCAACCGCGGCGTCGAAGTCACCGACGAGGTGGCCGACGGCCCGCAGTCGTGGGTGCTGCGCCAGGTCGCCAACGGCGTGGCGGTGCGGATGGCGGTGCTGGAGACGCTGCTGGGCTGAGCGTGTGGACCGGTGCCGGCCCGTAACCGGCAACGAGCGCCGCGTCAGCGTTTCTGCGCGAACAGCCAGCGCCACATCGCCGGGTCGGCGTAGGTCGCGTCCCAGGCGTTGTGGTTGCCCTGCGGGTATTCGGTGTAACGCGCGTCGCGGGCGCCGGCCGCCTGGAAGGCGGCATGCAGCCTGCGGTCGTCGTCCGGGCGCACCACCTCGTCGCGCGCGCCGTGGAAGATCCACACCGGCACGTCCTTCAGGCGCAGGGCCATCGCCTTGTACGGATCGGATTCCTGCGCGACGGCATCGACACGCAGTCCCGGCCGTTCGCTGCGCGGCGCGCGCACCGCGCCGCAGACCGGCACGATCGCGGCGAAGCGCGCCGGTTCGGCCAGGGCGATGTTCCAGCTGCCATAGCCGCCCATCGACATGCCGGTCAGGTACTGGCGCTGCGGGTCGGCTCCGAACTCGCGCATCGCCGCATCGAGCGCGGCGATCGCCAGCCGGTTGTTGCGCCCGCTCCATTCTTCGCCGTCGGCGACCTGCGGCAGCACGGCCAGCGCGGGGAAATCGTCGGCATGCGTGCGCAGGTACGGGCCCAGCCCGGCTTCGGTCTGGCGGATGCCGTCGTCGCCGCGCTCGCCCGACCCGTGCAGGAACAGCACCACCGGCAGTGCGCCGGGTCCGCGCGTGGAGGCGGCAGGCACGAATACCTGGTAGGGCATGCGCGTGCCGTCGAACTCGACGGTGCGGGCGACGAAACGGCCTTGGCTGGCGTCGGGTGTCGAGGCGCAGCCGGTGATGACGGCCATCAGCAGAAGCAGGGCAAGGCGATACAGGCGGGGAAGGGCCATGGAACGCTCCGCGTCGGATGTGCCTCCATCGTAGCGGCGGCGCCGCGCTCCCGTCCGGTGCGGCGCATCATCGGGGGCGCGGTGCGCTGGCGAGAATCGCCAACTGCTGCTGGGCCTCGGCATTGCCGGCCGCGGCGGCGGCCTGGACCTGCACCAGGTCGGGATGCAGCACCACCAGCAACGGGAACTCGCACTGCGGGCAGGCGTACTCGCTCTGCTCGTCGTGCAGTTCCATTTCCATCTGCCGGGAATCTCCCTGCCATGCACAGGCGGGGCAGGCGTGGTCGTGTTCGCGCCAGCCGGGCTGGTAATAGTCAGTGACGGTAGTGGTCATGGCGAAGTGTCCGGCGTGTCGCCCGCATGATAGCCGGCAGGCGCAATCTTCCGTCGTCACGGCCGTGGCCGGAGGCGCGGCTTCGGCTAGAATCGCGGCGCCCGTCCGGGCATCAATCCACACAGGAAGTGAACGCATGAAGAAGGAAATCAGGGCCGCCTGCGCCGGGGCCGCCGTGCTGGTGGCGATGGCCGGGATGCAGGACGCGCACGCGCAGCGCGCGCCGTGGTGGGAGCGGCAGAAGGCGGCGCAGGCGGCCGCGCAGGCCGACGGCGGCGAAACCGCCACGCAGGCCGACGCCGCGCGACCCGCCACACCCCAACCTGCGTCGCAGGCGCCCCTCGTCAGGCGCGAGAAGATCGAAGGGCCGGGCTATACCTGGATCGAGGCCGGCGTGGCCCGGCTCGACGTGGACCTGTACGACGCCGGCGAGCACGGCAACGGCGGTTACGCGCGCGGCTCGGTGGCGGTAACCGACGGTCTCTACGTCTTCGGCGGCTACGACCGGGTTTCCAGGGACTGGAACATGGGCGCCCAGCAGCTGGAGGTCGCCATCGACCAGGCCGAGATCGGCCTTGGCGCGAGCCTCTCCCTGTCCCCGCGCGCCGATTTCATCAGCGAACTGTCGCTGCTGCGGCTGGGCGCGAGGCTGGACTACCGCGACGGGGACTACCCGCAGGACGGTTTCAGCGGCCGCGATCACCTGTATGCCGGCAAGCTGATGCTGGGCATCCGCGCCCGGCCGGTACGCAACCTGGAGCTGTGGGCCAAGGCCGGTTACCTGCGGGTGGACGACAACCTGCTGGTCGACCATTCGATGGTCGGCAATGTCGGCCTGCAGTACCGCTTCACCCCGGAATGGGGACTGGTGGGCGAAGCCGAGTTCTACGAGGACATGCGCTTCTACCGCCTGGGCGTGCGCGCCAGCTTCTGAGCGCACGGCAGCATCCGTCGCCGGGCCGGCGACGGTTCCGGCGCGCCGCGCTCAGCGCAGCAGCACCAGCGTTGCCAGCCCCAGGAAGGTGAAGAAGCCCATCGAGTCGGTGATGGCGGTCAGGAAGATGCCGCTGGCCAGCGCCGGGTCGAAACCCAGCCGCTTGAGCGTCATCGGGATCAGCACGCCGGCCGACGCGGCCAGCAGCAGGTTGCAGGTCAGGGCGATGAAGATCACCAGCGACAGCCCGGGGTTGTGGAACCAGACCAGCACGATCAGGCCCAGCACCGCGCCCATCAGCAGGCCGTTGAGCAGGGCCACGCGCAGTTCCTTCCACAGCAGCGCCTTCACGTTGGAGGCGCCGACCTGGCCCAGCGCCAGGCCGCGCACCATCAGCGCCAGCACCTGGGTGCCGGCGTTGCCGCCGAGGCCGGCGACCATCGGCATCAGCACCGCCAGCGCCACCAGCTTGTCGATGGTGCCTTCGAACTGGCCGACCACGTTGGCGGCGACGAAGGCCGTGCACAGGTTGACGAACAGCCACACCAGGCGGCGGCGCATCGCGCGCCAGACCGGGCTGAACAGGTCCTCGTCCTCGTCCAGGCCGGCGGCGCCCAGCGCCTGGTGCTCGGCCTGGGCGCGGATGATGTCCACCACGTCGTCGATGGTGATGCGCCCGATCAGGATGTTGTTGTCGTCCACCACCGGCGCCGACACCCAGTCGTGGTCGGAGAACTGCCGCGCGACCTCGTCGGCGCTTTCGCCCACGTCGATGGCCGGCTGCTCGTCGTCGACCAGGCGGTTGATCGGGGTGCTGTCCTCGTGGGTGACCAGCGAGGCCAGCGAGACGCGGCCCAGGTACTGGTGGCGGCGGCTGACCACGTACAGGTAGTCGGTATGGTCGGGCAGTTCGCCGCGCAGGCGCAGGTAGCGCAGCACCACGTCGATGTTGACGTCGGCGCGCACGGTGACCACGTCCGGGTTCATCAGGCGCCCGGCGGTGTCCTCCGGATAGGACAGCACCTGCTCCAGCCGCTCGCGGTTCTCGCGGTCCATCGACTTGAGGACCTCGTCGATGACCGTGTCGGGCAGGTCCTCGACCAGGTCGGCCAGGTCGTCGATGTCCAGGTCCTCGACCGCGGCGATGATCTCGTCCGGGTCCATGTCGGCCAGCAGGCTTTCGCGCACTTCCTCGCCGACGTGGACCAGCACCTCGCCGTCGTCTTCCTGGTCGACCAGGCCCCACACCACCTCGCGTTTGCCCGGCGGCAGCGATTCGAGCAGGTTGCCGATCTCCGCCGGCGCCAGCGTGTTGACCAGCCGCCGCACCGGTCCCAGCCGGCCGCTGTCCAGCGCGTCGGAAAGCATGCGCAGCTGGCGTGCGGTCTTGTCGTGGCGTACGGCTTCGGCCATCGGGACTCCGGAAAAGGGAGGGCCGCGATGCAGGATGCGGCAGGGGACGTGTCGGGCGCGTCATTATCACGCGCGGATGTTTCGGTGCACACCCTTGTCCGGCGGGAATGCGCGGCCCGTCACCGCGGCGCGGACGCTTTGCCTGCGGTCTACGGCGCGGCCGCGCCGGCCAGCCAGCGTTCGATGCCGCGGCGGTCGCGCGCTTGCAGCAGCTTGCCGGCGCGCGCGCGCAGCTGGCCGTGGTCGCAGTCGCGGATCGCGCGGCGCACTTCCAGCAGCGTGGCCGGGTGCAGGCTGAACTCCGCCAGGCCCAGGGCCAGCAGTAGCGGCGTCATGCGCGGATCGCCGGCGATCTCGCCGCACACCGACAGCGGCGTGCCGTGCGCGCGCGCGGTCTCGATCACCTGCGCCAGCAACTGCAGCACCGCCGGGTGCAGCGGCGAATACAGCTCGCCCACGGCCTCGTTGTTGCGGTCGGCCGCCAGCAGGTACTGCACCAGGTCGTTGGTGCCGACGGACAGGAAGTCCACCTGGTCGATGAAGGTCGGCAGGGCGATGGCCGCGGCGGGGACTTCGATCATCGCGCCGACCGGCACGTGCTCGGCCAGCGCATGGCCTTCCTCGCGCAGCGCCACCGCCAGCCGCGCGATGCGGCGCTTGAGCGCGAGGATCTCCTCGCGGGTGCTGACCATCGGCACCAGGATGCGCACCGGACCGTAGCCGGAGGCGCGCAGCAGCGCGCGCAGCTGGGTGTCGGCCACCTTCGGGTGGGCCAGCAGCAGGCGGATGCCGCGCAGGCCCAGCGCCGGGTTCTCCTCGCGGCCCAGCACCAGCCCGCTGCGGTCGGCCTTGTCCGCGCCCAGGTCGAGGATGCGGATGGTGACCGGCCGCCCGCTCATGCCGAGCACGGCGTCGCGGTAGTGATGGAACTGCTCTTCCTCGTCGGGCAGGCCGTTGCGCTGCAGGAACAGGAATTCGGTGCGGTACAGGCCCAGCCCGTGCGCGCCCAGCGCATGCGCGCGCGCCACGTCCTCGCGCGATTCGGCGTTGGCCAGCAGGGTGATGTCCACCCCGTCCACGGTGCGGCTCGGCTTGGAGCGCAGGTGGCCGAGCTCGCGCTGCTCGCGCGCCAGCTCGCGCAGGCGCTGGCGGTACTGGCGCAGGTCGTCGGCGGCCGGTTCCAGCACCACCTCGCCGCTGCCGCCGTCCAGGATCAGCACGTCGCCGTCGTTGATCCGGTGCAGCACGCCGCTGGCGCCGACCACCAGCGGCAGGTGCAGGCTGCGGGCGAGGATGGCGCTGTGCGACAGCGGGCTGCCGGCGCTGGTGACGATGCCGACCACGCCCTGCGACTGCAGCTGCGCCAGTTCCGAAGGGGCGACGTTCTCGCACACCAGGATCTCGCCGGCCAGGCCCTTCATGCCGGCCGGGCGCTTGTGCAGGAAGGCATTGATGCGGCCGATGACGTGGTCCAGGTCGTCCAGGCGGCTGCGCAGGTAGTCGTCTTCCATGCCCTCGAACACCTGGGCCAGGGTGTCGCGCTGCACGCGCAGGGCATAGGCGGCACTGTAGCGGTGGCTGCGGATGCGCTCGTCCAGCGCCGCCAGCAGTTCGGGATCGTCCAGCAGCATGGCGTGCAGGTCGAGGAACTCGCCGACTTCGGCTGGCAGGGCGCCCTGCAGGCGCTGGCGCAGTTCGCGCATTTCCGCGCGCGCCGATTCGATGGCCTGGTGCAGGCGCTGTAGCTCCGCGTCGACCGCGTGGGCGGCGATGCGTTTTTCGGTCACTTCCTGCGCATGCGGCAGGCGCACGCGGGCGCGGCCGAGCGCGCTGCCGCGCGAGGCGCCATGGCCGTGCAGGCGCAGCGTCGTCATGCCGCCGCGCCTCCCGGCGCGGTGCTGGCAGGAGCCGACGCTGCGTCGGGCGCCATCAGCTGTCCTCGTCGAAGCGGCGCTCGAACAGGTCCACGACCGCCGCCATCGCGTCGGCCTCGTCCTCGCCCTGTACCCGCACCGTGACCGGCGTGCCCTGGCCGGCGGCCAGCAGCATCACGCCCATGATGCTCTTGGCGTTGACCTCGCGGCCCTTGGCCACGAGCGTGGCGTTGGCACGGAAGCCGGACAGCAGCTGCACCAGCTTGGCGGTCGCGCGGGCGTGCAGGCCCAGGCGGTTGGATACGGTGAGTTCGCGTTCAAGCATCGTCGATGATGGCTCCATTGCGGGCCCCTGCCGCGGCGGTCGCGGGCAGTTGCTCCAGTCCCTGTTCCGGATAGTTCATCACCCGCAGCAGCATCGGGAGGCTCAGCGCCGACACCCGCCGCACCGGCGTTCCCAGCCGCGCCAGGCGCGCGGCCAGGTTGCTCGGGCTGGCGCCGTACAGGTCGGTCAGCACCAGCACGCCGCCTTCGCCCTCCACCCGCCGCATGGCCGCCGAGGCCAGTGGCAGCTGCGCGTCCAGGTCCGCGTCGAACGGCACCTCGAAGGCCTCGGCCTTGAGCGGGAGCTGGCGCAGCAGGCGCGTGGCCACTTCCAGCAGGGAAGAGCCGACGCCGGGATGGGTCACGAGAAGGATGCCGCAGGTCATTACCGAACGTTAACAGGTCAGGCGCAGTCCGCGATAGCGCCGGAATCGTGTCTTCTGCGTGCCATTCAGTCCTGTTCCCGGTGGAACGTGGCCACGTCCGGCCAGCCCTGCGCGCGGGCGTGCCGGGCCAGCCGTTCGGCCAGGTAGACCGAGCGGTGCTTGCCGCCGGTGCAGCCGAAGGCGACGGTGACGTAGCTGCGCGTTTCGCTGCCGAGTTTGGGCAGCCAGGTGTCCAGCAGGTCCTCGAGCTGGGCGGCGTAGCGCACCACCTCCGGCTGCGCGTCCAGGTACTCGCGCACCTCGCGGTCGCGGCCGGTCAGCGGGCGCAGCTCCGGATCCCAGTGCGGGTTGGGCAGCACGCGGGCGTCGAACACGAAGTCGGCCTCGGCCGGCACGCCGCGCTTGTAGGCGAAGGACTCGAACAGCAGCGACAGGCCGCTGCCGTGGCCGAGCGCGTACTCGGTGATCAGCTTGCGCCGCAGCTGGTGCACGTTGAGCCGGCTGGTGTCGATGATGGCGTCGGCCTCGTGGCGCAGCGGCGCGGTCAGTTCGCGCTCGCGCACGATGGCCTCGGGCAGGGACAGGCCGAGCTGGCTGAGCGGATGGCGCCGCCGCGTGTCGGCGAACCGCGCCAGCAGGGTGTCGTCGTCGGCCTCGAAGAACAGCAGGGTCGCGTCGATGTCGTGGTCGCGCGCGCTCTGCCGCCATTGGCCGAGCTGGCTCAGGTCGCTGCGCCCGCGCACGTCGATGCCCAGCGCCATGCGCCGCGGCCGGCCCTCGTTGCGCTCGCCGAGCACGCCGCGCACGAACTCCGGCAGCAGGTTCACCGGGATGTTGTCCGAGCAGTAGTAGTCCAGGTCCTCGAAGGTCTTCAGCGCCACCGACTTGCCCGAACCGGACAGGCCGCTGACGATGACCAGCACCGGGGAGGGCGCGGCGTTCATGGGTTGCGTTGCTCCAGCAGGTTGCTGTGGCGGGCGATGAACATCGCCGCCGGGTCGATGCCCTTGGTGCGCAGGATGTGCAGGCGGGTGGCGGCCTCGGTCAGCACCGCCAGGTTGCGGCCGGGCATCACCGGCAGGGTGATCAGCGGCACGTCCAGGTCGAGCACGTGGCGCTTGCCGGAGTCGCCGGTCAGGCGTTCGTAGCCGTAGCTGCCGGGTTCGGTCATCGGTTTGGTCAGGTGGACGATGAGCCGAAGGTACTTGTTCTTCTTTACAGACGTGTCGCCGAACATCTGGCGCACGTTGAGCACGCCCAGCCCGCGCACTTCCAGCAGGTCCTGCAGCAGTTCCGGGCAGGTGCCGTCGAGCACGTCCGGGGCGATCTGGGTGAATTCGGGGGCGTCGTCGGCCACCAGCCGGTGGCCGCGGCTGAGCAGTTCCAGCGCCAGTTCGCTCTTGCCCGAGCCGGCCTCGCCGGTGATCAGCACGCCGATGGAGTAGATCTCCATGAACACGCCGTGCAGGATGATCCGCGGCGCCAGCGTGCGTGCCAGGTGGTAGGACAGGTGGTTGAGCAGTTCGTGGCCGCGCCGTGGCGACACCCACAGCGGGGTCTGCGATTCGTCGGCGGCCGCGCGCAGGTCTTCCGGGCAGCCGTGGCTCTTGGTGATGACCAGGGCCAGCGGGCGGGCCTGGATGATGCGTTCGATCACTTCCCAGCGCTGGCGCGAATCCAGCGAATCCAGCCACGCCAGTTCCTCGGTGCCCAGGATCTGCACCTTGTTCGGGTAGATGGTGTTGAGGTAGCCGGCCAGCGACGGGCGCCGGGCGACGGTGTCGCCGGCATCCAGCTCGCGGTTCCCGCCGGCCTGGCCCGCGGCCCAGCGCAGGTCCAGTTTCTCGCGCTGCTGGTCGAACAGTTCGCGCGCGGTGATGCGGGTGTTCATGAGGGTCGGATCCGCTGCGGATGGTCGAGGATCTGCTTCAGCGCGCTGCCGTCGTTGGCCGCGCGCAGGGCGTCGCGCACGTGGGCGTCGGAGAAGATCTCCGCCAGTTCGGACAGCAGCATCAGGTGCTGGTGGGTGTAGTGCTCGGGCACGGCCATGGCGAAGACCAGGTCGACCGGTTCGGTACCGCCGAAATCGATGGGCTGCAGCAGCCGCAGGAAGGCGCCGCGCGGGCGTTGCAGGGTCGGGGAGCGGCCGTGAGGGATGGCGATGCCATGGCCGATGGCGGTGCTGCCGACATTCTCCCTGTCGCACAGGCTCTGGAAGATGCTTTCGGCGCCGGCTTCGCGGCAGGCGAGCAGGCCGGCGGCGGCGCGCAGGGCGCTGTCACGGTCGGCGGCCGCGAGTACCCGGGTACTCACGGCCGCCATCAGGTCGTTCAAGGGCATGACGGCAACGGATGGCGACGGAAGTCAGCCATTGTCGCGCAGTGCATGGGAGGCGTGGGGCAGATGCTTTTCCTTGTGCTTGATCACCAGCCGGTCCAGCTTGTCGGCCAGCACGTCGATCGCCGCGTACATGGTCTGGCCGCCGGCCTCGGCGTGCAGCGTCTGGCCGGGAAGGTTGGCGCTGGCATCGACATGGTGTTCGTTCTTCTGCAGCGACAGGGTCACCCTGACTTCGCAGTGCTGGTCGAAGTGCTTGCCCAGCCGTTGCAGTTTGGTTTCCACGTACTCCTTCAGGGCGGGGGTGACTTCCACGTCTTTGCCAAACGTTTCGATACGCATCGGATGCCTCCTGTGGTTCGGGGTTGCCAATGAACCCTGCCGCCAGCCGCGAGCGCTTCAGACCAGGCGTACGCGTTCGTGGGAGGCGGAGATGTTCATGGCTTCACGATACTTCGCCACGGTGCGGCGCGCCACCGGTATCCCGCTGCTCTTGAGCATGTCGGCCAGCTTGGCGTCAGAAAGGGGCTTGCGCGGGTTCTCCGCTTCGATCAGGCGCCGGATCATCGACTGGATCGCGGTGCTGGAGGCTTCGCCGCCGCCTTCGGTATCGATGCCCGAGGCGAAGAACGCGCGCAGCGGCAGGGTGCCGCGCGGCGTGCGCACGTGCTTGCGGGCGATGGTGCGGGAGATGGTGGATTCGTGCAGGTCCAGCTCGGCGGCGATCTCGCGCAGGGTCAGCGGGCGCAGCGCCTGCGCGCCGAACTCGAGGAAGCCGGCCTGGTGGTGCAGCAGGCTGTTGACCACGCGCAGCAGGGTTTCGCCGCGCGCCTCCAGGCCCTTGAGCAGCCAGCGCGCTTCCTGCAACTGGCCGCGCAGGTAGCTGGCGTCGGCGTCGCCGCAGCGGCGGATCAGCTGCTCGTAGCCGCGGTGGATCACCACGCGCGGGCCGGCATGGCCGGCGAGGGCGGCCTTCCAGACGCCGCGCTGGCGCCAGACCACGCAGTCGGGGACGACGTAGCTGTCTGAGGCCACCTCGCCCAGCTGCCGCCCCGGGCGCGGGTCCAGCGTGCGCAGCAGCTGCACGGCTTCCTCGACCGCCTCGAGCGGTTGCCGCAGTTCGGCGGCGATGCCGGGAATGCCGGCGCGTGGCAGGCGTTCCAGCGGGCCTTCGGCGATCCGCCGCGCCAGGCACAGGCCCGGCGTGTCGGCGGGCAGGGCGTCCAGCTGCAGCGACAGGCATTGGCCCAAGGTGCAGGCGCCGACGCCGGCCGGGTCGAAGCGCTGGATCTGGTGCAGCACGGTGAGGATCTCGTCCTCGCCGGCGGCGATGTCCGGGCGCAGCGCCTCGACGATGGCGGTCAGCGGTTCGCGCAGGTAGCCGTCCTCGTCCAGCGCGTCGATCAGGGCGACGCCGATGGCGCGGTCGCGCGCGCTGAGGTGGGACAGGTGCAGCTGCCACAGCAGGTGGTCGGCGAGGGTATCGGCCTCGGCGATGCGTTCGCCGGCGTCGCCATCGTTGTCGTCGAACGAGCCGCCCTGGCCGCCGCTCCACTGTTCGCCCTCGCCGGGCCAGTCCATGCCTTCCTCGTGGCGGTCGCCGTCGGCGTCGGCCTGCGCGGGAGCATCGGCCTGCTCGCCGGCCGGTTCGCCCGGGCCGGCCTCCTCGGCCCATTCCAGCAGCGGGTTGCTCTCCACCGCCTCGGCCAGTTCCAGCTCCAGTTCCGTGCTGGACATCTGCAGCAGGCGGATGGCCTGACGCAGCTGCGGCGTCATGACCAGCTGCTGTCCCAGCGATGTCTGCAGCCGTGCTTTCATCCCGGTTCCAGGCAGAAGGAGGGGCGACCTGCCGCGGCCGGATCAGAGCGTGAAGCTGTCTCCAAGGTAGACACGGCGGACGTCGGTGTTGGACAGCAGTTCTTCCGGTGCCCCCTGCGCCAGCACGCTGCCTTCGTTGAGGATATACGCGCGGTCGCAGATTCCCAAGGTCTCGCGGACGTTATGGTCGGTGATCAGCACGCCGATGCCGCGCTGCTTGAGATGGGTGACGATGCGCTGGATCTCGCCGACCGAGATCGGGTCGACGCCGGCGAAGGGCTCGTCGAGCAGGATCAGGCGCGGTCTGGCGGCCAGCGCGCGCGCGATCTCGCAGCGGCGACGTTCGCCGCCGGACAGGCTGGCGCCAGCCTGGTCGGCGACATGGCCGATCTGCAGCTCGTCCAGCAGCGCCGACAGTTCGCGTTCGCGGCCGTCGGCATCCAGGTCCTCACGCAGTTCCAGCACCAGGCGGATGTTGTCGGCCACGCTGAGCTTGCGGAACACCGACGGTTCCTGCGGCAGGTAGCCGACGCCGAGCTTGGCGCGCGCATACATCGGTTCGCCGGTGATGTCGCGGCCGTCCAGCACGATGCGGCCGGCGTCGCTCTCGACCAGGCCGACGATCATGTAGAAGCAGGTGGTCTTGCCGGCGCCGTTGGGGCCGAGCAGGCCTACCACTTCGCCGGCATCGAGGGTGAGGCCGAACTCGCGCACGACCTCGCGGTTCTTGTAGCGCTTGCGCAGGCCTTCGGCGACGAGCATTACTTCTTCTCTCCCGCCGCGGCCGGCGCCTTGTTCTTGGGCTGGATCACGGTGCGCACGCGGGTGCCGTCGCCGCCGCTCTGCATGTCGCCGGTGCGGGTGTTGTAGACCATGCGCTGGCCGGCGTTGGAGCCGCGTTCGGAATCGACCTTGTAGTTGCCGGTCAGCACGATCACTTCGCTGCTGACGTTGTAGTCGAGGTTGTCGGCGCGGGCGTTCATCCAGGTGCCATCGTCCATCTGCTGCTTGAGCGTGGCCTGCTTGCCGGTGAGGACGACGCGTTCGGTCTCGCCGTTCTTCTGGATCACGTCGGCGGTGTCGGCGTGGATCTCCAGCGTGCCCTGGGTGATGACCACGTTGCCGTTGAAGCGGTACTTGCCGTTGCCGCCGGCCAGGTTGCCCTCGCTGTGGTTGGCATCGATGTTCATGGGCTGGGTGCGGTCGGACTCCTTCGCCGCGACCACGCCGGGAACGAGCGCGGCGGCGAGCAGGACGGGCAGCGCGAGCTTAGCGGGCCTGGCGGGCGGCATTGGGTTCATAGCGGGTCTTGACCTGGGAAAGAAGGGAATATTGCCGGGATTTGAGCTGGGCCTCGAAGCCGACGCCGGTCTGCTCCAGGCCGGGGCGGGTCAGGGTGACGCGCTCGGCGGTGCGGGCCAGGTTGCGTTCGGGGAAGACGTCCAGCGCGGTGGTGCGGAACGTGGTCGGCGGCGTGCTTCCGTCCTCCGGGCTGTCGCCGGCGACGTTGCCGCGCAGGCGCAGCTCCTCGCCCTTGGCGCTGACCCAGCCGGTGTCGGCCTTCAGCTGCCAGTGCCGGCCCTCGGCGTCGGGCAGCAGGAACACCGGCCGGGCGATGGTCGAGGTCTGGTCGGCGGCGTTGCGCTCCATGGACGGCGCGCGCAGCGTGGCCGCTTCCTTGCCGTCCTTGTCCAGGGTGACGATCTCGAAATCGCCCAGCACGTAGTCCGCGCGCACCTGCGAGGCGCCGGACGGCGCCTTGGTCCCGCGGTGCCGCCACGCCGACCAGCCGCTGGCCAGCGCCGCCAGCAGCAGCCCGCCGCCGATTACAATGCGCCAGTTCATCGCGCGAACTCCGCCACGGCCGCCTCGAGCTTGCCCTGCGCGGCCAGCAGCGCGTCGCACAGTTCGCGCGCGGCGCCGCGGCCGCCTTCGGCGCGGGTCTGCCAGTGCACGCGTGCGGCGACCAGCGGGTGCGCGTTGGCCGGCGCCACCGCCAGCCCGACCGCGCACAGCGGCGCCAGGTCCGGCAGGTCGTCGCCCATGAACGCCACCTGCTCCAGGCCGATGCCGAAGCGCTCGCACAGCGTGCGTACGCTGGCCAGCTTGTCGCCGACGGCGATCTGCGTGTCGATGCCGAGGTCGGCACCGCGCCGCTGCGCCGACAGGCTGTTGCGCGCGGTGATCAGCACCGGGTGGATGCCGTGTTTCTGCAGCAGCTTCAGGCCCAGCCCGTCCTGCACGAAGAACGCCTTGCTTTCGTTGCCGGCGTGATCGTAGAACAGCCGCCCGTCGGTCAGCGTCCCGTCCACGTCGAAGCACGCCAGCCGGATGTTGGCGGCGACGGCGTGCAGTTCGGCGGGAAAATGGGCGAGGGGAGACCAGGACATGGTGCGGGCGATCCGTTGCGGCGGGTGGGGCCATCTGGCCCGGAAGCGTGATTGTGCGGGCTTTTAAACCACTTTTGCCCGCAACAGGTCATGAATGTTCAGGGCGCCGACCGCGCGGCCCTCGCCGTCGACGACGATCAGGCCGTTGATCTTGTGCTGTTCCAGCAGGCGCGCGGCCTCCACCGCGAGCTGGTCGGCGCCGATGGTGCGCGGCGCGCGGGTCATCACCTCGGCGATGCCGGCGGCGCGCACGTCCAGGTCGGTGTCCAGGGCGCGGCGCAGATCGCCGTCGGTGAACAGGCCCACCAGGCGGCCATCGGCGTCGACCACGGCGGTCATGCCCAGGCGCTTGCGGCTCATTTCCATCAGCGCTTCGCTGAGGCTGGCGTCCTCGCGCACGCTGGGCAGGTCGGCGCCGCTGTGCATCACGTCGGTGATGTGCAGCAGCAGGCGCCGGCCGAGGCTGCCGGCCGGGTGCGAGCGGGCGAAGTCGTCGGCAGTGAAGCCGCGCGCGTCCAGCAGGGCCACCGCCAGCGCGTCGCCCATGGCCAGCGAGGTGGTGGTGCTGGAGGTCGGCGCCAGCGCCAGCGGGCAGGCCTCGTGGTCCACGTTCACGTCCAGGTGCACGTCCGCGGCGCTGGCCAGGCTGGACTGCGGCCGTCCGGTCATGGCGATCAGCGGGTTGCCCTGGCGCTTGAGCACCGGCAGCAGCATCAGCACCTCGTCCGACTCGCCGGAATAGGACAGCGCCAGCACCACGTCGTCCTCGGTGATCATGCCCAGGTCGCCGTGGCCGGCCTCGCCCGGGTGCACGTAGAACGCCGGGGTGCCGGTGGAGGCCAGGGTGGCGGCGATCTTGCGCGCGATATGCCCGGACTTGCCCATGCCGGTGGCGACCACGCGGCCGCGCGAGCCCAGGATCAGCCGGCAGGCGGCGGCGAATTCGGCGCCGATGCGGCCGCCGACCCGCTCCAGCTCGGTGCGCTCGATCTCGAACACGCGGCGGCCGCTGGCGACCAGGTCGGCGTCGTGCAGCGTATCCAGCGAAAGGGGGGAAGCAGCCATGCGGGCGCCACTCGGAGGGTAGAATGGGCGTTCATTTTATTAGGAAAGCGCCTTGGACGCCGAGACCATCCAGAACCTGATCGAAGCCGGCCTGCCCGGCGCCCGCGCCGAGGTGCGCGGCGATGACGGCGTGCACTTCGAGGCCACCGTGGTCTGCGAGGCCTTCGCCGGCAAGCTGCCGCTGGCCCGGCACCGCATGGTCTATGCGACGCTGGGCGAGCTGATGGGCGGTGCGATCCATGCGCTGGCCCTGAAAACCGTCACTCCCGGCGAAGCCGGCTGAGCCGGCCCCTTCCCACCTACTGGCCTACACACATGGCGAAAATCGTGGTCACCGGCGGCAACGCGCTGAACGGTGAAGTGAATGTCTCCGGCGCCAAGAACGCCGTCCTGCCCATCCTCTGCGCGACCCTGCTGGCCGATGCGCCGGTGGAGATCACCAACGTGCCGCACCTGCACGACGTGATCACCACGGTGAAGCTGCTGGGGGAACTGGGCGCCAAGGTCACCATCGACCAGGGCACGCTCTCGCGTGGCAGCGCGATCGTGGTCGACCCGCGTAGCGTCAACCAGCACGTGGCGCCCTACGAACTGGTCAAGACCATGCGCGCCTCGATCCTGGTGCTGGGCCCGCTGCTGGCCAAGTACGGCGCGGCCGAAGTGTCGCTGCCCGGCGGCTGCGCGATCGGTTCGCGGCCGGTGGACCAGCACATCAAGGGCCTGCAGGCGCTGGGCGCGGAGATCACCGTCGAGAACGGCTTCATCAAGGCGCGCGCGGACCGCCTGAAGGGCGGCCGCTTCACCTTCGACATGGTCAGCGTCACCGGCACCGAGAACGTGCTGATGGCCGCGGTGCTGGCCGAAGGCACCACCGTGCTGGAAAACGCGGCGATGGAGCCGGAAGTCACCGACCTGGCGCACTGCCTGATCGCGCTGGGCGCGAAGATCGAGGGCCTGGGCACCGCGCGGCTGGTGATCGAGGGCGTCGAGCGCCTGGACGGCGGCCGCCACGCGGTGCTGCCGGACCGCATCGAAACCGGCACCTTCCTGGTTGCCGCGGCGATGACCGGCGGCCGCGTGGTGATGCGCAACGCGCGCCCGGACACGCTCGACGCGGTGCTGGCCAAGCTCGTCGAGGCCGGCGCGCAGATCGAGACGACGCAGGACACCATCACCCTGGACATGCAGGGCCGGCGGCCGAAGGCGGTCAACCTGACCACCGCGCCGTACCCGGCGTTCCCGACCGACATGCAGGCGCAGTTCATGGCGCTCAACTGCGTGGCCGACGGCGTCGGCGTGATCAACGAGACGATCTTCGAAAACCGCTTCATGCACGTCAACGAGCTGCTGCGCCTGGGCGCGGACATCCAGGTCGAAGGCCATACCGCCATCTGCCGCGGCGTCGAGCGCCTGAGCGGGGCGCCTGTGATGGCCACCGACCTGCGCGCGTCGGCCAGCCTGATCCTGGCCGGCCTGGTGGCCGAGGGCGACACCACCATCGACCGCATCTACCACCTGGACCGCGGCTACGAGAACATCGAGGAGAAGCTCGGTGCGCTCGGCGCGCGCATCCGCCGGGTGAGCGCGTGATCCTGCGCGGCAGGTTCACCCCGCGCCGCCGCGCGCTGCTGGTCCTGGTGCTGCTGGCGCTGGGCTGGCTGGGCTGGGCGTGGTACGCCGGCATCGCCATCACCCGCGGCGTGGAGAAGGAGCAGATGGACTGGAACGGCGACGGCCAGGTAAGCCGCGACGAGTTCTTCCAAGCCTTCCACGCGGTGACGGTGAAGGACGTGCAGGAAGGCAACCGCCATTGCCGCAGCTTCCTCTGGCGCGGCACCGGCGAGGAATTCCGCCGCGACTGCAGGACGGTGTTCAAGACGGACGAGGCGGCGGACGCCGCCAAACCGTAACCATCCCCGTCTACCGGTAGGAGCGGCTTCAGCCGCGATGGGCCTTCGCCGGGAAAGCCCCATCGCGGCTGAAGCCGCTCCTACGACAGGGCCTGCGTTCTCGCGGCCAAGTCAGCTGCGACGGGTTCTTCCAGGGCTTCCGCGCGGTGAAGGTGGCGGACACCGTGGAAGGAAACCCGCCGCTGTCGCAGCTTCGTCTTGCGCCGTAGCGGCGAGGAATTCCGCCGCGACTCAAGGCCGACCCCGCCAACCCGTAACCGGCCCGGTGCCCGTAGGAGCGGCTTCAGCCGCGAAGGGCGTCTCGCCGACCCATCTGGGAAAGCCCCATCGCGGCTGAAGCCGCTCCTACGACGAACAGGGCCGCGCCGCGCGCACCGCCCCCCTGAAACGCAAGACGCCCCCTTGCGGGGCGTCATGTCCGAAGCCTGCCTTGGTGGGCGGGGATTACCGGCGGTTCATCTGCGCGTTGCGCTGGCCGGTGGCGGCGGACTTCTCGCCGGCGAACGGGTTGAGCTTGCGCACCATCCACGGGTACTTCGGCCAGTCGCCGCGCAGCCACGGGTGGTCGGCTTCGTTCAGTTCCAGCACGCGGCGGGCGTCGTCGGCCAGGGTCTTGTTGCCCAGGTGGGTGTAGGCCTCGCCGAGCAGGGCCACCGCATCGTTCTGGAAGGCGCTCTGCGGGTAGGTTTCCAGCAGATAGGTGGCGCGGCCGGCGGCCGAGACCCAGGCGCCGCGGCGGGCGTAGTACAGGGCGTTGTCCATCTCGTGCTGGGCGAACACGTCGCGCAGTTCGATCATGCGCTGGCGCGCATCGGCGGCGTAGCGGCTGTTCGGGTAGCGCTCGGTGACGATGTTGAAGTCGGCATAGGCCTGGCGCGGCGTGGACAGGTCGCGGCGGCTGGAGTCCAGCGACCACACCCGGCGCAGGAACACGGTGTCGCTGTTGCCGTTGGCCAGCCCGCGCAGGTAGTACAGGTAGGCGATGTTGCGGTGGGTCGGGTAGGTGCGGATGAAGCGGTCGATGCTGGAGACCGCGTCGTCGTTCTTGCCGGCCTTGTACTGGGCGTAGGCGCTTTCGATCATCGCCTGCTCGGTGTACGGGCCGTACGGGTACTGGGCGATCAGCCGCTTGAAGCTGTTCTCGGCGCCGGACCAGTTGCCGCCTTCCATCAGCTTGTGGCTCTTTTCGTAGAGCTGTTCGACCGGCATGCCTTCGTCCGCGTTCTTGCCCTTGGTGCCGCGATGGCAGCCTGTGGCGGCGAAGACCAGGACCAGCAGCAGGGCGGTGATGCGGACGGGCGCGGACAGCAACGGGGAGCGTCGGATCATGGGTCGGGGCGGGACGCGGCAGGAATACGAAGGGGCGATGATAGCCTAGTGGCCTGTCCTGCGACTGACTCCCGTCGCCGGGATCTCCCGAATTCCGCCATCTGCCCCCTGACATGTCCGACAACGCTTCCCTTCCTTCCCGCCAGGCGCGGGTGCCTGATGCCGCCGCCGGCCGCCGTTTCGACGCCGTGCTGGCCGAACTGTTCCCCGAATTTTCCCGGTCCCGCCTGAGCGAATGGATCAAGTCCGGGGCGGTCCTGCTCGACGGCTCCCCGGTGCGCGGGCGCGATCCGGTGCGCGGCGGCGAGGTGGCCACCCTGAACGCGACGCTGGATACCGAAACCAACGCCCAGCCGGAGGACATCCCGCTGTCGGTGCTGTACGAGGACGAACATGTCTTCGTGATCGACAAGCCGGCCGGGCTGGTGGTCCACCCGGGCGCCGGCAACCCCACCGGCACCCTGGTCAACGCGCTGCTGTTCCGCGACCCGTCGCTGGCGGCGGTGCCGCGCGCCGGCGTGGTCCACCGGCTGGACAAGGACACCAGCGGGGTGATGGTCGTGGCCCGCACCCTGCAGGCGCAGACCGCGCTGGTCGAGCAGTTGTCCGCGCGCGAGGTGCACCGCCAGTACCTGGCGGTGGTCAGCGGCGCGCTGGTCTCCGGCGGCACCGCCGACGCGCCGATCGACCGCCACCCGCGCGACCGCCTGCGCATGGCCGTGCGCGAGGACGGCCGCGACGCCGTCACCCACTACCGCCTGCGCGAGCGCTTCCGCGCCCACACCGCGCTGGAGTGTCGGCTGGAAACCGGCCGCACCCATCAGATCCGCGTGCACATGGCGCACCTGAAGCACCCGATCATCGGCGACCCGCTGTACGGCGGCGCGCTGAAGCTGCCCAAGGGCGCCACCGACGAGCTGGTGGCGCAGCTGCGCGGTTTCCGGCGCCAGGCGCTGCACGCCGAGACACTGGAATTCGTGCATCCGATCACCGGCGAGGCGATCCGCAACAGCGCACCGGTGCCGGCCGACATGCTGGCGCTGATGAAGGCGCTGCGCGAGGACTCGCAGCTGTTCGCCGAACGCGAGCGGCGCTGAGCCATGACCGCCGCCGGCCTTCCGCTGCTGCGGGCCGACTGGCCGGCGCCGCCGGGCGTGCATGCCTTCACTACGCTGCGGCAGGGCGCCGGCGGCTCGCGGCCGCCGTTCGACAGCTTCAACCTGGGCAACCGCACCTCGCCCGAGGGCGACGACCCGCTGCAGGTGCAGCGCAACCGCGACGAACTGAAGCGGTTGGCGGGCCTGCCATCGGCGCCGCACTGGCTGCGCCAGGTGCACGGTACCGGCGTGCTGCGCTTCGACGCGCCGCCCGCGGCGCAGGGCGCGGACGCCGAACCCGTCGCCGACGCGGCGGTGACCGCGACGCCGGGCGTGGTGCTTGCCATCCTCACCGCCGATTGCCTGCCGGTGGTGTTCGCCGCCCGCGATGGCCGCGAGGTGGCCGCCGCCCATGCCGGCTGGCGCGGGCTGGCCGACGGCATGCTGGAAGCGACGCTGGCGGCGATGCGCACCCCGGCGGCCGACGTCGTCGCCTGGCTCGGCCCGGCCGCCGGTCCGGCGCATTACGAGATCGGCGCCGACGTGCGCGATGCCTTCCTCGCCCACTCGACCGCGGCCGAAGCGGCGTTCGCTGCCACCCGGCCCGGGCACTGGCGGGTGGACCTGTACGCGCTGGCGCGGCAACGGCTGCTGGCCGCCGGCATTGACGCGGCCGCGATCCACGGCGGCGACCAGTGCACCATCGCCGATCCGTCGCGCTGGTTCTCGCACCGCCGCGACCGCCGCAGCGGGCGCATGGCCACGCTGGTGTGGATGGCGCCGTGACCATGCCGCTGTTCGGGCGCGTGCTGGGGCCCGCGTTCGGGCAGCTGCCGCCCCTGCTGCAGGCGCTGCATTCGGTGCCGCGGCAGCAGGTCTGGCGCGGTCGCGGCCGCGTGCATCGCGGCCACCACTGGCTGGTGGCGCCGTGCGCCTGGCTCGCGCGCCTGCCGCCGGGCGCGGACGAATTGCCGGTGACGGTCGAGTTCGTGGTGGACGATGCCGGCGAACGCTGGAACCGCCGCTTCGGCGAGGCGCGCATGGCCTCGCGCCTGTGGCAGCGCGACGGGCGCCTGTTCGAGCGCCTGGGCGCGCTGCGCTTCCGCTTCGCGCTGGAAGCGGTGGACGGCGAAATCCACTGGCGGGCCGAGCGGGTCTGGGCGTTGGGCGTCGTGCCGCTGCCGGCCGCCTGGTTCGCGCAGGTGCGCTGCCGCGAACGCGAACATGGCGGCCGCTACGAGTTCCTGGTGGACGTGGCGCTGCCGCTGCTCGGCCCGCTGATCCGCTACGAAGGCTGGCTGCTGCCCGCGCAGGAGCCGGCATGAGCGACGGCGGCGCGGTGATCGTGTTCGATGGCGTCTGCGCGTTGTGCAGCCGCTGGGTGCGCTTCCTGCTGCGCTTCGACCGCCGCGCCCGCTACCGCTTCGCGGCGATGCAGGGCGCCCATGGCCGCGCGCTGCTGGCCGCGCACGGGCTCGATCCGGACGACCCGCTGTCGTTCCTGCTGGTCGAGCGGGGCCGCGCGTACACCGACACCGACGCCATCGTGCGCGTGCTGGCCGGGCTGGGCGGCGTCTGGAAGCTGGCCCTGCTGGCGCGCCTGCTGCCCCGTCCGCTGCGCGACCGCGGCTACCGCTGGCTGGCGCGCAACCGCTACCGCTGGTTCGGGCGCCACGACGCCTGCTACCTGCCGACGCCGGCGCAGGCGGCGCGTTTCCTGGACTGAGACCGACGCCATCGGCGCAGCGTTCGTGGAGGTGAGGCTTGCCCTGCATGGAGCTGTTCCGGCAAAGCCTGTGCGGGGCAAGCCCCGCACCTACGGGAATCCCGCATTTGCGGAAGCCGGCTCCGGTGGCGCGTTTCCTGGTTCAGCCGGGGCAACGTAGCAGAGGCGTAGATGCGGGGCTTGCCCCGCATGGAGCTTTCCCGGCAAAGCCTGTGCGGGGCAAGCCCCGCACCTACGGGGATCCTGCATTTGCGGAAGCCGGCTCCGATGGCACGTTTCCTGGTTCAGCCGGGGCAACGTAGCAGGCGTAGATGCGGGGCTTGCCCCGCATGGGGCTTTCCCGGCAAAGCCCGTGCGGGGAAAGCACCACACCTTCGGAAATCCTGCATTTGCGGAAGCAGGGCCCGATGGCGCGTTTTCCGGATCAGGCCAAGGCGACGTAGCGAGCGCGCAGGAGCGGCTTCAGCCGCGAATGCTCTTTGCTGGCACGCTCGGAAAGCGTTCGCGGCTGAAGCCGCTCCTGCGGGCATCCGTCTTCCGGGCCGCTCAGCCGCCTTCCAGCGCCTGCAGGTAGTCGCGCCGCCAGCGGTTGATGTCGTGTTCGCGCAGGTGGTCCATCATCGCCCGCCAGCGCTCGATGCGTTCGGCGCGCGGCATGTTGGCCGCGGTGGCGATGGCGTCGGCCACGCCGTCCAGGTCGTGCGGATTGACCTGCAGCGCCTGTTTCAGCTCGTCGGCGGCGCCGGCCAGCAGCGACAGCACCAGCACGCCGGGATCGTCCGGGTCCTGCGAGGCGACGTACTCCTTGGCGACCAGGTTCATGCCGTCGCGCAGCGGCGTCACCAGGCCCACGGCGGCTTCGCGGTAGAAGCCGGTGAGGGTGCTGTGCGCGTAGTTCTGGTTGACGTAGCGCAGCGGCGTCCAGTCGGCCTCGGCGTGGCCGCCGTTGATGTGCCCGGCCAGCTGTTCCAGGTCGCCGCGCAGCTTGCGGTATTCGGTCACGCTGCCGCGCGAGACCGGCGCGATCTGCAGGAAGGTCATGCTGCCTTTCTGCTGCGGGTAGCGTTCCAGGTAGCGCTCGAAGCCGTGGAAGCGTTCGGGCAGGCCCTTGGAATAATCCAGCCGGTCCACGCCGATGGCCAGCTTTCGGTGCTGCAGGCTCTGCCGCAGTGCGCGCACCGCGCTGTTGCCGGTGGCCGCGCGCGCCTGCCGCGCGATGTGCGCGGTGTCGATGCCGATCGGGAACGCGGCGGTGCGCACGCGGCGGCCGTCGGGCGTTTCGATCCAGGTGTCGTCGGTGATGCGGCCGCCGCCGAACAGGCGCACCCACGAATGGAAGCGGTCGACGTCGCGCCGGGTCTGGAAGCCGAGCAGGTCGCAGGCGTACAGCGCCGAGAACAGCGAACGGTGTTCGGGCAGCGCCTGCACCAGGTCGGCCGAGGGCACCGGTACGTGCAGGAAGAAGCCGATGCGGCAGCCGACGCCGCGTTCGCGCAGCAGCGCCGCCAGCGGGATCAGGTGGTAGTCGTGGATCCACACGGTGTCGTCCTCCCGCAGCAGCGGCGCAAGCCGGTCGGCGAACAGCGTGTTGACCCGCCAGTAGCCCTCGCGTTTGTTGCGGTCGTAGTCCACCAGGTCCAGGCGGAAGTGCAGCAGCGGCCACAACGCGCGGTTGGAGAAGCCGTTGTAGTAGTTGTCCAGGTCGGTCCGCGACAGGTCCATGGTGACGTAGCGGATGGCGCCCTCGCTTTGTTCGTGCAGCTGCCCGCTGGCGCCGGACACGCTGCGCCCGCTCCAGCCGAACCACAGCCCGCCGCGTTCCTTCAGCGCCGCCAGCAGGCCCACCGCCAGGCCGCCGGCGCGGTTTTCGCCGGGCAGCGCGACCCGGTTGGACACCACCACCAGACGGCTCACGAGGCCTCCTGCCAGCTGCGCGACAGCCGCATGGCGGCGGTGATCAGGCCCACGTGCGAGTAGGTCTGCGGGAAATTGCCCCACTGCTCGCCGTCGCTGAAGGCCAGGTCCTCGGACAGCAGGCCGAGGTGGTTGCGCCGCGCCAGCACGCTTTCGAACAGGGCGCGCGCCTCGTCGAGGCGGCCGATCGCCGCCAGCGCGTCGATGTACCAGAACGTGCAGATGGTGAAGCTGGTCTCCGGCGCGCCGAAGTCGTCCGGGGCGATGTAGCGGAACAGCGCGTCGCCGCGCCGCAGCCCGTGGCCGATCGCCTCGACCGTGGCGACGTAGCGCTCGTCGTCGGCGTCGATGAAGCCGATGTCGGCCAGCAGCAGCAGCGAGGCGTCCAGGTGGGTGCCGTCGAAGGTGTCGGTGAAGTGGCCCTGCCGTGCGTTCCAGCCGTGCGCCAGCACGCGCCGGCGGATGGCGTCGGCGCGCTCGCGCCACAGGCCGGCGCGTTCGGCCAGGCCGAGCCGGCCGGCGATCTTGGCCAGGCGGTCGCAGGCGGCCCAGCACATCGCCGCCGTATAGGTGTGCACCGCGGTGCGCCCGCGGAATTCCCACAGGCCGGCATCGGGCACGTCGTGCAGGGCATAGGCGCGCTCGCCCAGCGGTTCCAGCCGCGCGAAGGTATGCAGGTCGCCCGGGTCCTTCAGGCGCTGGTCGAAGAACAGCTGGGTCGAGGCCAGCACCACCGAGCCGTAGACGTCGTGCTGCTGCTGCAGCCAGGCGAGGTTGCCGCGCCGCACCGGGCCCATGCCGCGGTAGCCGGCCAGCGATTCGACCTCGTGCTCGTCGAGCCGTTCCTCCATGCCGATGCCGTACAGCGGCTGCAGGCTGCCGTCGGTGGTGGCCAGGTTGAAGATGTAGCGCAGGAAGTCCTCCATCGACCTGGTCGCGCCCAGGCGGTTGAGCGCACGCACCACGAAGGCGGCATCGCGCAGCCAGCAGTAGCGGTAGTCCCAGTTGCGCGTGCTGCCGGGTGCTTCGGGGATGGAGGTGGTCATCGCCGCGATGATCGCGCCGCTGTCCTCGTACTGGCACAGCTTGAGGGTGATGGCGCTGCGGATCACCGCGTCCTGCCATTCCAGCGGGATGGACAGGTAGCGCACCCACTCGCGCCAGTAGTCCTCGGTGCGCTGCTGCGCTTCCTGCGCGTAGCTGGCCAGCGGGCAGTCCAGCGTCTCGTCCACGCCCAGCACCAGTTCCATCGGGTGCGCCAGCACGAAGGGCAGGCCCTCGCGCACGAAACGCACCGGTACGTCCGTGGTCAGGCGCAGGGTGAAGCCGGGCAGCAGCCAGCGCAGGTGGTTGCTGCCCCAGTTGGTTTCCGGCGCGCGCGCGCCCCAGTCGGCCAGCGGCCGCGCCAGCACGCGGATGCGCGGGCTGCCGCTGAGCGGGCGGATGCGGCGGATGATGCTCGGCGGCCGGTAGAAACGGCCGTTGCGGCGCCAGCGCGGTGCGAAGTCGATTACTTCCACCTGTCCGCCGCGGCTGTCGCGCAGCACCGTGCGCAGGATCGCGGTATTGGTGATGTAGTGCTGTTCGCTGCCGGCGTAATCCTCCAGCTCGATGGCGAAATCGCCGCCCTCGTGCGCGCGCGGGGACAGTAGCGCGCAGAACGACGGATCGCCGTCGAAGGCCGGCAGGCAACTCCACACCACGCGCGCGTGGCGGTCGACCAGGGCGCCGAAGCTGCCGTTGCCGATGACGCCCATGTCCAGGTCTGCCCGAAGCATCGCTTCCTCCTTGTTGCAGGGGAGGTCCGCGCCTCCCGTTTTGGATTCGGTGGCGCGCCGGCGCTGCGGCGCCGGATTCATGCCGCGCCCGCGCGCAGCCAGTCGTGCATCGCGGCCACGTCGGCCAGGCGGTGGCGCGCGCGGCTGCCGCTGCGGTCGCCGACCAGGATTCCGTAGCCGCCCAGCCGCGTCGCCGCGGCGAAGCCGTCCTCGTCGGTGAGGTCGTCGCCGACGAACACCGGCATGCGTCCGGCGAACGGCGCCATGCCCATCAGCGTGGTCACCGCCGAGCCCTTGTCGTGGCCGGCGGACACCAGCTCCACGACGTGGTTGCCCGGCTGCAGGCGCACGCCCGGCAGCAGCGGCAGCTGCGCGCGGGCGAAGGCCTCCACGGCCTGCGCCGCCGCCGGCGCGTTGCGCCAGTGCAGGGCCAGCGCCTGGCCCTTGGCTTCCACGCGCACGCCCGGGTGGGCATGGGCGAACCGCATCGCCTGCACGTGCAGGTCGTGCAGCCATTGCGCGGTTTCCGTCGTCTGCGGCGCCTGGTTGGCGGCGTGCCGCAGCTGCGTGCCATGCAGGCCGGCGGCCGGCAGGCGCAGCGGCGCGAACAACTGGTCCAGCTGGTCGAGCGGGCGGCCGCTGACCAGCGCCAGCGCGCCGTGCAGGCGTTCGCCGATGCGGGCGATCCACTCGCGGACCTGCGGCGGCAGGCGGACATCCTCGGGTTGCGCGGCGAAACCGACCAGTGTGCCGTCCACGTCGAGGAACAACGCACTGCCGGGATCCAGCGCGGGGGGCGGGCTGGGGGACGCATTGAGCATGCGGCCACCATGCCATGCGCGGCGTGAGCGGAAAGTTACAGGAGGTGGATGCGGAGCAGACACCGCTTCCACGGACGCGCGGTCAACAGCAATGGATGCGGGGTCCGCGGCACGGGGAAAACCACTTCCCCGTACCCGCTTCCCCATCCCCCGCCCTCAGAACGCGTAGCGCACGCGCCCATACCAGTACGCGCCGTTGCTGCCGATCGGCGACAGCACGTCGTAGGGCAGGTTGCCGAAGTAGTGGATGTCCTCGTTGGAACGGTCCGGGTAGTTGTCGGTCAGGTTCTGCCCGCCCACGGCCACGCTCCACTTCGGCGTGATGCGGTATTCCGCTTCCGCGTCCAGCTGCCATTCCGCGGCATAGGTCTGGGTCGGGATGTAGCCGCCGCCGAAATCGAACACGCGCCGCGCGCTGCCGTGGCGGCTCAAACGGCTGCTCAGCGACCAGCGCTCGTCGGCCCAGCTGGCGGCCAGCTGCGCGCGGGTGCGCGGCGCGGCATCGGTCAGCGTATTGCTTTCCTCCACGCCGAACAGCACGTAATCCGGGTCCAGCGCCAGCAGCTGCGCGGGCGTGGCCAGCACGTTCTTCAGCTCGGTCTTGGCATAGCTCCAGGTGCCGGTCAGCAGCAGGTCGCCGCCGGCCAGCGTCTGCCGCCAATTGGCGACGAACTCGGCGCCGCGGGTACGGGTGTCGGCGGCGTTGACGAAGTAGTGCGCGCTCTCCAGCCCGGTCACGCCGAAGCGCTGCTGCACGAAGTCGGTCAGCGCGTCGCCGGTGATGCTTTCGGACAGCGCGATGCGGTCGTCGATGTCGATCTGGAACAGGTCCAGCGATAGGTCCAGGTGGCTGCCGATCTGGCTGGTGAAGCCCAGGCTGTAGTTGACCGACTTCTCCGGCTTCAGGTCGGTGGCGCCCAGCGCGCGCGCGATGGGGTTGTTCACCGACAGCAGGCGGCCCTGCACCAGCTGGCCGCCGGCGGTGTAGCCGGTGGAGGTGGATTCGAAACCGGTCTGGCTCAGCGACGGCGCGTGGAAGTTGTTGGAGATGGCGCCGCGCAGCGCGAACGCCGGCGCGAACGCGTAGCGCGCGCCGAGCTTGCCGGTCAGCTCGCCGCCGAAGTCCTGGTAGTGCTCGTAGCGCGCGGCGACGTCGGTGGAGAACTTCTCGCCGAAGGTGGAGGACAGGCTGGTGTAGGCGCTGAACACGTCGCGCGACAGATCGGCTTCGTCCTGCGGGGTCAGGCCGCCGCCGGCCTGCGAGCCGGTGGGACGGTCGGTCCAGGGGCCGGCGGCGTAGCTGGCCGGATCGCCGGCGCCGGTCTCGTAGCGTTCGCGGCGCGCTTCCACGCCGAAGCCGAGGCTGTGGCTGTCGTCCTGGCGCACGAAGATGCGGCCGACATCGAGGTTGGCCACGGTCTGGTCGAACGCGTAGTCGCCGGTCTTGAAGCGGGTCGGGCTGGCCGGGCCGAGCGAGGCGTTGAGCGAATCGCGCAGGCGGTAGGTGAAGGCATTGCGGCCGTGGTCGAGGCTGGCGTCGTAGTTCCACTCGCCCCACTGGCCGCGCGCGCCGGCCACCAGCTGCGCGTCGAGGTTCTCGCCTTCGGACACCGGGCGGTAGCCGTGCGGGTAGAGCTGCTTCCAGTTGGCTTCGCCGTCCGGGTAGCGGAAGTAGTTGGCGCCCTCGGTATCGCGCTGGTTGTAGGTGCCGAAGGCATAGGCCTTCGACGTGGCGCCGAACGGGATCTCGGCGTTGAACCAGGCGTTGAGGTCGCGGCTTTCGCCGTCGCCGAGCGAATAGTTGCGCTTGCCGGCCAGGGCCAGGTTGTCCGGCGTCTGCGCCTCCCACGGCGGGACCTGGTCGAAACCGGCGCGGTTGGTGGCCTCGCGGTTCTTCAGTTCCAGGCCCACGCGCAGGAAGCCGCCTTCCTCGCCCAGCGCGGTGCCGACCTTGGCGCTGAAGTAGCTGGTCTGGCCGTCGGTCAGGGTGCGGCCGATCGGCGCCAGATCGGTGTGGTGCGCGCCGAAGCTGGCCTCGATGGCGCCGCCCTGCGGGGCGTCGTCGAGGATCACGTTGATCACGCCGGCCACCGCATCCGAGCCGTACAGCGCGCCGGCGCCGTCGCGCAGCACCTCGATGCGCTTGATCGCGCTGACCGGGATGGCGTTGAAGTCCACCGGCGTGGTGCCCTTGCCGATCTTGCTGTCGGTATTGACCAGCGCGCTGTTGTGGCGGCGCTTGCCGTTGACCAGCACCAGCACCTGGTCCGGCGACAGGCCGCGCAGCTGCGCCGCGCGCACGTGGTCGGCGCCGCCGGAGTTGGACTGGCGCGGGAAATTGAACGAGGGCAGCAGCGCCTGCAGCGCGCTGCCGAGTTCGCCGTTGACCACGCCGGCCTTGCGGATGTCCTCGGCGGTGAGCACGTCCACCGGCGAGGTGGATTCGAGCACGGTGCGGTCGACGGCGCGGGTACCGGTGACGATCACCGTATCCAGCGTGGTGGCCTGGCCGGGGGCGTCTTGGGCGTGGGCGGGAGTGGACAGCGCCAGCGCCACGGCGAGGCCGAGCGGAGCCGGGGAAATACGGGGCATGGGAAACTCCGGGGGAATGACGTGGGGGAGGGGAGAGTGGATTTTTTACATCCATCCGGATGGAGCGATATGTTATCTTCGCGTGATGCCGATGCCGGGCGCAAGCCCCGCATGGCATCAGTTGATCCACAAACGTGATATGCCGGCCAAGTGACATGGATGCCACCCTGCAGATCCCTTATCCGAGGCCATCCATGACGTTCTCTTCCCTGCTGTTCCCGCTGCTGCTGTGCCTGGGCGGCGTCGCTTCCGCCGCGCCACCGGCGGCCGATCCGCCGCCCACCGCCGCGCTGCACGGCGATGCCGCGCGCCCGGCCGAAGGCGCCCGCTGGGTGCGCAGCGAACTGTATTTCGGCGTGGGCGAGGAAAACGGCGATTCCAGCCGCAGGCAGACCGATACGATCAGCGAGGCGCAATGGCGCGCCTTCCTCGACAAGGAAGTGACGCCGCGTTTCCCCGACGGCCTGACCGTGTTTGACGCCTACGGGCAATGGCTGTTCCGCGGCGCGCCGCAGCCCGAGCGCCTGCGCACCAAGGTGCTGGTGGTGCTGCATGAGGACACGCCGCAGCGCCGCAACGACATCGAGGCGATCCGGCTGGCGTGGAAGCAGGCCACCCACCATCAGTCGGTGCTGTGGTCGCGGCAGGCGGTCGACGTCTCCTTCTGACCGGCACGACCGGTAGGAGCCGCTCCTACGAAAAGACAGAAACAACCACCCAGGCCCCACGCATGACCTCCACTTCCGCATCCTCCCGCCCGCGCTGGTTCGTGGCCGGCGATCTCAACGGTTTCTTCGGCCTGGTGGTCGACAACCTGTCCATCCTCGGCTTCATCGCCATGGCGCTGGTGGGCCTCTTCCAGTTCCCGGCCGAGGTGGTGTTCGGGCGCATGTTCCCGGGCACCGCGTTCGGCGTGCTGGTCGGCAACCTGCTGTACACGCTGATGGCGCGGCGGCTGGCCGCGCGCAGCGGCCGCGACGACGTCACCGCGATGCCGCTGGGGCTGGACGCGCCCACCAGCATCGGCATGGCGCTGCTGGTGCTGGGCCCGGCCTTCGCCGGTTTCCGGCAGCAGGGCATGGAGCCGCAGGCCGCGGCGATGGCCACCTGGCAGCTGGGCATGGCGGCGCTGGTGATCATGGGCGTGCTCAAGCTGGCGCTGTCCTTCTTCGGCGAGGCGGTGACCCGCGCGCTGCCGCGCGCCGCGCTGCTCGGCTCCATCGCCGGCATCGCGCTGGTGCTGATGGGCCTGCTGCCGCTGCTGGAAGCGCTGCGCTCGCCAGTGGCCGGTTTCGTCACCCTCGGCCTGCTGCTGTACGTGCTGATCGCCAAGGGCCGGCTGCCGGTGCGCGCGCCGGGCGTGCTGGTGGCCTTCGTCGTCGGCACCGCGCTCTATTACGGGCTGGGGCTGGCCGGGCTGGGCGCGCCGGGTTTCGCGCTGCCGCAGTGGACGCCGCCGCAGGTGGTGCTGCCGCTGCCGACCCTGGGTTTCATCCACGGCCTGCCGGCGGCGATGGACTACCTGCCGCTGCTGCTGCCGTTCGGCCTGCTGATGGTGGTCGGCGGCATCAACGTGTCCGAAAGCGCGCGCGCGGCCGGCGACGACTACCGCACCCGCGACATCCTGCTGGTCGAGGCGGTGGCCACGCTGGTGGCCGGGCTCTGCGGCGGCGTCGCCCAGACCACGCCCTACATCGGCCAGCCGGCCTACAAGCACATGGGCGCGCGCAGCGGCTACACGCTGCTGACCGGCCTGTTCGTCGGCATCGGCGGCATGCTCGGGGTGATCTCCGGGCTGGTGCAGTGGCTGCCGCTGGCGGTGCTGGCGCCGATCATCGTATACGTGGCCATCGACATCACCACCCAGGCGTTCGAGGCCACGCCGAAGCGGCACGCCGCGGCGATGGTGCTCGGCTTCCTGCCGTCGGTGGCCTACCTGCTGGCGATCAAGGCGCCGGGCTGGATCGCGCCGGAACGGCTGGTGGAACTGACCACCACGCTGGACGGCCACGGCCTGCCGGAACTGGCGGTGATCTTCACCCTCGGCAACGGCTTCATCATCACCGCGATGCTGTGGATCGCCACGGTGGTGGCGATGACCGAGCAGCAGCTGCTCCGCGCCTCGGTGCTGCTGCTGGTCGCCGCGCTGCTGACCCTGTTCGGCCTGATCCATTCGGTCGATCCGCACGGCGGCGTGTACCTGCCGTGGGCGCTGCAGGGGCTGCAGCGCAGCATCAGCTGGCAGTTCGCCGGCGCCTACGTGGCGCTGGCGGCGGTGCTGGGCGGGCTGTCGCTGCAACGGCCGCCGCGGGCCGGCTGAACCGGCGCGGGGAACCCTCCGCGATCCCCCGGGTCACACCCGGGGTGATCGCAACGACAGAGGTGGTTCCCGATGCAGGACAGGAAAGCGGTATGGCCGTGGGCCGTGGCGGGCGTGCTGGTGCTGGGCGGCGCGGGGTGGTGGCTGTTCCGCGATGAGCTGCGCACGGCTGCGCCGGCCATGTCCCCGTTCGCCGCGGAAACGCCGGCCGGCAGCCGCAGCGCGCCGGCCGCCGGCCTGCCAGAGCAGGCGCCGGCTGCGGCGACGACCCCGGCCACGGCGCCGGCGCAGCATCCGCTGCCGCGCGATGCGTCCATCGACGCCGCCCTGCCTTCGCTCGACGACAGCGACGCGCGCGTGCGCGAGGACCTTGGCACGTTCTTCCCCGGACCGGTGCTGGCGCTGCTGCTGCCGGACCATATGATCCAGCGCCTGGTCGCGCACATCGACAATCTCACCCAGCCCAGCGTGCCGGCCACCGCGCTGGCGCTGCGGCCGCTGCCCGGCGGCCTGCAGGTCGAAGGCGACGCCGCGTCCGGCATCACCTTCGCCGGCGCCAACGCCGCACGTTATGCGCCGTACGTGGCGGCCTTCACCGCCACCGACGCCGATGCGCTGGCGGCCGCCTACATGCGCCTGTATCCGCTGGTGCAGCAGGCCTACCGCGAACTGGGCCATCCCGGCGGGCACTTCAACGACCGCCTGGTCGGGGTGATTGACCACCTGCTGCAGACGCCCGAGCCGGCGCAGCCGCCGGCGCTGGAGCGCGACGCGCGCGGCCGCTACCGTTTCGTCGATCCCGGCCTGCAGGCGCGCTCGATCGGGCAGAAGGCCCTGCTGCGGCTGGATGCGCAGCAGGTGCAGGCGGTGAAGCGGCAGCTGCGCGCGATCCGGCTGGCGGTGACGCGCGGCGGATCGGACTGATTGCGCCGGATCAAGGCACGGCCGCGCCGCCGGCGGATACTGCGCGGGCGGGGCGGCAAAGGCTGAACAGGCTCCCGGGCCGGGCTTGAATCACACCGCCGCAACCGCATCTGAACGAGTATCGCCGGCGGCGCCGGCCTCCAGATTCGGGATGACCACCATGCGGATGGACAAGCTCACCTCCAACTTCCAGAAGGCCCTGGCCGACGCGCAGTCGCTGGCCGTGGGCCGCGACCACAACATCATCGAGCCGGCGCACGTGCTGGCCGCGCTGCTCGACCAGGCCGGCGGCAGCAGCCGGCCGCTGCTGGCCCAGGCCGGGGTCAACGTGCCGCTGCTGCGCGAGCGCCTGGGCGAGGCCTTGGACGCGCTGCCCAAGGTGTCCGGCCAAGCCGGCAACCTGTCGATGGGCAACGACCTCAGCCGCCTGCTCAACGCCACTGACAAGCTGGCGCAGCAGCACAACGACCAGTTCATCGCCAGCGAATGGTTCCTGCTGGCCGCCGTCGACGACAGCGGCGCGGCCGGCATGGCGCTGCGCGCTGCCGGTGCCGACAGGAAGAAGCTGGAGGCCGCCATCGACAAGCTGCGCGGCGGCGAGACCGTGCAGAGCGAGAACGCCGAGGAGCAGCGCCAGGCGCTGGAGAAGTACACCATCGACCTGACCGCGCGCGCCGAGAGCGGCAAGCTCGACCCGGTGATCGGCCGCGACGAGGAAATCCGCCGCACCATCCAGGTGCTGCAGCGCCGCACCAAGAACAATCCGGTGCTGATCGGCGAGCCCGGCGTGGGCAAAACCGCCATCGTCGAAGGGCTGGCCCAGCGCATCATCAACGACGAAGTGCCCGAGGGCCTGCGCGGCAAGCGCGTGCTGTCGCTGGACATGGGCGCGCTGATCGCCGGCGCCAAGTTCCGCGGCGAGTTCGAGGAGCGGCTCAAGGGTGTGCTCAACGACCTGGCCAAGAACGAAGGCCAGATCATCCTGTTCATCGACGAACTGCACACCATGGTCGGCGCCGGCAAGGCCGACGGCGCCATGGACGCGGGCAACATGCTCAAGCCGGCGCTGGCGCGCGGCGAGCTGCACTGCATCGGCGCGACCACGCTGGACGAATACCGCCAGTACATCGAGAAGGACGCCGCGCTGGAGCGCCGCTTCCAGAAGGTGTTCGTCGGCGAACCGAGCGTCGAAGACACCATCGCCATCCTGCGCGGCCTGAAGGAACGCTATGCCGTGCACCACGGCGTGGAGATCACCGACCCGGCCATCGTCGCCGCGGCCACGCTGTCCAACCGCTACATCACCGACCGCCAGCTGCCGGACAAGGCCATCGACCTGATGGACGAGGCGGCCTCGCGCATTCGCATGGAGATCGATTCCAAGCCGGAGGAGCTGGACCGCCTGGAGCGGCGCCTGATCCAGCTCAAGATCCAGCGCGAGATGCTGAAGAAAGAGAAGGACGACGCTTCGCGCAAGCGCTTGGCCGACCTGGAAACCGACATCGACACGCTGGAACGCGAGTTCTCCGACCTCAATGAAATCTGGAAGTCGGAAAAGGCCGCGCTGCAGGGCACGACCAAGGTCAAAGAACAGATCGAACAGGCCCGCCTCGAACTGGAGGCCGCGCAGCGCCGCCAGGACTTCGCCCGCATGAGCGAGATCCAGTATGGCCTGCTGCCGAACCTGGAAAAGCAGCTGGCCGCCGCGCAGGAAGTCGAGCGCAAGGACTTCCGGCTGGTGCAGGACCGCGTGACCGACGAGGAAATCGCCGAGGTCGTCTCGCGCTGGACCGGCATTCCGGTCAGCAAGATGCTCGAGGGCGAGCGCGACAAGCTGCTGCGCATGGAGGAGGTGCTGCATGCGCGCGTGGTCGGCCAGGAAGAGGCGATCCGCGTGGTGTCCGACGCGGTGCGCCGTTCGCGCGCCGGCCTGTCCGACCCGAACCGCCCCAGCGGTTCGTTCCTGTTCCTCGGCCCGACCGGCGTGGGCAAGACCGAACTGACCAAGGCGCTGGCCGACTTCCTGTTCGACAGCCCCGACGCGATGGTGCGCATCGACATGAGCGAGTTCATGGAGAAGCACAGCGTCGCGCGGCTGATCGGCGCGCCCCCGGGCTATGTCGGCTACGAGGAAGGCGGCTACCTTACCGAGGCGGTGCGCCGCCGCCCGTACAGCGTGATCCTGCTGGACGAGGTGGAGAAGGCGCATCCGGACGTGTTCAACATCCTGCTGCAGGTGCTGGACGACGGCCGCCTGACCGACGGCCAGGGCCGCACCGTGGACTTCCGCAACACCGTCATCGTGATGACCTCCAACCTGGGCTCGCACCAGATCCAGGAACTGAGCGCGGACGATTCGCCGGAGGCCTACACGCAGATGAAGGCGGCGGTGATGGGCGTGGTGCAGGCGCACTTCCGCCCGGAGTTCATCAACCGCCTGGACGACATCGTCGTGTTCCACCCGCTCGACAAGCAGCAGATCCGGCAGATCGCGCGCATCCAGATGCGCGGGCTGGAGAAGCGGCTGGGCGAGCGCGGGCTGAAGCTGGAGGTGGCCGATTCGGCGTTCGACCTGCTGGGCAATGTCGGCTTCGACCCGGTGTACGGCGCGCGCCCGCTCAAGCGCGCGATCCAGCAGCAGCTGGAAAACCCGCTGGCGCAGAAGATCCTCGCCGGCGAGTTCGCCAGCGGCGACACCATCCACGTCGAAGCCGGCGGCGGCCAGCTGCGCTTCGCCAGGGGCTGATGCCGCAGGCGGGCACCCCCGCGCCGGGGTGCCCGCTCATGCACACGGGTTATCGGCTCATCGCCATCGGGCAGCAGTAACCGCTGCAACCAGCGGCCATGAGCGCTGCGGGCTCGGCTATGGTCTGGGGCCACTCCCCGCATCGAGCCCGCGATGTCCCAGCCGAACTGGAAGCCCGAAACCATTGCCGTGCACGGCGGCTATCGTCCCGACCCGACCACCCGCGCGGTGGCGGTGCCGATCTACCAGACGGTGGCCTATGCCTTCGACGATACCCAGCACGGCGCCGACCTCTTCGACCTGAAGGTGCAGGGCAACATCTACACCCGCATCATGAACCCGACCACCGACGTGCTGGAGCAGCGCATCGCCGCGCTGGAAGGCGGCATCGGCGCGCTGGCGCTGGCGTCGGGGCAGGCGGCGGTGACCTATGCGATCCAGACCATCGCCGAGGCCGGCGACAACATCCTGGCCTCCAGCGCGCTGTATGGCGGCACCTACAACCTGTTCGCGCACACGCTGCCGCAGTTCGGCATCCAGACCCGCTTCGCCGACTACCGCGACCCACAGGCCTTCGCGGCGCTGATCGACGAGCGCACCAAGGCGGTGTTCGTCGAATCCATCGGCAACCCGCGCGGCAACATCACCGACATCGAGGCCATCGCCGCGATCGCGCACGCGCACGGCGTGCCGGTGATCGTCGACAACACCGTGGCCACGCCCTACCTGCTGCGCCCGTTCGATTTCGGCGCCGACATCGTGGTGCATTCGCTGACCAAGTACCTGGGCGGGCATGGCACCAGCCTGGGCGGGGCGATCGTCGATTCCGGGCGTTTCCCGTGGGCCGAGCACAAACAGCGCTTCCCGCGCCTCAATACGCCGGACGTGAGTTACCACGGCGTGGTCTACACCGAGGCGCTGGGCCCGGCGGCGTACATCGGCCGCGCGCGCGTGGTGCCGCTGCGCAACACCGGCGCGGCGATCTCGCCGTTCAACGCCTTCCAGATCCTGCAGGGCATCGAGACCCTGGCGCTGCGCATGGACCGGATCAACAGCAATACGCTGGCGGTCGCAACCTACCTGCAACAGCACCCGAAGGTGGCGTGGGTGAACTACGCGGCGCTGCCCGACCATCCCGAGCATGCGCTGGTGCGCAAGTACCTGCGCGGGCAGGGCTCGGGCGTGCTGACCTTCGGCCTGCCCGGCGGCCGCGAGGCCGGCGCGCGTTTCCTCGACGCGCTGCAGCTGTTCACGCGGCTGGTGAACCTGGGCGATGCCAAGTCGCTGGCCACGCACCCGGCCTCGACCACCCATCGCCAGCTCGACGCCGCCGAACTGGAGAAGGCCGGGGTGACGCTGGATACGGTGCGGCTGTCGGTCGGCATCGAGCATATCGACGACCTGCTGGCCGACCTGGAACAGGCGCTGGCGCAGGCCTGAGATCCGGCGGTGCTCGCCCTCGCCTCGATCCGCTCCGCGCTCCGGCCAACGCCAAGTGGAAGGGCGCTCCAAGGCACGCGCCGCCAGTGGCGCGCTGGCAGGCCTTTTCGCCCCCAACGGAAGTGAGGCCAGCGTACTGACAGCCGCCGCGATCCAAGCCCCTCTCCCCGCGGGAGAGGGGTTGGGGAGAGGGGCGCCATGCGGTCCGCTTCACCACGCGATCGTGAAGCGCCGGCGCAGGTGCCGCGGCTGTTCCAGCTCATCGACCAGGGCCACCGCCAGATCGGCCGGGCTGATCGTGCCGGGGCCGTCGGCGGCCATCAGCGGCGTGTCGGTGCCGGTGCGGTAACGGCCGGTGCGCTCGACCGGGCCGCCGGCGTGGAAGGCGACCGGTGGGCTGAGGAAGGTCCAGTCCAGCGGCGATTCGCCCTTCAGGTCCTCCAGCGCGTCGCGCGCGGCGCGTGCGCCGTCGTGGAAGGCGGGCGGGAAGTCCGGCGTATCCACCAGCTGCACGCCGTCGGCGGTGTACAGGCTGCCGGCGCCGCCGACCACCAGGTAGCGCCTCACCCCGGCGGCCCTGGTGCCGGCGACGATCGCGCGCGAGCCCTGCAGGAAGTCGTGGTAGATGTCCGGGTTGCCCCAGCCGGCGTTGTAGGCGCTGAGCACCGCGTCGTGGCCGGCGACCGCGGCCTGCACTTGCGCGGCGTCCTGCACGTCGGTGCGGACCACGCGCAGGCCGTCGCGTGCGGCGAGTTTTTCCGGGTGGCGGGCCAGCGCGGTGACCGCGTGGCCGCGGGCGAGCAGTTCTTCGAGCAGGGCGCGGCCGACGAAGCCGGTGGCGCCGATCAGGGCGACGTTCATGGCGATTCCTCGCGTGGGATGGGATGGACGCCAGTGTCCTCCCGCCCCGTTGGCGGCGGCAGTCTCCGGGGGCCACAATCACCTTGAAGCCACGCTTCACGGTGCCGGCGGAAGGAGGGGGCGATGGAGAATCTCAGGCGCATGGCGCTGTTCGCGCAGGTGGTCCAGCACGGCTCGATGAGCGCGGCGGCGCGCGCGCTGGGCATGAGCACCTCGGCGGTCAGCCAGCAGCTGCGCGCGCTGGAGCGCGAGGCCGGTGTGGCGCTGTTGCACCGTTCGACCCGGCAGCTGTCCCTGACCGACGTGGGCAGTCGCTATTACGCCGCCTGCGCGCGGCTGCTGGATGCGGCGGGCGAGGCCGAGGCCGAGCTGTCGGCCGCGCGCCACGCACCCAGCGGCGAGCTGCGCCTGTCCGCGCCGCTGGGCATGGCCGACCACATCGGCCCGGCGCTGGGGCCGTGGCTGCGCGACAACCCGCAGCTGCGCCTGCACCTGCATTTCGAGGACGGCTGGACCGACCTGGTGCAGGCGCGCATCGACCTGGCGCTGCGCTTCGGCCGGCTGCCGGACAGCGACTGGATGGCGCAGCGCCTGGGCACCCTGCAGCGTTGGCCCTGCGCCGCGCCGGACTGGCTGCAGCGGCATGGCGCGCCGTCCGATCCGCTGCAGGTGGCGGCCGGCGACTGGCTGGGCCTGGCGCAGGTGCCGGGGCTGGCATGGCGGCACCGGGCGTCCGGGCAGGAACGGCAGGTGCCGGCGCACCCGCGCCTGGTCAGCCACAACCAGCCGGCGGTGCGCCAGCTGTGCGAGTCGGGACTGGGCGTGGCCGTGCTGACCTGCCTGGACGTGATGCCGCTGCTGGCCGACGGCCGCCTGCTGCGGCTGCTGCCCGAGTGGGACGTCCCGCCGCTGCCGGTGTGGGCGGTGACCCCGCACCGGCAGACCCAGCCGGCCAAGGTGCGCCAGGCCATCGAACGGCTGGGCGATTATCTGGCGCGCATCCCTGGCGCCGCCGATCCCGCGGCCTGAGCGGGACCGGCCAGGCGCGGGATCATGCCGGGGGCGTTCAGGCGCGCATCGTGCGGTACGGCGGCGTGGCCATCACCATTTCCGCCAGCGAATGCGCCAGTTCGCGTTCGGCCATCACCGTGCCGTCGGCACCGTGCTCGAGCAGGTGCTTCACCTCGGCGTCGCTGTGTGCGCGCGCCAGCAGGGTGAGGTCGGGATTGATGGCGCGCAGCTTGGCCAGCGCCTCGCCGGCTTCCAGCGGCTGCGGGATGGCGAGGATGGCGATCTTGGCGCGCTCCGGGTGCGCTTCGGCCAGCACCCTGTCGGCGGCGGCGCTGCCGCGGATGCCGGGGATGCCGGCGGCGTGCGCGCGTTCGACGTGGTCGCGGTTGTCGTCGATCACCAGCACCGGCACGCCGCGGTCGCGCAGGACCTGCGCCAGGGTGCTGCCGACGCGGCCGTAGCCGATGACGATGGCGTGGTCGTGCAGGTCCAGCGACGGGCCGGGCGGGATGTCCGGCGTCTCCGGCACGGGCAGGGCTTCCTTGTGCCGCGCCTGCCAGCGGTCGAGCAGGCCGAACACCAGCGGGTTGAGCATGATCGACACCAGCGCGCCGGCCAGCACCAGCGATTGCCCGGTGGGCGGCAGGATCTTCAGCGCCACGCCGAGCCCGGCGATGATGAAGGCGAACTCGCCGATCTGCGCCAGCGACGCGGAAATGGTCAGCGCCGTGGCCTTGGAGTGGCCGAAGGCGCGCACGATGAAGAACGCCGCCGCCGACTTGCCGAACATGATGATCGCCACCGTCGCCAGCACCTGCCACGGGTGCTCGACCACGATCATCGGGTCGAACAGCATGCCCACCGAGACGAAGAACAGCACCGCGAACGCATCGCGCAGCGGCAGCGAGTCGTGCGCGGCCTTGTGGCTCAGTTCCGACTCGTTGAGCATCATGCCGGCGAAGAACGCGCCCAGCGCGAACGACACGCCGAACAGCGCGGCCGCGCCGAACGCCACGCCCAGGGCGATGGCCAGCACCGACAGGGTGAACAGTTCGCGCGAACCGGTGCCGGCGATGCGCTCCAGGATCCACGGGATCACCCGGCGCCCGACCACCAGCATCACCGCCACGAACAGGCCCAGCTGCACGAAGGTCCAGCCGATGGAGGCCAGTACGCTGCCCACGCTGTGGTTCTGGCCCTGCGCCTCGGGGCCGAACACGCCGGCGATCACCGGCATCATCACCAGCGCCAGTACGCAGGCCAGGTCTTCCACGATCAGCCAGCCCACCGCGATCTTGCCGCGCGTGGTCTCCAGCAGGCGCCGTTCCTCCATCGCGCGCAGCAGCACCACGGTGGAGGCGGTGGCCAGCGAGAAACCGAAGATCACCCCGTGCAGCGCCGGCCAGCCCATCAGCGTGGCCACGCCCCAGCCGAGCACGGTGGCCACGGCGATCTGGCCGATGGCGCCGGGGATGGCGATGGCCTTCACCGCCATCAGGTCCTTGAGCGAGAAATGCAGGCCGACGCCGAACATCAGCAGCATCACGCCGATCTCGGCCAGCTGGTTGGCCAGCGCCTGGTCGGCGACGAAGCCCGGCGTGAACGGCCCGACCACCACCCCCGCGACCAGATAGCCCACCAGCGGCGACAGCCGCAGCCGATTGGCCAGGGCGCCAAGCACGAAGGCCAGGCCCAGGCCGATGGCGATCATGTTGATCAGGGCGGTGTCATGGTGCATCGGAACTCGCAGGGCTGGGGGACAGGGCGATTCTACGGGTGCGCTCCGCGCAGACAACAAAACCCGGCGGCGATGCCGCGGCGAAGCGGGAAAAAGAATGCCCCGGTTTCCCGGGGCATTCCTCGACACGTCCGGCGGGCCGGGCGCGGTTTACCACTTGTAGCCGATGCGCCCGTAGACATAGGCGCCGTTGAAGCCGGCCGGGGAGTAGTTGCTGTACGGCATCTGGCCCCAGGCGTTGACGCTGGTGAAGGCCGGGTTGACCTTGTCCGGGTGCGAATCCAGCACGTTGTCCGCGCCCACGGTCAGCGTCCACTGCTCGCTCGGCTTGAAGCTGGCCGACACGTCCAGCACCCACTGCGGGTCGTAGCCCTGGTCCAGCGCCGGGTTGGTCTGGCGCACGGTGAAGCGGCCGTAGCGGGTGGCGTTCAGGCCCAGCGTCCACTGGTCCGAGGTCCAGGTGCCGCCGAGGATCGCCTTGTCGCGCGGGAAGGCGTCTTCCAGGCGGCCGATCTCGTCGCGCGCCACCAGCGGCGTGGTCAGGCCCAGGCTGGTCAGCACGCCCGGCGAGGGCGCCAGCCGCTGCACTTCGGTCTTGTTGTAGCTGTAGCTGGCGGTCAGGTCCAGGGCGCTGGCGGCCAGCGGGATGTTGTAGCTGCCCACCACGTCCACGCCGCGGGTGCGGGTGTCGGCGGAATTGTTGAAATAGCGGAAGGCGGTGACGTTGTTGATGCCCAGCGAGTTCAGCAGGGCGTTGGTGGCCGCGTTGGTGTTGATGGTGGAGGACAGCAGGATGCGGTCGTCGATGTCGATCTGGAACGCATCGATGGTCAGGTACAGGCGCTCGGCCGGCTGCAGCACCAGGCCCAGGCTGTACGAGGTCGAGGTCTCCGCCTGCAGTGGCTTGGAACCCAGTGCCTGCGCCACGGCGCTGGTCGCCGGGAAGGTGCCCGACTCGACGAACACGCCGTTGGAATAGTTGCTGGTGATGACCTGGTAGCTCTGCTGGGCCAGCGACGGCGCGCGGAAACCGTTGGAGACGGTGGCGCGCAGGGCCACCGTGTCGGTGAACGCATAGCGTGCCGAGAGCTTGCCCGAAGTCTTGCTGCCGAAGTCGGAGTAGTCCTCGTAGCGCGCGGTGGCGCCGGCGGACAGACGGTCGGTGAAATCGGCCTCCAGGCCGGCGTAGACCGCATAGTTGTGGCGGTCGGCATGCACCGCGTTGATCGGGGTGAAGCCGCCGAAGCCCTGCGCGCCGCTGCCCAGGTAGGAGTTGGGTTCGCCCGGCGACTGGTTCCACTTCTCCTGGCGGTACTCGCCGCCGAAGGACAGCGTGACCGGGTAGGCCAGGCCCCAGTCCAGCGACTGCGAGAAATCGGCGTTGACGATGTTCTGCGTGTACTCCAGCGCGCCGTCGTGGAAGCTGGTCGGGCTGTTGGCGCCCAGCGTGTAGTTCATCGTGTTGCGGGTGGCGAAATCGATGCGGCTGTAGCCGTAGTTGTAGCTCACGTCCCAGTTGAAGCCGCCCTCGGTGCTGCCCTTCAGGCCGGCGACCAGCGAACGGTCCTTCAGGTACTGGTTGATCTCCGGCACGAAGCCATCGGGATAGAGCAGCTTGGTCGCCGCGTTGTGGTTCCTCGAGCGGTAGAACGCGAAGGAGGTGATGTCGCGGTTGCTGGCGATGGCGGTGGCGTAGCCGCGCAGGTTGTCGCTGAAATCGAAACCGGCGTTGCCCGACACGGCGCGGGTGTCCACTTCCGGGTCGCCGACCACGAAGGCCTTCACGCCCACGCCCGGGTAATTGCCGGTGTTCGGCGTCGGGTTGCCCGGCAGGCCGTAGGCATTGAACGGGCCGGCGCGGTTGGTACGGTCCTGGTGGGTGAGCTGACCGGCGAAATGCACCGTGCCGCGGCCGTCGGCGAAGCTGACGCCGGTGTCGCCGGAGAGCTGGTACTGCTTGCCGTCGCCGGCCGAGTACTGGCCCAGGTCCAGCGCCAGGCTGCCGCCGTTGCCGGCGCCCTTGAGCACGATGTTGACCACGCCGGCGATGGCGTCCGAGCCGTACTGGGCCGAGGCGCCGTCGCGCAGCACTTCCACGCGCTCGATCGCGGCCACCGGGATGGTGTTCAGGTCCACCGCCGAGGAGCCGCGGCCCATGCTGCCGTTGACGTTGAGCTGGCCGGACAGGTGCCGGCGCTTGCCGTTGACCAGGATCAGCACCTGGTCCGGCGACAGGCCGCGCAGCTGCGCCGGGCGCACGCCGCTGGTGCCGTCGGTCAGCGCCGGGCGCGGGAAGTTGAGCGAGGGCAGGGCGCGCGACAGCGCGGTGGCCAGTTCGGTGGAACCGGTGGCCTGCAGGGCCTCCGGGGTGATGATGTCGATGGGCGACTGCGATTCGGCCACGGTGCGGTCGGCCACGCGGGTACCGGTGACGATCACGGTATCGAGCGTCTGCGCGCCGGACTGGGCGAAGGCGGGGGCAACCGGGAGGCCGAGGGCGATGGCGACGGCAACGGCGAGCGTACTGGACTTGCGGTTCATCAGATTGCAGCTCCGGTATGAATGGGCGGCACCGGCTGACAGGCAATGCCCGTCACGGAGGGGTGGTGCGGTGCGCCATCATGGATTAATGGAATTTTTACGAGGTGTCAAATGCCCATTGGCCTGCCTATATCGTTGCTTTTGAAAGCATTTCGACCGGCATGCGCGGTGCGGGCGTGGGTTGGGGGAGGGCGTCCTAGGACGGAATCCGTGCGCGGGAAGGCGTGAGTCAAGTATTCGTTAACGCTAGAATCGCGTCGCAGGAATGTTGCTTGTGTGCACATTCCTTTTCGTTATAACGGACCCCCTCATGATTTCCCTTCGTAATTTCGCCCTGCGCCGGGGCGAGCGCCTGCTGTTGTCCAACGTCGACCTCACCCTGCATGCCGGCTACCGCGTGGGCGTGGTGGGGCGCAACGGCGCCGGCAAGTCCAGCCTGTTCGCGGCGGTGCGCGGCGAGCTGGAAGCGGACAAGGGGGACGTGTCGCTGCCGGGTAGGATCCGCATCGCCGACGTGGCCCAGGAAACCCCGGCGCTGCCGGACCGCGCCATCGACTTCGTGCTCGGCGGCGACGACGTGGTGGCCGCGGTGCTGGCCGAGGAGGCCGCCGCGACCGCGCGCGAGGACTGGGAGGCGGTGGCCGAGGCGCATACGCGCATGGCCGAGATGGGCGCCTACGACGCCGAGGCGCGCGCCGGCAAGCTGCTGCACGGCCTGGGCTTCCCGGCCGAGACCCACGGCCGGCCGGTGGCGGCGTTCTCCGGCGGCTGGCGCGCGCGCCTGAACCTGGCCCGCGCGCTGATGATGCCCAGCGACCTGCTGCTGCTCGACGAACCGACCAACCACCTGGACCTGGATGCGGTGTACTGGCTGGAACAGTGGCTTCTCAAGTACCCGGGCACGCTGCTGCTGATCTCGCACGACCGCGAGTTCCTTGACAACGTCGCCACCCATACCCTGCACCTGCACGGCGGCAGCGCCCGGCTCTATACCGGCGGCTACACCGATTTCGAGCGCCAGCGCGCCGAGCACCTGCGCCAGCAGCAGATCGCGCACGAGAAGGAACAGGCCGAGCGCGCCCACCTGCAGAGCTTCATCGACCGCTTCAAGGCGCAGGCCAGCAAGGCCACCCAGGCGCAGAGCCGCATGAAGCGCCTGGCCAAGATGGCCGGCACCGAAGCGGTGCGCGCCGAGCGCGAGTTCCGCATCGAGTTTTCCGAGCCGGCCAAGCTGCCGTTCTCGCTGATCCGCCTGAACCACGTCGATTGCGGCTATCCCGCAGAGCCCCTCTCCCACCGGGAGAGGGGTTGGGGTGAGGGTACGGGGCGAAGCCCGCGGGGCGATCAAGCGCACGAGGCTTCGCCCGAACCCTCATCCGGCGCTGCGCGCCACCTTCTCCCGGAGGGAGAAGGGAAGAGCACGGTCATCCTGAAGGATGTCGGCTTCGGCCTGGAAGCGGGCCAGCGCGTCGGCCTGCTCGGCCCGAACGGCGCCGGCAAGACCACGCTGGTCAAGACGCTGGTGGGCGACCTGCCGCCGCTGGCCGGCGAGCGCAGTGCGCACCCGGACATGAAGATCGGCTACTTCGCCCAGCACACGGTGGAATCGCTGCGCGAAGGCGCCACGCCGATGGACCACTTCCGCGAGATCGACCCGGATGGCATCAACCAAAACTTCCGCGACTTCCTCGGCAAGTGGAATTTCCCCGGCGACCGCGCGTTCGAGCCGGTGGACGGTTTCTCCGGCGGCGAGCGCGCGCGCCTGGCGCTGGCGCTGATCGCCTGGCAGCAGCCCAACGTGCTGCTGCTCGACGAACCGACCAACCACCTGGACCTGGAAATGCGCGAGGCGTTGGCCGAGGCGCTGAGCGTGTTCGAGGGCGCCATCGTCATGGTCTCGCACGACCGCCACCTGATCGGCCTGGTCTGCGACACCTTCTGGCGCGTGGCCGACGGCGTGGTCGAGCCGTTCGCCGGCGACCTGGACGAATACGCCGCGTGGCTGCGCACCCGCGCCAGCGCGCAGGGCGCGCGCAGCAAGGCCGATCGCGTGGAGAAGGTGGAGGCGCCCGCGCCGGCGCAGGTGGCCGCCCCGGCCCGGCCGGCCACGGCAAAGAAGCCGGTCAACCCGCACAAGCTGGAAGCGGCGGAGAAGAAGGTCGAGCAGCTGGGCGCGGCGCTGGCGGACATCGACCGCCAGCTGGCCGACCCGGCCAACTACGCCGACGCGGCGAAGATGACCCGGCTCGGCGGCGAGCGCGACGTGCTCGCCCAGCAGCTGGAGCAGGCCGAAGCGGCGTGGATGGAGCTGCTGGACTAGACCGCGCCGCCCCCTGTCTCTCGTAGGAGCGACCGTAGGAGCGACTTCAGTCGCGAAGGAGCTTCACCGGTAAAGCCTCATCGCGACTGAAGTCGCTCCTGCCGACGGCCGGCGCCTACGCCCCCTGCGCCTGCAGCCACAGGCGGAAGCGCCGCAGCGGCTCGCGCTCGTGGCGCGAGCGCAGCCGCGTCAGCCAGTAGCGGCCCAGCTCCAGGGTCTGCGCGAAGGGTTGCAGCAGCCGGCCGTCGGCCAGGTCCTGCTCGAACATGCGCAACGGCAGCAGCGCCACCCCGGCACCCGCGGCGGCGGCGCTGGCCAGCGCCAGCGAGGAATCGAACGCCGGGCCGCGCGCCTCCACGCCGCTCACGCCGGCCGCGTGCAGCCAGCGCGGCCATTCGTCGTTGCGGTAGGAGCGCAGCAGCGGCACCGCGGCCAGGTCGCGCGGCTGGCGCAGGCGCCGCGCCAGCGATGGCGCGCACACCGGTGCGAACGGCGCCTCGACGATCGGCGTGCACTCTTGGCCCTGCCAGTCGCCGTCGCCGAAGCGGATCGCCAGGTCCAGGCCTTCGCCGGCCAGGTCGATGCGGTTGTTGTGGGTCTGCAGGCGCAGCTCGATGTCCGGGTGGGAGGCCTCGAAATCGCCCAGCCGCGGCAGCAGCCAGCCGGTGGCGAAGGTGCCGACCACGCCCACCGTCAGCACCTCGCGGAAGCGGCCGCCGGTGTAGCGGTCCAGGGCGATGGCGATGCGGTCGAAGACGTCGGTGAGCACCGGCTGCAGGGCCGCGCCCTCGTCGGTGAGCGCTACCCCGCGCGGCAGGCGGTGGAACAACGTCACCTGCAGGCGCTCTTCCAGCGTGCGGATCTGGTGGCTCAGCGCGGCCTGGCTGACGCACAGCTCCAGCGCCGCGCGGGTGAAGTTGAGGTGGCGCGCGGCCGCCTCGAAGGCGCGCAGGGCGTTGAGCGGGAGCTGGGGACGGATCATGCCGGAGCCATGACGACAGGTGATGGGTGGCGCCATTATTCCTGCATGGAACGGCGGAAGCGTGGGATTTGCTGCCAATAAATCTAATGGCTGCCGATGGTTTTTCGTGCTGGTGGCGTGCGGCCGCGGCTTCCAATAATCGGCGCCACCCAACGCCCAAGGAGAGCTTCCGCATGATCGCCCGTCGCCAGTTCCTCGCTTTCGGTGGCGCCGCCCTTGCCGGCGTCGTCGCCGTGCCCGCGCTGGCCCACGCGGCCGCCACGGCGGCCCCCGTCCCCGCGGCCGGCGATTTCGCCACGCTGGAGGCCGGAAGCGGCGGGCGGCTGGGCGTGTGCCTGTGGCATCCGGCCAGCGGCGCGCGCTTCGGCCACCGCATGGACGAGCGCTTCCCGATGTGCAGCACCTTCAAGTTCCTGCTCGCCGCCGCGGTGCTGCACCGCGCCGGGCAGGGCCGGCTGTCGCTGGACCGGCGCGTGCCGGTGCGGGATGCGGACCTGCTCGACCACTCGCCGGTCACCGCGCGCCATGCCGGCAAGGACCTGACGGTGCGCGACCTGTGCCGGGCAACCATGACCACCAGCGACAACGCCGCGGCCAACCTGCTGCTGCCGCTGGTCGACGAGCCGGCCGGGCTGACCGCCTTCCTGCGCACGCAGGGCGATGCGGTCACCGTCACCGCGCGCTACGAACCGGACGCCAACCGCTTCGCGCCGGGCGACCCGCGTGACACCACCAGCCCGGCGGCGATGGCCGGCAACCTGCAGCGGTTCGTGCTCGGCGATGCGCTGGACGAGGCCTCGCGGCGGCAGCTGGCCGACTGGCTGATCGACAACGGGACCGGCGACGCGCGCCTGCGCGCGGGCCTGCCCGAGGGCTGGCGGGTGGGCGACAAGACCGGCAGCAACGGCCGCGACACCACCAACGACATCGCCGTACTGTGGCCCGAGCGCGGCGGCTCGCCCTGGGTGCTGGCCAGCTACCTGCAGGGCGCCGCGCTGGACGACGCCGGCCGCAACGCGGTCCTGCGCCGGGTCGGCGAACTGGCCGCCGCGCACCTGGGCTGAGCCACGGCCGGGTGCCACGCGGTGGCAGCCACCGCCCGCCTCCGGCCCGCGCTTCCGGCGGTGCGCAGGCGCGAAGCGCGCGTGTACCCTGTGCGCCTCGTCGGAACGGAAACCGTGCGCATGAGCCGCGAACTGGTCTACCTGTCGTTGATCTTCGCGCTGCTGGTGATCCCGCGCGCGCTGCAGCGTTTCTGCTTGCCGGCACCGCTGACCTGCCTGGCGTTCGGCATCGGCGCGATGCTGTGGCTGGGCGACGGTGCGCACGACCCGGTGGTGACGCTGCTGGCCACACTGGGCATTTCCTCCCTGTTCCTGTTCGCCGGCCTCGAAGTGGACCTGCAGGACCTGCGGCGCGGCATGTGGCCGCTGCTGGTGCATCTGCTGGTCCGCAGCCTGACCCTGGCCGGCGTGGGCTGGCTGGGCTGGCGCTACGGCGGCCTGCAGTGGCAGGCCGCGGGGCTGCTGGCGCTGGCGCTGCTCACGCCGTCCACCGGCTTCATCATGGATTCGCTCGCGCGCCTGGGCCTGGACGAGGCCGAACGGTTCTGGGTGAGCAGCAAGGCCATCGCCGGCGAACTGCTGGCGCTGGCGGCGCTGTTCGTGGTGCTGCAGGCCGGCGATCCCGCGCACATGGCGCTGTCCAGCCTGGCGCTGCTGGCGATGATGGTGGGCCTGCCGCTGCTGTTCGTCGGCCTCGGCCGCTGGGTGGCGCCGCATGCGCCGGGCTCGGAGTTCTCGCTGCTGGTGATGGTCGGCCTGCTCGCGGCCTACATCACCTATTCGCTGGGCGTGTACTACCTGGTGGGCGCCTTCATCGCCGGCCTGGTCGCGCGCCTGCTGCAGCAGCGCATGCCGCTGCTGGCCTCGCACGAGAACCTGCACGCGCTGCGCCTGTTCGCTTCGTTCTTCGTGCCGTTCTACTTCTTCAACGCCGGCACCCATGTGCCCGGCGACGCGCTCAGCTTCGAGGCGCTGGGACTGGGGCTGGTGATCACCCTGGTGGTGCTGCCGCTGCGCGTGGCGGTGGTCTGGCTGCAGCGGCGGGTGCTGTTCGGCGAGAGCTTCCAGTCCAGCCTGCGGGTGTCGCTGGCGCTCTCGCCGACCCTGATCTTCACCCTGGTGCTGGCCGGCATCATGCGCGAACGCTTCGACGCGCCGGCGGTGCTGTACGGCGCGCTGCTGCTGTACGCGGCCTTGAACACGCTGCTGCCGTCACTGCTGCTGCGCGCGCCGCTGAGCGTGGACCCGCTGCGCGGCGAGGCCGCGCAGGAAGCGGCGGTGGCGCAGGAAACGGCCACGGTGCCGGCGCCGGGCGCTTCGCCCGCGATCGACGCCGCCAGGCCGCCGTCCGGCTAGCCCGCGCGGAGGCGGCTATCATCCCGGCCCGTGGCGCCGCCCGCCCTGCGGCGCACCGACAACGGGGCAGGTGGTGGACAGCGACAACTGGCAGCGCGTGCGCGAACTCTTCGATGCGGTCTGCGACCTGCATCCCTCGCAGTGGCGGACCGAACTGGCGCGGCTGAGCGCCGATCCGCAGGTCGTGGCCGAGACCCTGGAGCTGCTGCAGGGGCAGACCGCCGACCTGTCGCGCGCGCAGCCGCCGCTGCGGGAACTGCTCGACGCCGGCGTGCGCGCCGAGCTGGCCGAGGGCGAGCGGCTGGGGCCCTGGCAGCTGTGCGAACGCCTGGCCAGCGGCGGCATGGGCGTGGTGTTCCGCGCCGAACGCGCCGACGGGCTGTACGCGCAGGAGGTGGCGATCAAAGTCCTGCACGCCGCGCCCGACCCGCGCATCGCCGAGCGGCTGGCGGCCGAACGGCGCATCCTCGCCGGCCTGCAGCATCCGAACATCGCGCGCCTCTACGACGGCGGCACCACCGCCGGCGGCCAGCCCTACCTGGTGATGGAATACGTGCACGGCGCGGCGCTGGACGCGTACTGCCGGCAGCGGCAGCTGGACCTGCGCCAGCGGCTGGCGCTGTTCCTGGAGGTGTGCGCGGCGGTGCAGGCCGCGCATGCGCGGCTGGTGCTGCATTGCGACCTCAAGCCGGCCAACATCCTGGTGCGCGCCGACGGCGGGCCGGTGCTGCTGGATTTCGGCATCGCGCGGCTGATCGGGAACGACGGCAGCCAGGGGCGCGTGCAGTTTTTCACTGCCGGCTACGCCGCGCCGGAACTGCGCGCCGGCGAGCCGGCCGGCATGGCCAGCGACGTCTACAGCCTGGGCGTGGTCCTGGCCGGCCTGCTGTGCGCGCAGGACGCCTCGCGCGGGCTGGCCACGGGGCGGGCGCCGGTGGCGCCCAGCCAGCTGGCGGACGCGCGCTGCGCCTGGCGCGGCGCATTGCGCGGCGACCTCGATGCGATCGCGATGCGGGCGGTGGCCGCGTCCGCGCAGGAGCGCTACGCCTCGGTCGAGGCGCTGGCGGCCGACGTGCGCCGCTACCTGCAGCACCGGCCGGTAGCGGCACGGGGCGGCGGCGGTTTCTATCGCGGCGGGCGCTGGCTGCGGCGCAACTGGAAGGGCGCCGCCGCGCTGGCCGGCGTCGCGCTGCTGGCCGGCGTTTTCGTCTGGCGGCTGGCCGACGCCCGCGCCGAGGCCGAGCGGCAGGCGCAGGTCGCCGAACAGGTGAGCGCGTTCCTGGTGTCGATGTTCGAGGCGGCCGACCCGCGCGAGAAGGGCGCGCGCGCCGGCGTGGACATCACCGCACGCGAAGTGCTCGACCGCGCCGCGGCGCGGGTGGACGCCGGGCTGGCGGCCTCGCCCGAGGTGCAGGCCCGGCTCAAGGGCGTGATCGGGCTGGCCTACCGCAACATGGGCGACCTGGTGCGCGCCAACCCGATGATGCGCGCCTCGGCCGAAGCGCTGGCCGAGCGCGGCGGCGCAAGGAACATCGACGAGGCCGCGCGCCAGTTCAACCTGCTGGCCGGCAGCCACGCCAACAACCGCGACGGACGCGAGGGCGAGGCGCTGGCGCGGCGCGCGCTGGCGCTGCTGGGCGAGCAGCCGGCCGACAGCTTCCGCGTCGCCCAGTCCTACAACTCGCTGGGCCTGTCGCTGCTGTCCGAGCAGCGCTATGGCGAGGCGGAGCTGGCCTTCCGGCAGGCATTGCAGCGGCACGAGCTGGCGCGGCGCGACCAGTTCATCGGCGTGACCCTGGACAACCTGGGCATGGTGTACCGGCGCAAGGGCGACCTGGCGGCCGCCGCGGCGATGTTCGAGCGCTCCACGCCGATCTTCCTGCGCCTGTTCGGGGAGACGTCCTTCGACTACTGGTCCAGCCACAGCGAGCGCAGCCTGGTGCTGCTCGACCAGGGGCGGCTGGACGACGCCATCGCCGCGTTCGAGGCCAACCTGGCGCGCGCGCCGCGCATCTTCGGCGAGCGCAGCGTGTACTACATCAGCGAGAACAACCGCCTGGCCGGCGCGCTGATCCGCCGCGGCGACTACCTGCGGGCCGACGGACACGTGCGCACCGCGCTGCGCCTGTCCGCCGCGGTGATGGGCCAGGACAGCTTCAACTACTCGGCGATGCTGGAGACGGCGGCGCAGCTGGCCGAGGCCCGCGACGACCTGCCCGCCGCCGAGGCCGCCTGGCGCAGTGCGCTGGCGGTGCGCCGCGCGGCGATCGGCGGCGACCACCCCGATACGCTGGACCTGGAACTGCAGCTGGGGTTGTTCCTCGCCCGCCAGGGCCGCGCCGAAGGCGACGCGCTGGTGCGGCGCGCCCACCAGCTGTGGTTGCCGCGCATTCCAGCCACCAGCGCCAACGGGCTGCGCCTGCGCCAGGGATGGGCCGAGTGGCTGTTGTGGACGGGCCGGATCGCCGAAGCCGACGCCGCGCTGGCGGCGCTGCGTGGCGACGCCGCGGCGGCCGGTCCCGAGACGGCGCTGCGCCAGCAGGCGCTGCAGGCGATGCTGCTGCAGCGCCGTGGCGAGGATGATGCGGCGGTCGCGGCGTGGCGCGCGATGGTGGTCGCCAGCACGCGCCTGCTCGGCGCGTCCTCGGCGCGGACGGCGCGCTCGCGCGTCGCGCTGGCCGATGCCCTGGTCGCCGCCGGCCAGCGCGGCGACGGCGAAACCGCACAGGCGTTGCCGGTGCTCCGCGCGCAGCTGGCCGCCGGCAGCCCGCTGCTGCGGCGCCTGGCGCAATCGCGGCAGTGAGCCCGGGCGGCTTGTCGCCGGCGGAGGCAGCGGCTACGGTCGGGGGCATGAAACGTTCCGTGCTCGCAGGTCTCCTGCCGTTGTTCCTCGTTCCGGTGGCGTCGATGGCGGCGCCGGTTTCCCGCGCTGCCGACGATGCCGGCGCCGCCGCCTTCCTGGCCGCGCTGGCACAGCACTGCGGCCAGGCCTTCGCCGGCCGCGTGGTCGCCAACCGCCCGGCCAGCGCAGCGCCCGATCCGTTCGAGGGCAAGGCGCTGGTGATGCACGTGCGCGGATGCGACGCACCGGAGCAGGAGCTGCGCGTGCCGTTCCATGTCGGCGAGGACCGTTCGCGGACCTGGGTGCTGACCCGCGTCGGCGAGCGCCTGCGCCTGAAGCACGACCACCGCCACGCCGACGGCACGGCGGATGCGGTCACGCTCTACGGCGGCGACACCCGCGACGCCGGTACCGCGCTGCGCCAGGAATTCCCGGTGGACGCCGAGTCCGTGGCGATGTTCGGGCGCGAAGGCCTCGCCGGCTCGGTGCGCAATACCTGGGCGATGGAAGTGGAGCCGGGCAGGCGTTTCCTCTATGAACTGTCGCGTCCGGACGGCCGCCTGTTCCAGGTCGAGTTCGATCTGTCGCGACCGGTGGACGTGCCGCCGCCGCCGTGGGGCGCCACGCTGCCGGCCACGGAAAAGGGCGCCTGACGGCGCCCTTGGATTCCCGCGGGAGGCTGGCGTCAGCGGGCGCCGAAGCGCGCGCGGCACCCGCCGTTCACCCACAGGCTGTTGCCGTTGTAGCCCCAGTTGCGGCCTTCCACGCACTGCGTCCTGGACAGCTGCTGGATCAGCACCGGACGGCCCTGGCGGCGTTCCCAGGCGCACGAACGCATGCGGTTGTCGTCGCTGCTGCACTCGATGCTGTAGTTGGAACCGCCCCAGTTGCCGCCGTTGCCGCCGCCCCAGCCGCCGCCGCGGCCCTCGGCGAACTCCGCGCGGCAACCGTCGCTGACCCACACCGCGCCGTTGCTGCTGCCCCAACTGCGACCCTCGACGCACTGCGACTTGGACAACTGCCGCACCAGGGTGGCGCGCCGCCAGTCGGTGCGGCACACGCGCTGGCGGTTGTCGTTGCTCTCGCAGCGGGTGGTCCGGCCATCGCCGGCATTGCCGCCGCCCCAGCCGCCGCGGCCTTCGGCGAATTCGGCGCGGCAGCCGTTGTTGACCCACACCGAACCGTTGTTGCTGCCCCAGTTGCGGCCTTCGATGCACTGGGTCTTGGACAACTGCCGGACCAGGGTGGCGCCGCGCCAGCCGGTGTTGCACACGCGCTGGCGGTTGTCGTTGCTTTCGCAGCGGATGGTGCCGCCGTTGTTGCCGCCCCAGTTGCCGCCGCCGTCGTTCCAGCCGCCGCCGCGGCCGGGGCCAAAGTCGGCGCGGCAGCCGTTGCTGACCCAGACTGCGCCATCGCGGCTGCCCCAGTTCTGGCCTTCCACGCAGCGGGTGTTGGAGAGCTGGCGCACGACGATGGCATCGCGCCAGCCGGTATTGCAGACCTGCTGGCGGTTGTTGACGCTTTCGCAGCGCACCGCGGCCACCGTGCCCGGACCGTTGCCGTAGGCCGGCTGTGCGGCGGCATCGGTGGCGAGGAAGGCGCCCGGCAGAAGGGCGGTCAGTCCGGCGAGCAGCAGCGTGCGGTTCATGGCGGCATCCCTGTTCAGGTTTGGATGGGGCGAACTATAGGGAGAGTCCGGCTTAAGCGGGCGTGACTGCCGGTCGGATTTGCCCCGTTCGCCGGGCGGCCGCAGAATAGCCGGCTCGCCGGCGTCCTCCCGTGCCGGTATTGCCCCTGCGGAGCCCCTCCATGCGTACCCACTTCTGCGGCCTGGTCGACGAGACCCTGATCGGCCAAACCGTGACCCTCGCCGGCTGGACCGACGTCGCCCGCAACCAGGGCGGCGTCTGCTTCATCGATCTGCGCGATCATGAAGGCATCGTGCAGGTGACGGTGGAGATCGACAACGCCGAAGTGTTCGCCGTGGCCGCCTCGCTGGGCTACGAGGACGTGCTGCAGGTCGAAGGCGTGGTGCGCGCGCGCCACGCGGTCAACGACAAGATGCGCACCGGCAAGGTGGAAGTGATCGCCAGCCGCATCGCCGTGCTCAACAAGGCCGCCCCGCTGCCGTTCCACGCCCACGAGAACCCGGGCGAGGACACCCGCCTGAAGTACCGTTACCTGGACCTGCGCCGCCCGGAAATGCAGCGCATGCAGCGCACCCGCATCAAGCTGGTGCAGGCGCTGCGCCGCCACCTGGACGCGCGCGGCTTCCAGGACATCGAGACCCCGATCCTGACCAAGGCCACCCCGGAAGGCGCGCGCGACTTCCTGGTGCCGGCGCGCATGCACCCGGGCGAGTTCTACGCGCTGCCGCAGAGCCCGCAGCTGTTCAAGCAGATCCTGATGGTGGCCGGCTTCGACCGCTACTACCAGATCGCGCGCTGCTTCCGCGACGAGGCGCTGCGCGCCGACCGCCAGCTGGAATTCACCCAGCTGGACATGGAGTTCGCCTTCGTGCGCGAGCGCGACGTGCAGGATTTCGTCGAGGACATGATCCGCTCGATCTTCAAGGAAGTGGTGGACGTCGAACTCGACGCGCAGTTCCCGCGCATGACCTGGGCCGAGGCGATGCGCCGCTACGGTTCGGACAAGCCGGACCTGCGCATCGCGCTGGAGCTGGTGGACGTGGCCGCGCTGGTCAAGGACAGCGAGTTCGCCGTGTTCACCGGCCCGGCCAATGACCCGGAAGGCCGCGTCGCCGCGCTGCGCATCCCGGGCGGCGCGTCGCTGAGCCGCAAGCAGATCGACGAGTACGCCGCGCACGCCGCCAGGTACGGCGCCAAGGGCCTGGCCTACATCAAGATCGACGAGGCCGGCGCGGTCAGTTCGCCGATCCAGAAGTTCTTCGGCGAGGAATCCTTCGCCGCGCTGGTCAAGCACGTCGGCGCCGGCAACGGCGACATCGTGTTCTTCGGCGCGGGCGGCTACAACAAGGTGTCCGACTTCATGGGCGCGCTGCGGCTGAAGGCCGGCAAGGACTTCGGCCTGGTCGCCGACGGCTGGCGCCCGCTGTGGGTGACCGACTTCCCGATGTTCGAATGGGACGACGAGGAGCAGCGCTACGTCGCACTCCACCACCCGTTCACCGCGCCGGCGGTGGACGACGTGGCCGACCTGCGCGCCAATGCCCGGACCGCGGTGTCGCGCGGTTACGACATGGTGCTCAACGGCAACGAGATCGGCGGCGGCTCGATCCGCATCCATCGCCCGGAAATGCAGAGCGCGGTGTTCGAGCTGCTCGGCATCGGCGCCGAGGAAGCGCGCGCCAAGTTCGGCTTCCTGCTCGACGCGCTGAACTACGGCGCGCCGCCGCACGGCGGCATCGCCTTCGGCATCGACCGCATCGCCGCGCTGATGGCCGGCACCGAGTCGATCCGCGACGTGATCCCGTTCCCCAAGACCACCGGCGCGCAGTGCCTGATGACCGACGCACCATCGCCGATCGCCGATGCGCAACTGGCCGAAGTGCACGTGCAGGTGCGTCCGCAGCCGGCCAGGGGCTGACGGGGCGATGCCCGGCACCATCCGCCGCGCCACGCCCGCTGACGCCGGCGTGCTGTGCACGCTGGCCGAGCGCACCTTCGTGGAGACGTTCGGCCACCTGTACCCGGCGGACGACCTGGCGTTCTACCTGTCCATCGCCTACCCGGTGGACGTGCAGCGCGAACAGCTGGAATCTGGCGACTACGCGGCATGGCTGCTGGAAGTCGACGGCGAGGCGGCCGGTTTCGCCTTCGCCGGCCCCTGCGGTTTGCCGCATCCCGACGTCCGGTCCGGCGATGGCGAACTGAAGCGCTTGTACGTGCTGCGCGAACATCAGGGCGGCGGCTGGGGCGGCAAGCTGTTTGCCGAGGCCGAGCGCTGGTTGCTGGAAGCCGGCCCGCGCACGTTGTGGATCGGCGTCTGGTCGGAAAACCTCGGCGCACAACGCTTCTATGGCCGCCACGGCTTCGGGAAAACGGGCGAATACGAATTCCCGGTCGGCCGCGTGCGCGACCGCGAGTTCATCCTGTGCCGGCCCGTGGGTGCCACCGCAGCCTAGGGCAGGTGCTTCCCATGCAACGATGATGCGGCGGACCTCGCGGCCCGCCGCATCCTGTTCGCGCCTGCCGGCTTGCTTACCGCGCGGTTGCCTGCACGGCCTGCTCGATCACTGCGGCCACGGCCTGCGGCTGCGAGGTCATCACCACGTGCGAGGCACCGGGGATCACCACCGTGCCGCGTGAGCCGGCCCGGTCGGCCATGTACTGCAGCGCCCGGGCCGGGATGTTCCTGTCGGCATCGCCGTAGATGAACCACGCGGGGGTGTCCTTCCAGCGCGGCTGGCGGCTGGCCTCGGTCAACGCTGCTTGGGACAACGGACGCTGGGTTGCGGCCATTACCGCAGCCTCGGCCTCGGGGACATCGCTGGCGAACTGCTGCCAGAACGCATCCTGGCGGATGTACAGGTCTTCGCCACCATCGGCGTGCCGTACCGGCTCGGCCAGCGCGGCGGGCAGGGTGCTGCCGGGGAAACGGCCGGTCAGCTCCAGCACGGTTTCACCCTGTTCGGGGGCAAAGGCGGCCACGTATACCAGCGCCTTGATCTTCGGGTTGGCATGGACGTTGGAAATCACCGCGCCGCCGTAGGAGTGGCCGACCAGCACCACCGGGCCGGGCGCCCGCTCGACCAGGCCGTCGACCACCTCGGCATCGCCGGCCACGCTGCGCAGCGGGTTGCCCGCGGCGACCACGGTGTAGCCGCGGGCGGTTAGGCGCGGCACCACGCCGTTCCAGCTGGCCGATTCGGCGAATGCGCCGTGGACGAGGATGACGGTGGTGTTCCGGCCGTCGGCTTCGGCGGCCGATGCGTCGGCAGCGAAGGCCGTGGTGGCGGCGATGGCAGTGGCCAGGGCGATGGACTTGAACGACTTCATGGCGGATCTCCTTCCGGTCTGTGGTGGGCTGGCCGGTCGGCCAGTGGAGTCCAAGATACGGAGCCGGCCCGGACTGCATGATGCTTGAAATCCTGAAAACATGATCCATCGTCCTGATTGCGGTATGGGCTCACGCGGCACTCCGTCGCTGCCAGGTCCGGCCCTCAGCGACCGGAGCTGGCCTCCCGCACGCCGGCTCCGGTGAACGGCGTTCCACCGGGGGCGCGGCAGGCGATGAAGCCGGCATCCAGGGCGGCGATGGCTGCATTGACCCGCTGCGGGTCCTGTTCCGCATGCCCGGACACGGGGGCGATGCCGAGGCGCGCCATCTGCGCATCGTCGAAGTACAGGAAGTGGCGTGGCGCCGGCGAGGGGCCACCGCAGTGCGCATCGTCGAGCGAATCCACGGCCAGCGCGTCGAACCCGTGCACGATGCGCGGATCGACGCCGATCCGGTGGTAGAGCGCATCCTGGCGCGCCTGCGATGCATCCAGCGATTGCCCGATCGCCCGGCGGTTGGCCTCCGGATCGGGCACCGTCGCCCCCTGCGGTCCATCCAGGTATGCCTCCAGCATGGCCAGCGCCCGGGCGCGGTTGCCGGCGGAGAAGCCGCCGTGGAAGAGCAGCAGCGCCGCGGGCTGGACATGGCGGTCGCGCACGCCGGCATAGAAGTAGTTGGCGCATGCCGAAGCGCAGACCCCGACCACGTGCACGCTGGCGTCGCGGGCCTGCAGCTTCTCGGCCAGCGCCAGCGCGGTTTCCGAATCCCCGCCGCGCGAACGCACGACCAGCAGCGGCTGCGCCGTCTCCGGGACCGCGTCGATCCAGGCGTGCAGCGCCTCCAGCGAGCCATTCGCGACGACGCCATCGAAACAGGCGGCCGCCGGGGAAAGAACCAGGGTTTGTGGATCGTCTTCCTGGTCGTTCCAGGCGCGGCTCTCGATCCAGGCGTGGCATGCCTGCACCGGATCGGCGGCTTGCGCGGCGTCGGCCCGGGTGGGGGAAGCGCTGCCCAGAAGCATCAGAAGGGACATCAGGGGGGTAATCATCGGTAGTCATCCAGAGGGGGAGGAGGGGCGGAATCAATGACGTGCGGGCACCGGTTCGGCGGCGACCGCCATGCGTGAACCGGTCATGGCGTTGGCCGGTCAACCGTGCAGGCAGGCCGCCCGGCGGAAAGCGTCGGCCAGGCAGGCATTCCGTTCCGGCGCATCATCCGGCCGGCGCCATGCGACCACGCCATCCGGCCGGACCAGCGAGACGCCGCGTGCGGTCACGCCATAGGCAGCGTTGAATGCGTCCGGGTGGTCGAACCGGACGTCCACGCCGACATGCACGGTATCCAGCGGCAACCCCAGGCGCCCGGCCATTTCCCTGCCGGCGGCGATCCACTCCGGGGCCTGGCTGAGCAGGGTGAAGTGGCGCGTGGACAGGTCGATCGTCGAGATGCGGGCGCCCTGCCGGGTGATCCAGGCATGCGGCGCACGGGTGCCTGGCTGGCCGGCCCAGACCTCCGGCGCGGCGGCGGGAGGCAGTTCCGCACCGGCGCCGAGGACGATGTGCGAGCGCTGCAACTGGCCCAGTTCCATCGCCGCATCGCCGTACAGGGTGGTTTCCAGCGGGGACTCCAGCCAGCGCGCATAGTCGGGCCGGGCGAAGGTCTGCTGGTGGCGCAGCCAAGCGATCGGCTGGCGCTCGCTGCCGTAGCTGTCCAGCAGGGATGGATGGGAGACACCCTGCAGCACCAGTTGCAGTTTCCAGGCCAGGTTGCCGGCATCGTCGATGCCGGTGTTGGCGCCGAAACCGCCGCGCGTGGGCGGGAGCTGGTGCGCGGCGTCGCCGAGCAGGAACACGCGCCCGCGGCTGTAGGCATCGGCGATGCGGCCTGCCATCTCCCAGCGGCCGGTGGTCATCCGGTCGAACGGGAGGTCCATGCCCAGCGCGGCATGGATCGCGTCGTCGAGCTCGGCTTCGCCGCGGGGCCGGTCGTCGTCGAACATCAGCACCCAGCGGCCGTCGCCATAGGTGGTCAGGAAGCCCTGCACGCGCGGATTATCGATCTGGAACTGCTGGACCCCGCGCTCCAGCCATGCATCGGCACCGGGGCAATGGAACAGGACGCTGCGCAGGGTGCGCAGGTACCCGACCCCGTGGCGGGCAATGCCGGCCTGTTCGCGGACCGGGCTGGCGGCACCGTCGCAGGCCAGCAGGTACGTCGCGTGGAGTTCATGGGCGGCGCCGCCGGCGCGGTCGCCGATGGTGGCGACGATGCCGTCTTCCACCTCGCGCCAGCCGAGCAGGCGCTGCCCGTACCTCAGGTCCGCGCCGCGCTCGATCGCGGCCTGGCGCAGTATCGGTTCGAGCCTGTCCTGGGCGATGGCGGCGCCACGGCATGGCGAGTATGCCGATGCCGGCGGTTCCGGCTTACCCGGCGTCCATGGCAGCGGCTCGCTCCAGTGGCCGGCAAGGCTCTGCGCCTTGACCCGGCGCAGCCGGCTCCCGGGCGGTGCCTGCGGTATGCGCTCGCCGATGCCGGCCGCGCGGTACAGCTCCAGGGTGCGCTCGGTGAAGCCCATTGCGCGCGGGTGTGGCGAACTGCCCGGATGCTTCTCGACGAGCACGTGGGCGACGCCGCGCGTGGACAGGAACAGCGAGGTGGACAAGCCGACAAGGCTCCCACCGACGACGAGGACGGGGGTGTGGTGCATGGCAGGGACTCCAGATCGAATGCCGCAGGCGACGGCAAAGGCCGTGGCCGGGCTTCCTGGAAAGCAGCGTTCGGGATTGCCAACGGGGTGGCTACGCGCGCGCGGCGACAGGAAGCGGCACACGTCCGCCTTCCGTCGTGGTCCGCGTCCCCATCGGGGCTGGAACAGGGCTGCCTGGCAATTGCCGGTTGGCAGCTGGCCGGGGCTCACCACGCCGGCCCGCCTTTTTCGACCGGGCTTTTGTATCGCAGGCGAGAACCGCTGGCAAGGTGCGGTGCCGGCGATCGACCTGCCTTCACCGCGGGGACGGCCGCAGCCAGCTGCGGCCGTCCGGTTCGCCGATGCGCTACCTGCTTACTTGCGCAGGAAGGCCAGCAGATCCTGGTTGACGCGATCCTTGTGCGTCTCGGTCAGGCCATGCGGCGCGCCCGGGTAGACCAGCAGCTCGGCACCGTCGACCAGCGCGGCCGAGGCCCTGCCGGAACCGTCGATCGGCACGATCTGGTCGTCGTCGCCGTGGATCACCAGGGTGGGCACGTCGAACTTCTTCAGGTCGTCGCGGAAGTCGGTGGCCGAGAACGCGGCGATCGAGTCGTAGGTGTTCTTGTGCCCGCCCTGCATGCCCTGCGCCCACCAGCTGTCGATCAGGCCCTGCGAAACCTCGGCGCCGGGACGGTTGAAGCCGTAGAACGGGCCCGAGGCAAGGTCGAGGTACAGCTGCGAGCGGTTTTCCAGCGAGGCCTTGCGAATGCCGTCGAACACGTCGAGCGGCAGCCCACCCGGGTTGTCGACGGTGCGCAGCATCAGCGGCGGCACGGCGCTGACCAGCACCGCCTTCTTCACCCGGCCGGTACCGTGGCGGCCGATGTAGCGCGCCACCTCGCCGCCGCCGGTGGAGAAGCCGACCAGGGTGACGTCGTCGAGGCCGAGGGCCTGGATCACCGCGGCCAGGTCGTCGGCGTAGTGGTCCATGTCGTTGCCGTCCCAGGGCTGGCTGGAACGGCCGTGGCCGCGGCGGTCGTGGGCGACCACGCGGTAGCCCTGTCCGGCCAGGAAGATCATCTGCGACTCCCAGCTGTCCGAGCTCAGCGGCCAGCCGTGGCTGAAGGTGACGACCGGACCGTCCTTCGGGCCCCAGTCCTTGTAGTACAGCTGCACGCCGTCGGCAGTGGTGATGTGGCTGCCCTGCACGGTGGCGCGGGCAGCGATCCGGTCAGGGCTTTCGGTGGCCTGGGCGCCAGTGGCGGCGACGGTATTGGTGATGGTGTTCATGGTCATGGTTCTCCTGGTCAGGGGGGGTGCATGGGAAGGGTCAGTCGGCGACCACGAGCGACACGTCGATGTTGCCGCGGGTGGCGTTGGAATACGGGCAGACCACGTGGGCCTGTTCGACCAGGGCCTGTGCCTGGTCGCGCGGCAGCCCCGGCAGGCGGATGGTCAGTTCGACCTCGATGCCGAAGCCGCTGGCGATGGGGCCGATGCCGACCTTGCCGGTGATCCGGCTGTCGGCGGGCAGGGCCAGCTTCCGGCGGCCGGCGACGAGCTTCAGCGCGCCGAGGAAGCAGGCCGAATAGCCGGCGGCGAACAACTGCTCGGGATTGGTGCCGTCGCCGCCGGCGCCACCGAGCTCGCGCGGGGTGGACAGCTTCACGGCCAGGGCGCCGTCGGAGGAAAGGGCTTGGCCTTCGCGGCCACCGGTGGCAGTGGCGGTGGCGGCGTAGAGGATCTTGTCGATGGACATGGCGGGTTCCTTGGCTGGAGGGATGGGTGCCCGGCGGGCAGGACCTACTTTGCGCGCCCGGCTGATACGATCTGCGACGTGGAGTCCTGAAAATTTGACTTGGAGTACTGAAGTGGTCGATCGCCTCGCCGTCCTGCTGGAGCGCTTTCCGGTAAGCGCCCAGGTCTTCAACGCCGGTGCGTTGTGCGGGATCAACCTGCTGGAAGCCGACGACGTGCATGGCCAGTTGCACCTGCTGCGGCGCGGGCCGCTGGAGGTGTCCCATGGGGGCGCGCCGGTGCGGATCGACCAGCCCAGCGTGCTGCTGTATCCGCGGCCGCTGTCCCACCGCTTCAGTTCCGACCCCGTGCATGGGGCCGACCTGACCTGTGCCAACCTGCGTTTCGAGGGCGGCATGCACAACCCGCTGGCCGACGCGCTGCCGGCCTTCGTATGCATGCCGCTGGCGGCGCTTGAAGGGGCCGAACCGGTGCTGGCGCTGTTGTTCGAGGAGGCCTTCGAGCGGCGCTGCGGCCGCCAGGCGATGATCGACCGCCTGTTCGAGGTGGTGATGATCCAGTTGCTGCGCCAGTTGATGGAGCGGGGCGAGATTGCCGGCGGCTTGCTGGCCGGGCTGTCGCACCCGCGCCTGCGGCATGCCCTCGTCGCCATGCAGGAAAGCCCGTGCCGCGAGTGGACGCTGGAGGAACTGGCCGCCGTCTCGGGCATGTCGCGTAGCGTGTTCGCGGCCACCTTCCGGGAAACGGTGGGAAGCACCCCGGGGCAATATCTGCTGGGATGGCGGGTGGCGCTGGCGCAACAGGCGCTGCGTCGGGGGCGGCCGCTGAAGGTCATCGCCGCCGAGGTCGGCTACGGCAGCGAGGCCGCGCTGTCGCGTGCGTTCAAGGCGCATGGCGGGCTGTCGCCCAGGGCCTGGAAACAGCGGCAGGATGCCGGCGTGCCATCGAATTGAATACCGGCCCGGGCGCATCGCATCGGCACGCCGGGTGTCCGGCCACGCTGGCTGCCTTCAGGCCTGCGGTCATGGGCGTGGCCGGCAAGCCATCGGCATTTCACCTGCCGTTTCATCACCGCCATGTCCAATGCACACTGTCTGCTTTGCAATGCGGTGAGGCATGAAGGAAAACGCAGGAATCCCCCGTCCCGGCGTCATGCTGTTGCATGGCATATGGAATTCGCGTGCCTGGATCGGGCCGCTGGCCTGGCGGCTGCGCATGCGTGGCTTCGCGGTCGAGGTGTTCGGTTATTCCAGTGTGTTCGGCGGCCCGGATGTTGCCGTGCCGCAACTCGTGCAGCGGCTGCGCCGCGGTGGCCAGGTGTCGCTGGTCGGCCACAGCCTGGGCGGGCTGGTGGCGCTGGAAGCCCTGCGCCGGGCGCCGGAACTGGACGTGCCGCGCGTGGTCTGCCTCGGCTCCCCGCTGCTCGGCAGCGGCACCGCGAAGATGCTGGCCGGCCACGGCTGGATGGCGGCATTGGGGCGCAGTGGCGACCTGCTGCAGCATGGCCTGGCCGAATGGAACGGCCGGGCGGAAGTGGGACTGGTGGCCGGCAGCGTGCCGCATGGCCTGGGTGCGCTGATGGGCGCGCTGCATGGCGATTCCGACGGCACCGTGGCACTGGCCGAAACCCGGCTGCCGGGCCTGGCCGACCATTGCGTGGTGCAGGCCAGCCACAGTGGCCTGGTGCTGTCGCCGGAGGTGGCCGACCTGACCGCCGCATTCCTGCGCGCCGGACGCTTCCGCGAAGGGGCCGCGCGCCGCGCCGCCTGACGGGGGCCATGCCGGGGATCGGTTAGAATCCGCGCTCCTGTTCCTGACAGAAGTACGGTAGATCCCAATGGGTAGAGGTCCCTCCATCGAAGCCCGCAAGAACGCCTCCGACGCGAAGCGTGGCAAGATTTTCACCAAGATCATCCGCGAGATCGGCGTGGCCGCGCGCGGTGGTGGAGGGGACCCCAACAACAACCCGCGCCTGCGCGTGGCGATGGACAAGGGCCTGGCCGCGAACATGTCCAAGGACGTGATCGAGCGCGCCATCAAGAAGGCCACCGGCGAGCTGGAAGGGGTCGAGTACGAGGAGATCCGCTACGAGGGTTATGCGCCGGGTGGCGTGGCGGTCATCGTCGACTGCCTGACCGACAACCGCGTGCGTACCGTGGCCGACGTGCGCCACGCCTTTTCCAAGTGCGGCGGCAACATGGGCACCGAAGGCTCGGTGGCCTTCATGTTCAAGCGCCTGGGCGTGCTGGCCTATGCGCCGGGCGCGGACGAGGAGAAAATCACCGAAGCCGCCATCGAGGCCGGCGCCGACGACATCGTCGTCTACCCGGACGACGGTTCGATCGACGTGGTCACCGCGCCGGAGAATTTCCAGCCGGTGAAGGACGCCATGGACGCCGCCGGCCTGGTTCCCGACCATGCCGAGATCACCTTCCGCGCCGACAACGACATCGCCGTCGCCGGCGACACCGCACTGCAGGTCAAGAAGCTGCTGGACATGCTTGAGGACCTGGACGACGTGCAGGACGTGTACTCCAACGTCGACCAGGCCGGGCTGGAGCAGGCCTGACGGCGCGCCCGCGTCCCGTCATCTGAGACGGCGGCCGCCGATCATGGCCGCCGTTCCTTCCCGGCCGCCACGGCAATGACCCGCATCCTCGGCATCGACCCCGGCTCGCAGCGCACCGGCATCGGCATCATCGAAATCGATGCCGGCGGGCGCGCCCGCCATGTCCACCACCAGCCGCTGGTGCTGCTGGGCGCGGCGGATTTCGCCCAGCGCCTGAAGCGGCTGGTGCATGGCGTGCATGCGCTGATCGACGAGTACCAGCCGCAGGAAGTGGCCATGGAGAAGGTGTTCATGGCCAAGAACGCCGACTCGGCGCTCAAGCTCGGCCAGGCGCGCGGCGCGGCGCTATGCGCGGTGGTGCTGCGCGAGCTGCCGGTCAGCGAGTACGCGGCCAGCGAGATCAAGCTGGCGGTGGTCGGCCGCGGCGGCGCCGAGAAGCAGCAGGTGCAGCACATGGTCGGGCTGATGCTCGGCCTGCAGGGCAAGCTGCAGGCCGACGCCGCCGACGCGCTGGCCGTGGCCATCACCCATGCGCACGTGCGCGCCACGGCCGGGCGCCTGGGCGTTGACGTGCGTTCCGCGTGGAGCCGGAAATGAACGAAGCGCGCGCAGACTCAAGGCTCCTCTCCCCGCGGGAGAGGGGCTGGGGTGAGGGGCAACGAAGTCATGATGGACAACATTCAATGCAGCAGAACGAACTCTGCCGTTCGCCTTCCTTAACCCCGTTCACCCCTCATCCGGCGCTGCGCGCCACCTTCTCCCGAAGGGAGAAGGAAACAGCACCAGGAGCACTCGAATGATCGGTCGTCTGCGCGGCATCCTCGCCCACAAGGCTCCCCCGTGGCTGGTGATCGACGTGGGCGGCGTCGGTTACGAACTGGAGGCGCCGATGAGCACCTTCTACGACCTGCCCGACATCGGCCGCGAGGTCGTGCTGTTCACCCACTACGCGCAGAAGGAGGACAGCGTGTCGCTGTACGGTTTCCTGCGCGAGGGCGAGCGGCGGCTGTTCCGCGACGTGCAGAAGGTCACCGGCATCGGCGCGAAGATCGCGCTGGCGGTGCTGTCCGGCGCCAGCGTGGACGAGTTCGGCCGGCTGGTCCAGGCCGGCGACATCACCGCGCTGACCCGCATCCCCGGCATCGGCAAGAAGACCGCCGAGCGCATGATCGTGGAGCTGCGCGACAAGGCGGCCGATTTCACCGGCGGCGGTTCGCCGTTGGCCGGGCCGCTGGCCACCGACCCGGTGTCCGAGGCGACGGTGGCCCTGCAGCAACTGGGTTACAAACCCGCCGAGGCGGCGAAGATGGCGCGCGAGGCGGCCACCGAGGGCGACGATGTCGCCGCGGTGATCCGCAAGGCGCTGCAATCGGCGCTGCGCTGACGCATTCCCCTCCACTGGTGATCGAGACCACCATGTCCCACGCTTCCAAGCCTGAAACCTCCGGCCACCACGGCAGTCCCGGCGCCGCCGGCGGCTTGGCGCTGATCGTCGGCGCCATCGGCGTCGTGTTCGGCGACATCGGCACCAGCCCGCTGTACACGCTCAAGGAAGCGTTCTCGCCGCACTACGGCCTGGACAGCGACCATGACACGGTGCTGGGCGTGCTGTCGCTGGCGTTCTGGGCGCTGAACATGGTGGTCACGCTCAAGTACGTGACCATCATCATGCGCGCCGACAACGACGGCGAGGGCGGCATCATGGCGCTGATGGCGCTGGCCCAGCGCACCCTGCGCAACGGCTCGCGCTCGGCCTACGTGGTCGGCATCCTCGGCATCTTCGGCGCCTCGCTGTTCTTCGGCGACGGCGTGATCACCCCGGCGATCTCGGTGCTGGGCGCGGTCGAGGGCCTGCAGGTGGCGGCGCCGGCGCTGGGCCATTTCGTGGTGCCCATCACCCTGGTGGTGCTGGCGGCGGTGTTCGCCGCGCAGCGCTTCGGCACCGAGAAGGTGGGCAAGGTGTTCGGCCCGGTGATGATGCTGTGGTTCCTGTCGCTGGCGGCGATCGGCATCTGGAACGTGCTCGCCGCGCCGGAGGTGCTCAAGGCGTTCAACCCGTGGTGGGCGGCGCGCTTCTTCATGGAGCACGGCTGGCACGGCATCTTCATCTTCGGCGCGGTGGTGCTGGCGGTGACCGGCGGCGAGGCGCTGTACGCGGACATGGGCCACTTCGGCGCGCCGCCGATCCGCCATGCCTGGTATTTCTTCGTGCTGCCCTGCCTGGTGCTGAACTACCTGGGGCAGGGCGCGCTGGTGCTGCAGCGGCCGGACGCGGTGGCCAACCCGTTCTTCGAGGCGGTGCCGGGCTGGGCGCTGTACCCGATGATCGTGCTGGCGACGATGGCGGCGGTGATCGCCAGCCAGTCGGTGATCACCGGCGCGTTCTCGGTCTCGCGCCAGGCCATGCAGCTGGGCTACATCCCGCGCATGCGCATCCTGCATACCTCGCACGACACCATCGGCCAGATCTACATTCCCGGCATCAACTGGGGCCTGGCGCTGATGGTGTTCGGGCTGGTGCTGGCGTTCCGCAGCTCCAGCAACCTGGCCGTGGCCTATGGCATCTCGGTGTCGGCGACGATGCTGATCGACACCCTGCTGCTGGCGCTGGTGGCGCGCGCGCTGTGGCCCCGGGCGCAGCGCTGGATCCTGGCGCTGTGCGTGGTGTTCTTCCTGATCGACCTAGGCTTCGTCGTCGCCAACGGCGCCAAGCTGCTGCAGGGCGCGTGGTTCCCCGTCGTGCTGGGCATCGCGCTGTTCACGATGATGCGCACCTGGCGCCGCGGCCGCGAGCTGCTGCGCGACGAGGTGCGCAAGGACGGCATCCGCATCGACACCTTCCTGCCCGGGCTGATGCTGGCCCCGCCGGTGCGGGTGCCGGGCACCGCGGTGTTCCTGACCGCCGACCCGACGGTGGTGCCGCACGCGCTGATGCACAACCTCAAGCACAACAAGGTGCTGCACGAGCGCAACGTGTTCCTGCATGTCGAGACCCTGCCGGTGCCGTACGCGGCGGCGGGGCAGCGGCTGCGGATCGAGCCGGTGGGCGACGAGTTCTACCGCATCTACGTGCGCTTCGGCTTCATGGAGACGCCCGACGTGCCGCTGGCGCTGATGCGCTCCTGCGACCACGGCGGCGTGTACTTCGACCCGATGGACACCACCTTCTTCGCCAGCCGCGAGACCATCGTGGCCAGCGCCAACCGCGGCATGCCGGTCTGGCGCGACAAGCTGTTCGCCTTCATGCACCGCAACGCCGCCCCGGCCACCAACTTCTTCCGCATCCCCGGCAACCGGCTGGTGGAACTGGGCGCGCAGGTGGAGATCTGATGGGGCGGGGATCAGAGGCCGGAGGCCGGAGGCAAGAGAGCGGGGAAAGGCGGGCAACCCTGGTCGCTTGTGCCTACAATCGTCCGTGATGAACATGTCCGACCGCCTGCCCGCCTTTCCCTGGTTCCCGGCCTCCGGCCTCCGGCCCCTATGACCGACAACCGCATCATCGCCGCCGGCGCCACCCGCGAGGACGAGGCCGCCGATGCCAGCATCCGCCCGCGCCGCCTGGCCGACTACCTCGGCCAGGCGCCGGTGCGCGAGCAGCTGGACATCTACATCCGGGCGGCGAAGTCGCGCAGCGAGGCGCTGGACCACGTGCTGATCTTCGGCCCGCCGGGGCTGGGCAAGACCACGCTGAGCCACGTGATCGCCAACGAACTGGGCGTCGGCCTGCGCGTGACCTCCGGCCCGGTGATCGAGAAGGCCGGCGACCTGGCCGCGCTGCTGACCAACCTGCAGCCCTACGACGTGCTGTTCGTCGACGAGATCCACCGCCTGTCGCCGGTGGTCGAGGAAGTGCTGTACCCGGCGATGGAAGATTTCCAGATCGACATCATGATCGGCGAGGGCCCGGCCGCGCGCTCGATCAAGCTCGACCTGCCGCCGTTCACCCTGATCGGCGCCACCACCCGCGCCGGCCTGCTGACCGCGCCGCTGCGCGACCGCTTCGGCATCGTGCAGCGGCTGGAGTTCTATTCGACCGAGGAACTGACCCGCATCGTGCGCCGCTCGGCGGCCATCCTCGGCATCGACTGCAGCGCCGAGGGCGCCGGCGAGATCGCGCGGCGTTCGCGCGGCACCCCGCGCATCGCCAACCGCCTGCTGCGGCGCGTGCGCGATTACGCCCAGGTCAAGGCCGGCGGCCACATCGACGATGCCGTGGCGCAGGCGGCGATGCAGATGCTCAAGGTCGATCCGGAAGGCTTCGACGAGCTGGACCGGCGCCTGCTGCGCACCCTGGTGGAATATTTCGACGGCGGCCCGGTCGGCATCGAATCGCTGGCCGCCGCTCTGTCCGAGGAACGCGGCACGCTGGAGGACGTGGTCGAGCCCTACCTGATCCAGCAGGGCTTCCTGGTGCGCACCGCCCGCGGCCGCATGGCCACCCACAAGGCCTACCGGCACATGGGCCTGAAAGCCAAGGCCGCGCCGGCCGATCTGTTCGTGGAGCAGCAGGGCGATGATTGAAGCGCGGTTCAGTTGGCCGACACGCATTTATTGGGAAGATACCGACGCTGGCGGCGTGGTCTACCACGCCCGCTACGTGGCCTTCATGGAACGCGCGCGCACCGAATGGATGCGGGCGATGGGCTACGGCCAGGAAGCCATGCGCAGCGGCGACGGGCAGGTGTTCGTGGTCCGCGCGATGACGCTGGATTTCCTGAAGCCGGCCCGGCTGGACGACGCGCTGGAAACCACGGTGGAACTGCTGCAGTGCCGCCGCGCCAGCCTGGTGATCTGCCAGGCGGTGTTGCGCGACGGCCAGCCGCTGGTGACCGCGCAGGTGCGGCTGGCCGCGGTCGGCGCCCGCGATTTCCGCCCGCAGGCCATGGACGACACGCTGTACGCCACGCTCAAACAGTTCGAAACCCTACACGCGCAAGATTGAGGAACATCGGATGATCGCTTTGCTTCTGGCCCTGCAGGCCACCGTGACCGAGGCGCTGCCGGCGGACGTCAGCGCCGCCGCGGCGGAGACCGTGGCCCGCGCCAGCCATGGCGGCATCAACTATCTGGACCTGATGCTCAAGGCCAGCATCCCGGTCAAACTGATCGTGCTGCTGCTGCTGGCCGGTTCGTTCATCAGCTGGGTGATCATTTTCCGCAAGGCGCGCGTGTTCAAGGCCGCCGACCGCGCCGCCGACGACTTCGAGAACCGCTTCTGGTCCGGTGCCGACCTGGCCAAGCTGTACGCCTCGGCCGCCGACCGCAACCGCACCGTGGACGGCCTGGAAGCGATCTTCGAATCCGGCTTCCGCGAGTACAGCCGCCTCAACGGCCGCCGCGGGCTGGACAGCCGCACCCAGCTGGAAGGCACGCAGCGCGCCATGCGCACCACCTTCGCGCGTGAGGTCGACGGGCTGGAGCGCAACCTGGAACTGCTGGCCAACATCGGCTCCAACGCCCCGTACGTGGGCCTGGTCGGCACCGTGTTCGGCATCATGGTGACCATGCACGACATGATCAGCAGCGGCGAGCAGGCCGGCATCGCCTCGGTCGCGCCGGGCATCTCCGAAGCGCTGTTCGCCACCGCCATCGGCCTGTTCGTGGCGATCCCGGCGACGTGGGCCTACAACCGCTTCACCACCCGCGTGGAACGGCTGTCGGTGCGCTACGAGACCTTCGCCGAGGAGTTCAGCTCGATCCTGCAGCGCCAGTCCGGCGCCGACGAGTGATGCGGGTCACGCGCACGAGCACGCACAGGAACAGACCATGATTTCCGGCATTTCCCGGCGCAGGCGCCGCAAGCTCAAGTCCGAGATCAACGTCGTGCCGTACATCGACGTGATGCTGGTGCTGCTGATCATCTTCATGGTGACCGCGCCGCTGCTGACGCTCAGCTTCGAGGTCGACCTGCCCACCTCCAACGCCAAGGCGCTGGAAAGCAGGCAGGACCCGGTCATCGTCTCGGTGATGGCCGACGGGCAGCTCAGCCTCAAGCTGCCAGACGCCAAGAGCCCCGAGCGCATGGACGCGGCCACGCTGCAGGCGCAGCTGGGCGCGATGGCCTCGCAGGACAAGGACCTGCGCGTGATCGTCGCCGCCGACCGCGCCGTGGCCTATGAAAAGGTCGTTTCCGCGATGGACGTGATCAAGGCGGCCAGGATCGAGAAGGTGGGTCTGGCGACCGATGCACGCTGACGCTCTGCCACCGCCGCGCGACCCCGGCAACGAATGGGGCATGCCCGTCGTACTGGCGTTGCTGGTGCACGTGCTGGTCGCGCTGGTGTTCATCGTCGCCTGGCTGTGGTCGCCTTCGCGCAGCACCGAGGCCGCCGCCGGCGATCCGGCGGTGGAAGCCAGCCTGCAGCTGTCGGCGGCCGAAGCCGCGGCCGCGCGCAGCGCCCTGCGCGCCTCGGAGAAACTGCCGCCGCTGCCCGAGCCGGTGCAGGACGTGCAGCCCGAGCCGGTACCGGAGGACACCATCCCGCCGCCGCAGCCGATCCCCGAGCCCCGGCCGCAGGACGCGCCGACGCCGCAGCAGCACAACGCGCAGGAGCGCATCGCCCAGCCGGACACGGTCGACCAGGAACGGGTCAGCGCGCTGGCCATCTCCGAGGAGAAGGCCAGGCAGGAGCAGGAGGCCAAGCGCCGCCAGGAACAGATCGACCTGACCGAACGCAAGCGCGTGGAAGAAGCAGAGCAGAAGCTGCGCCTGGCCAAACAGCAGGAAGAAGCCGACCGGCAGAAGAAGCTGGCCGAGGAACAGCGCAAGGCCAACGAGGCCAAGGCCGAGCAGGAGCGCCAGCAGAAGATCGCCGAGATCCGTCGCAAGCGCGAGCAGGCCGAGCGCGAGGTCAAGCTCGCCGAGCAGCGCGCGCGCCAGGTCGCCGATGCCCAGGCGCGCGCGCAGGCCGCATCCTCCAGCGCCGCGTCCAGCAGCGGCACGCCGCAGGCGTCGCCGGGGCAGGGCGGCACCAGCAACGACCTCACCGCCAAGTACGCCGCCGCCATCCAGCAGGCTGTGCTCAACCAGTGGGTGCGCCCGGACACGATCCCGCGCGGCCAGCGCTGCCGCCTGACCATCCGCCAGCTGCCCGGCGGCGAGGTGGTGGACGTGCAGTTCGCCGCCGGCTGCCCCTATGACGACGCAGGCCGGCGCTCGGTCGAGGCGGCGGTGCTCCGCGCCCAGCCGCTGCCGTACCGCGGCTTCGAGTCGGTGTTCCAGCGCACGCTGAACTTCACCTTCGAGGCGCAGGATCGCTGAATCGCGGCGGCTTCACGCCGCCATCGGCACTCTCGGCGACGCTTCCGCCGCGGTTCCGGGCGCCGGTTCCGGCGCCGGGACTGGATTTCACGGGATTTTCGTTCACGATTGCGAAAATGTTCATCCGCCTGCTGTTATCCCTTGTTCCCTGTTCATCCGACGTTGAGCACCCCATGAAGAAACCGCTTCGCTGGCTGGCCGCCCTGACCGTACTGCTCCTGCCCCTGGTGGCGACGGCGCAGCAACGGGGGCTGGAGATCGACATCATCGGCGGCAACGCATCGGCCCTGCCGATCACCGTGGTGCCCATGCCCTACCAGGGCAGCGCCGGTGCGCCGGCCACGGACGTGGCGGCGGTGGTGCGTTCGGACCTGGACCGTTCCGGCCAGTTCCGCACCCTGCCGGAGGCGCAGATCGTGCAGCGCCCGACCCGCGGCAGCGAGGTGGAGTACCCGACCTGGCGCGCGCTCAAGCAGGATTACTTGGTCGTCGGCCGCGTGCTCGACGCCGGCGCCGGCGCCTACCGCGTCGAGTACGAACTGTTCGACGTGGCCAAGGGCGAGCGCATGCTCGGCCTGGCGATGACCGCGCGCTCCAACGCGATGCGCGACGTCGCTCACCAGATGGCCGACGCCATCTACGAGAAGATCACCGGCGTGCGCGGCGCGTTCTGGACCCGCATCGCCTACATCACCGCCAGCGGCCGCGGCGACGCCATGCGCTATGCGCTGATGGTGGCCGACTCGGACGGCTACAACCCGCAGACCATCGTGCGTTCGGCCGAACCGCTGCTGTCGCCGTCGTGGAGCCCGGACGGCAGCCAGCTGGCCTACGTCAGCTTCGAGCGCGGCAATTCGGCCATCTACATCCAGAACATCTCCACCGGCGCGCGCGAACTGGTCGCCAGCTTCCGCGGCATCAACAGCGCACCGGCGTTCTCCCCTGACGGCCGCCGGCTGGCGCTGACCCTCTCGCGCAGCGGCAACCCCGAGATCTACGTGATGGACCTGGGCAGCAAGCAGCTGACCCAGCTGACCAGCCATTTCGCCATCGACACCGAGCCGACCTGGAGCGCCGACGGCAGGACCATCTATTTCACCTCCGACCGCGGCGGCCGCCCGCAGATCTACCAGGTGCCCGCCGCCGGCGGCAGCGCCAGCCGCGTGACCTTCCAGGGCAACTACAACGCCAAGGTGTCCGTGTCCTACGACGGCAAGAAGCTGGCCGTGGCGCAGGGCAGCGGCAACACCTACAAGATCGCGCTGATGGACAGCAGCCTGGGTTCGCCCCGCTGGAGCACGCTGTCGCCGGGCTCGCTGGACGAATCGCCCAGCTTCGCGCCCAACGCGGGCATGGTGTTGTACGCCGCCCGCGAGGGCGGACGTGGTGTGCTGTATGCGGTTTCGGCCGACGCGCGGGTCCGCCAACGCCTGGTCCTGGCGGATGGCGATGTGCGCGAACCGGCATGGGGCCCATACCGTACTGCGCGTTGATTAAATGTTAATATCCCACCCGCATTAATCCCATCATTGGCTCAGGAGCCCCAGGTATCCCCATGAACAAGTCCACCCGTGTTCTGCTTGTTTCGCTGCTGTCGGTTGCCGCGCTGGCGGGCTGCTCGAAGAAGGTCAAGGAGCAGCCGGCTGCACCGGTCGACAACGGCCCCGCCACCACCCAGCCGACCGGTCCGTCGACCTCCGGCCTGTACGGTCCGGGCGACCTGGACACCGACGCCTGCCTGCGCCAGCGCGTTGTCTACTTCGACTTCGACAAGGAAGAAGTGAAGTCCGAGTTCCAGGCCATCATGGCCTGCCACGCCAAGTACCTGCGTGACCGTCCGTCCTCGCGCATCACCCTGCAGGGCCACACCGACGAGCGCGGCAGCCGCGCTTACAACCAGGCCCTGGGCGAGCGTCGCGGCAACGCCGTGAACTCGGCGCTGCAGGCCAACGGTGGTTCGGCTTCGCAGCTGACCGTCGTGTCCTACGGCGAAGAGCGTCCGGTCTGCACCGAGTCGAGCGAGTCCTGCTGGTCGCAGAACCGCCGCGTCGAAATCGTCTACACCGCGCAGTAATCGATGCGTACCGGCATCAAGGCGATGATGCTCGTGGTTGCGGCAGCCCTCGTGGCTGCCGCGCCCGCTCATGCGCAGCGGCAGAGCCTGGCCGACCGTGTCGGCGCGCTGGAGCAGCAGGTCCAGAACAGCCAGGCCAACACCGACATGCTCAACCAGCTGCAGCAGCTGCGCAGCGAGATGCAGGCGCTGCAGGGCACGATCGAGCAGCTCCAGCACGAGAACGAACAGCTCAAGCAGCGCAACCGGGACCAGTACCTGGACCTGGACGGGCGCCTCAACCGCCTCGAGGGTGGCGCGGCACCAGCGGACACGCCCGCGTTGCCGGCGCCTCCGGCGACCAGCCCCACGGCGGCGGAAAAGCCCCCGACCGTGCGCGGCGATGCCGGCGCGGTCGCGGCGGCCGGCGATGAACGCGCCACCTACAACATCGCGTTCGACGCGCTGAAGGCGGGCAAGTACGACGAGTCGGCCCGTCTTTTCCAGGGCTTCCTGGAGCAGTACCCCGACGGCGTCTACACCCCCAACGCGCTGTACTGGCTGGGCGAGAGCTATTACGCCACCCGTAATTTCCAGCTGGCCGAGGCGCAGTTCCGCGACCTGGTGGCCCGCTACCCGACCCATGACAAGGCCGCCGGCGGCCTGTTGAAGCTTGGCCTGTCGCAGTTCGGGCAGGGCGATGCGGGCAAGGCCGAGCAGACGCTCGAGCAGGTCGCCACGCGTTTCCCGGGCAGCGATGCCGCACGCACCGCGCAGGACCGCCTGCAGTCGATCCGGCTCGGCCAGCAGATCCGCTGAGCGCCGGCGACACGTTTTCCGCAGAGCCGGGCCATGCCCGGCTGCGTTCGTTCAGGGGGCGGTGAAACCGCCCGCCCATCAGAAGTCCCAGCCATGACCGCCGTTTCCCTTTCCAGCGCCGCCGCCACGCCCAGCGAGATCGTGCAGTCGCCGCTGCCGCGGTTGAAGATCACCGAGATCTTCCTGTCGCTGCAGGGCGAGGCCGACACCGCCGGGTGGCCGACGGTATTCGTGCGCCTGACCGGCTGCCCGCTGCGCTGCGGCTACTGCGACACCGAATACGCCTTCCATGGCGGGCAATGGCGCGACATCGACGACATCGTCGCCGAGGTGCGCGGCCACGGCGTGCGCCATGTCTGCGTGACCGGCGGCGAGCCGCTGGCGCAGAAGCGCTGCCTGGTGCTGCTGCGCGCGCTGTGCGACGCGGGGTTGGACGTCTCGCTGGAGACTTCCGGCGCGCTGGACATCGGCGGCGTCGATCCGCGCGTGTCGCGCGTCGTCGACCTCAAGACCCCGGGCTCGGGCGAGATGGCGCGCAACCGGCTGGAAAACCTGCCGCTGCTGACCGCGCGCGACCAGGTCAAGTTCGTGCTGTGCGACCGCGCCGACTACGACTGGGCCAGGGACATGGTTGCCGCGCAGCGCCTGCACGAGCGCTGCATGGTGCTGTTCTCGCCATGCAAGGACCGGCTCGACGCGCGCGCGCTGGCGGACTGGATCGTCGCCGACCGCCTGCCGGTGCGCTTCCAGATGCAGCTGCACAAGATCCTCTGGAACGACGAGCCGGGCAGGTAAGCGCGCGCTCCGTTCCCATTCCATACCGGCGCGGGACAGCGTGCTGGCGTTCCCTCCCAACCGGAAGATCACTCCATGAAGAAGGCAGTCGTGCTTCTTTCCGGCGGCATGGATTCGGCCGCCGTCATCGCCATGGCCCAGGAACAGGGCTACACCGTGCACGCGCTGAGCGTGCGCTACGGCCAGCGCCATACCTCCGAACTGGACGCGGCCGCGCGCGTGGCGCAGGCGCTGGGCGTGGCCGCGCACAAGGTCGTGGACGTGGACCTGCGCACCATCGGCGGTTCGGCGCTGACCGACGACATCGACGTGCCCGACGCCGGCGGCGACGGCATTCCGGTCACCTACGTGCCGGCGCGCAACACCATCATGCTGTCGCTCGCGCTGGGCTGGGCCGAGGTGCTGGGCGCCAGCGACATCTTCTGCGGCGTCAACGCGGTCGATTACTCCGGCTATCCGGATTGCCGCCCCGAGTTCGTCGCCGCCTTCCAGGCGCTGGCCAACCTGGCGACCAAGGCCGGCGTGGAAGGCGCGGGCATCCGCGTCCATGCGCCGCTGCAGTACCTGAGCAAGGCGCAGATCGCCAGCGAAGGCGCGCGGCTGGGCGTGGATTTCGCGCTGACCGTGTCCTGCTACCGCGCCGACGACCAGGGGCGCGCCTGCGGTCACTGCGACGCCTGCCGCCTGCGCGCCGACGGCTTCGCCGCCGCCGGTCTGGCCGATCCGACCCGCTACGCCTGAGCCGCCATTCCTCGCCGGGGCCGCGGTCGCGGGCAGGGCGTCGGTGATGCGGTGCGGTGCGCCGGCGGCGCCGTGCGCGGCAGGCGGCGGCTCCGGCCTGCCGGCACGGCATGCCGCGCCGTTTCCGGTGTGCACCGGGCCGCGTCCGCGACGGACGGCGGGCCGCCGCCGAATTCTGTTTTCGGGCGTCTTGCGCTAGAATGCGCACCCCGGCGCCATGCCGGGTCTTTGTTTGGGCCGTTAGCTCAGTCGGTAGAGCAGAAGACTTTTAATCTTTTGGTCGAAGGTTCGAATCCTTCACGGCCCACCATGATCGCGCAGGGGTCCCGCATCGTCCGGGACCTTTTCGTTTGCAGGGCCTGCGCGATTCCGTGAACTGCCGTGGTTGGCAGTGGGCAGGGCCGGTCCTACCATGGAGCGGTCCGGTTTTCGGCAGGACGGGGGACGTTTGAGTACCCAGATCACGCAACTCCTGCACCGCTGGCAGGGCGGCGATGCGCAGGCGCGGGAACAGCTGTTCGAAGCCTTGTATTCGGACCTCATGCTGGTCGCGCGCAACCGCCTGTTCAACAACAGCGGCGGCACGCTGCAGCCGGCCGCGCTGGTCAACGAATCGCTGCTGCGGCTGCTGGGGGCGGAAGCGGACTACAAGGACCGCGCCCATTTCATCGCGGTGGCGGCGCTGAAGATGCGTTCGGTGCTGGTCGACCACCTGCGCGCGCGCGCGGCGGACAAGCGCGGCGGCAACCTGGTGCAGCTGACGCTGTCCCACGCCAGCGACGTTCCCGACGACGACGGCAGCGCCTACGACGTGATGGCGCTGCACCAGGCCTTGAACCAGCTGGCCGAACTGGAACCCAGGGCGGCGAGCATGGTCGAGCTGACCTATTTCGGGGGCATGAGCCGCGACGAGATCGCCACGGTGATGGGCGTTTCCGCGCCCACCGTGGACCGCGACCTGCGCTTCGCCCGGGCCTGGCTCAACCGACAGCTGGCCTGATGGCGAACGCGGAGGCGGCGGACGCGGCGCGCTGGCGCCAGGTCCGCGAACTGTTCGATGCCGTCTGCGACCTGCCGCGCGCGCAGTGGCGGCAGGAAGTGCAGGCGCGCTGCGACGATCCCGCGCTGGCCGAGGACGTGCTGCAGCTGCTGCAGTCGCAGACCCGCGGCCTGAGCCGGGTCAGCAGCCGGCTGGATACGGCGCTGGCGCGCGCGCTCACCCCGGAGCTGGCGGTGGGGGGAAGGCTGGGGCCGTGGCGGTTGACCGCGCGCATCGCCAGCGGCGGCATGGGCACGGTGTTCAAGGCCGAGCGCGACGACGGCGTCTACCGGCGCACGGTGGCGATCAAGCTGCTGCACGGCCTGCCGGGGCCGGGCGAGGTCGAGCGGCTGCAGGCCGAACGGCAGGTGCTGGCCGGGCTCAACCTGCCCGACGTGGCCCAGCTCTACGACGGCGGCACCACGCCGGACGGCTACCCGTACCTGGTGATGGAATACGTCGAGGGCCTGCCGCTGGACCGCCACTGCGCCAGCCACGCGCCCGGCCTGGAACAGCGCCTGCGCCTGTTCCTGGACATCTGCGCGATCGTGCGTTCGGCGCACGAGCGGCTGGTGCTGCACTGCGACCTCAAGCCGGGCAACGTGCTGGTGCGGCGCGACCGCCGCCCGGTGCTGCTGGACTTCGGCCTCGCGCGCCTGCTCAACGACGCGCGCGACCGCCAGGAGGCGGGCTACTGCACGCCGGCCTACGCCAGCCCGGAACTGATGAACGGCGAGCCGGTGGGCGTGGCCAGCGACGTCTACAGCCTGGGCGTGCTGCTGGTGGAACTGCTGTCCACGCGCCCGTGCGCACGTGGCGTGCAGGACAGCGAAGCGGCGGTGGTGTTGCCGTCGGCCAACGCGCCGGCCAGCCTGCGCTGGCGCAAGGCGCTGGCCGGCGACCTGGATGCCATCGCCGCCAAGGCCTGCGCGCTGGAGGTCGCCGGCCGCTACCGCTCGGTGGAAACGCTGATGGCCGACGTCGCCCGCTACCTGGAGCGGCAGCCGGTGACGGCGCGCCAGGCCGGCCGCATGTACCGGCTGGCGCGCGGCATGCAGCGCAACTGGCGTGGGCTCGCCGCCGGCACCGCCGCCTTCGCGCTGGCCGTGCTGTTCGTCGCCGGGCTGATGCAGGCACGGCGGCAGGCCGAGGAGGAGGCGGCCGTCGCCCGCCAGGTCGGCGACTTCATGGTGGGCGTGTTCGAGACCGCCGACCCCTTCCTGCGCACCGAGCGCGGGCAGGAGGAACGTTCCTCGCGGCAGCTGCTGGACCAGGCTGCGCAGCGCGTGGCGCGCGACCTCGCCGACGCGCCGGCGCAGCTGGCCCGGATGCGCGCGGTGCTGGGCACGGCCTACCGCAACTCCGGCGTCCCGCGCCAGGCCGAGGCGCTGCTGCAGCAGGCCTATGACGGTTTCATGGACGCGCGGGTCAACCGCCCGGCGGATGCGGCGGCGGTGCTGGCGGAGCTGTCCGTGCAGAAGACGCAGGGCGGCAACGGCATGCTGGGCCAGGCCTTGGCCGAGCGCGGGCTGGCGCTGCTGCCGGCCAGCGGCGCCACCGCGATCCGGGCCCGGCTGCACGGCGCGCGCGGCCTGGCGCTGGTCAACCAGCAGCATTTCGACCACGCCGAAACCGCGTTCGATGCCGCCATGGCGCTGTACGGCAGGCTGCCGGCCGACAGCGTCGCCACCGAAACCCTGACGCTGTCCTACAACAAGGGACTGATGTACCTGCGCTGGGGACGGCTGGCGTCGGCCGAGCGCGAGTTCCGCCACGTGCTCGGCGGCGTGCAGGGCCGTGGCACCAGCATGGCGCTGGCCACGGAGATGCGGCTGGCGCAGATCCTGCGCGAGCAGGGGCGGTTCGCGCAGGCCCTGCCGCTGCTGCAGGCGGGCCTGCGCCACGCCGAGGAGCTGTATGGGCCGCAGAGCAGTTTCGTGTTGATGCAGCACGACGGGCTCGCCGATCTGTACCGCGATTCGGGTGATTACGCCGCCGCCGAGCGCCAGTACCGGCAGCGCCAGCAGCTGAGCGGGATCATCGACGGCACCGACTCGGTGGAATACTCGATGGGGCTGTACAACTACGGCGACCTGCAGGAGCTGCGCGGCGATGTCGCGCAGGCCGAGCGGCTCTACCGGCAGGCGTGGGCGATCCGCCGCGAGCGGCTGGGCGGGCAGTCGCCCACCAGCCTGCGCGCCGAGTCAGGACTGGGCGCGCTGCTGATGCGCCAAGGGCACATGGACGAAGCGGGCTGGCTGCTGCTGCATGCCGACGAAGGCCTGGACGCGGCGCTGCCGCCGGATGCGCCGGGGCGCATCGAGGCGCGGCTCAACCGCATCGACTGGCACATCCTGCAGGGCGACACCGCGCAGGCGCAGGCGCTGCTGGAGAAGCTCGGCGGCAGCGTCCCGGCCCCGTTGCAGCTGCGCCTGCTGCGCACGCGCGCGGACCTGGCCGAGCGGCGCGGCGAAGGCGCCGCCGCCCTGGCGCTGCGCAGGACCGCGCTGGCGCATGCGCGCTCGCTGCACGGCGACAACAAGGTCGAAACCGCGCTCTGCCGCATCGAACTGGCCGAAACCCTGCTCCGGCTCGGACACCGGCAACCGGCACTGGACGCGCTGCGGCAGGCCGGCCCGGCGCTCGCGCGCCTGCAGGTCGAAGGCGCGCCGTGGCGGCGCCGGCTCGAAGGACTGCTGCTGCTGGCCCGCGGCTAGCCCTGCTCGCGCACGATCTCGACCAGCCGCTGCCCGTAGCGGGCCAGCTTGCTGCCGCCGATGCCGCCGACCCGGCCCAGCGCGTCCAGGCTGGTCGGCCGCTGCTCGGCGATGTTGCGCAGGGTGCTGTCGTGGAAGATGACGAAAGCCGGCACGTTCTGCTCGCGCGCCAGTTCGGCGCGCAGGCCGCGCAGCGCGTTGAACAGCGCCAGGTCTTCCGGCTGCACCGCCACGCCGGTGCGCAGGGTGCCGCTGCGGTCGCGTTCGCCGCGCGTGGCCGGCGGTTCGCGGCGCATCATCACCTGGCGGCGGCCCTTGAGCACGTCGCGGCTGGCATCGGTCAGGCGCAGGCCGCCGTGCGCCTCCGGGTCCACTTCCAGCAGGCTGGCGGCGACCAGCTGCCGGAACACTCCGCGCCAGTTGCGCGCGTCCAGGTCCTTGCCGATGCCGAAGGTGCTGAGCTTGTCGTGGCCCAGCTGGCGCACGCGCTCGCCGTCGCTGCCGCGCAGGATGTCGATCAGGTGGCCGACGCCGAAGCGCTGGCCGCTGCGGTAGACGCAGCTCAGCGCCTTCTGCGCGGGTACGGTCGCATCCCAGGCGGCCGGCGGCACGAGGCAGTTGTCGCAGTTGCCGCAGGGCCGGGGGTAGGTTTCGCCGAAGCCGGCCAGCAGCACCTGGCGGCGGCACTGCATCGATTCGCAGTAGCCGAGCAGGTGGTCTAGCTTGGCGCGTTCCAGGTGCTTGCGCTCCTCGCCGGCCTCGCCCTGTTCGATCATCTGCTTGAGCAGCACCACGTCGCCCAGCCCGTAGCACAGCCACGCTTCGGCCGGCTCGCCATCGCGGCCGGCGCGGCCGGTTTCCTGGTAGTAGCCTTCCATGGACTTGGGCAGGTCGGTGTGCGCGACGAAACGCACGTCCGGCTTGTCGATGCCCATGCCGAAGGCGATGGTGGCGCACATCACGATGCCGTCCTCGCGCAGGAAGCGGCGCTGGTTGGCCGCGCGCACCTCGGCCGGCAGGCCGGCGTGGTAGGGCAGGGCGTCCAGCCCCTCGGCGCGCAGCATGTCGGCGGTTTCCTCGACCTTGCGCCGCGACATGCAGTAGACGATGCCGGCTTCGCCACGGTGGCCGCGCAGGAAATCCAGCAGCTGGCGCCTGGCGTTGTCCTTCTGCACCACGGTGTAGCGGATGTTGGGGCGGTCGAAGGAGCTGATGAAATGCTCGGCCTGCGCCAGGTCCAGGCGCTCGGCGATCTCGCGCTGGGTGGGCGGGTCGGCGGTGGCGGTCAGGGCGATGCGCGGTATCTGCGGCCAGCGCTCGTGCAGCACCGTCAATTGCCGGTACTCGGGGCGGAAATCGTGGCCCCATTGCGACACGCAGTGCGCCTCGTCGATCGCGAACAGGGCGATGCGGCTGCGCTCGAGCAGCGACAGGAAACGCCCGGTCAGCAGCCGCTCGGGCGCGACGTAGAGCAGGTCCAGGGTGCCGGCCAGCAGTTCGCGTTCGACCCGTCCGGCGGTCTCGGCGTCGAGCGTGGAGTTGAGGAACTCGGCGCGCACGCCGAGCTGGCGCAGCGCCTCCACCTGGTCCTGCATCAGCGCGATTAGCGGCGAAACCACGATGCCACAGCCCTCGCGCAGCAGCGCCGGCACCTGGTAGCACAGCGACTTGCCGCCGCCGGTGGGCATCAGCACCAGGGCGTCGTTGCCGGCGGTGACGTGTTCGACGATGGCCTGCTGGTTGCCGCGGAAGGCGTCGTAGCCGAAGACGCGCTTCAGCAGTTCGTGGGCGGGGGAAGACATGCCGCCTAGGATAACTGCCCGGTCAAGCCTCGCCGTCCGCCGGTTTCCCGCGCATGGGTCGGGAAAGGCGCGGTCGTTTTCACTTTCTCCGGGCGATCGCCGGATCGGAGCGGACGTCGGGGAGCACCATCATGGCCGCGGCGGCTGGGCAGGGCCGGGAACGACGGTCATCCCGATCTGCCCGGCCTGCTGCGCGGCGGCCAGGTCGCGCGCCAGCGCCACCGGGTCCAGGCTCTCCTGCAGCGCGGCGAGGCACAGCGCGCGGTTGCGTCCGGACGCCTTGGCCCGGTACAGCGCCAGGTCGGCCAGCTGGATCAGCGCATCGGTGTCGGTGCTGCCGGCGAACGGCGCGCTGAGCGCGCCGATCGACGCGGTCAGCGCGATGTCCTCGCCGGGCAGGGCGATGGGCGGCGTGCCGATGGTGCGCAGCAGGCGGTTGGCCAGCGCCGGCAGGGCGGCGGCGTGGAGGCCCGGCAGCAGGAGCAGGAACTCCTCGCCGCCCCAGCGCACCACCGCGTCCTGCTCGCGGAGCAGGGCGCGCAGGCGATGCGCGACCTCCACCAGCACCTTGTCGCCGGCCGGGTGGCCGTGGTGGTCGTTGACCTGCTTGAAGAAGTCGATGTCCAGCAGCATCAGCCCCAGCGACGGCGGATCGCCCGGTGGTGCGTCGTCGACGCTGCGGCCGTAACCGGCCAGCAGCGCCTGGCCGTGGCGGCGGTTGTGGACGCGGGTCAGCGGGTCGTGGATGGACTGCTCGGCCAGGTCGGCCACGTCGCGGGACAGGCGCCGGTTCGCGCGCCGGCTGCGGTGCAGCCACTGCACCAGCACCACCGCCAGCAGCACCAGCGCCAGCGAGAACGCCGCCCACATCTGCCGCCGTACCGCCTGCGTGGCCAGTTCGGCTTCCTTGAGGCGGTTGGCCGCGGCCAGCCGTTCGATCTCCCGCTGGCGGCTTTCCGAGGCGTACTTCTCCTGCAGGTCCAGCACCGCCTTCTCGCGCGCCTGGCGGGTGATCTCCTGCTGCAGGCCCTCGACGCGGCGCAGGGTGAGGAAGGCGTTGCGGTAATCGCCGGCGTGCTCGTGGATGTTGACCAGTTCCTGCAGCATGCCGATGTGGTCGGTCTTGGCGCCGATCCGCTCGGTCAGCGTGATGGCCTCGATGGCGTCGGCGACGCCGGCCTCGACCTGGCCCAGCCCGGCCTTGGACGCGCCGCGATTGACCAGCGCATAGGCCAGGGTCAGCGGGTCGTCGATGCGCCCGGCCAGGTCCACGGCCTGTTCGGAATAGTCCAGCGCCCTGCGGTAGTCGCGCTGGTTGAGCCAGTAGTCGGCCAGGTTGGAGACGGCGGTGCTCTGGATGATGGCCAGGCCCTCGTCGCCGCGGGTTAGCGCGAGCACCTCGTCGAGCAGTTTCAGCTGCAGGTCGCGGCGGCCGTTGCGCAGGTGGGCGAATCCCATGTTGAGCTTGGATTCGGCCATGGCCTGGGTGAAGCCCAACTGCTCGGCGCGGGCATGGGTGGCCTTGCTGATCTCGATGGTGCGCCGGTAGTCGCCCAGGTAGACATTGAGCACCGCCAGCAGGTTCTGCGCCATGAGCCGCTCCGCTTCATGGCGGCCGGACAGTTCGTCGGCAAGCAGCGCTTCGCGGATGCCCATGTCCAGCCGGCTCTGCAGCTGGTACTGGCGCGCGCGCAGGTAATGCAACTGCTGCCGCTGCAGGGAGTTGAGCTCTTCCCGGCGCGAACCGATGCGGTCCAGCATGGCCTGGGCCCGGTCGGCATTGCGCTCGGTCAGCGCCCAGCGGGCCTGGATCAGATGCTGGTCGACCGCGCAGGCGCGGCACCGCTCGTCGCGGGCCATCTTCTCCAGCGCGGCGCTGGCCTGCTGCGCCAGCGCGGCCATCGTCGGACGCCGCTCCTGCGCCGCGTAGCGGCCGACGGCGGCCTGGTAGGCGTGGCGCTGCGCCAGCGGCGCGTCGTCCGCGGGACGGTCCTCGACCGCCTGCAGCCGGGTCACCGCCGCCAGCGGCGAGGAGTAACCGCGCGTCTGCAGGCTGTCGACGACCGCGGCCAGCCGTTCCCCGTACGCCAGCGACGGGGAACACAGCAGCGCGGCCAGCAGCAGGACGGGCGGAAACCGGATCATCCCCGCAGTATCGGCCAGAATCGGCAAAGAGTTGAATGGGGGGTGTGCGCAGGAGCCGTCGGCATCATCTTGAGCCGACACGCTTTTTGCGGTGCGGGCGATACGTCTTTGGTGGCTGCAGGGCCGGCCACGAAATGTCGGCGTTTGTGCGAACTGGCTATTGGCGTGCGGCAGTTCTGAGCAGGCGTCGTTTGCCTCTCACATCGCGGTAGTAGCCATCCCGGGTACAACCCGACCAAGCTTTGGCACGATTTCCGGAATACCAACTGCCGGCTTCCGGGTGATGGCGAGTGGCACAGACTTCCGGGGCGGGATGGGCTGCCAGCCAGCTATCGGCCTGTGCCGGTGTCCCGTGGAAAATGGCCGTTGCGGAAGATGGCTTTGAATCGGGCGCGGCGTTGGCGCCGCTGACGATCCCAACAATGGTAAAAGCCAGTGCCACCCCGGAAATCCGTTTGGTCGCCATCATCCGTGCTCCCCCGTGCACGATGGAATCGAAGCGGAATATCCGGAGCAGAGCCCCCTTGAGTCAAGGGGGCGCGCCGAAGGCGGGGGGATCTGGCAGGCAAATGAAGCAGGGTCCAGGGTTCCGCTACGCGGAACCCTGGAAAACCCGCAGGGGCGAAGCCCCAAAGGGTTTACTGCAACAGCGACCGCAGCATCCAGGCGTACTTCTCGTGGGTCTGCAGGCGCTGGGTCAGCAGGTCCTCGCTGGGCGCGTCGCCGGCCTTTTCGGCCTGTTCCAGCACCCTGCGCGCGGTGCGGCACACCGCCTCGTTGCCCTGCACCAGCTGGCGCACCATCTCGCGCCAGTCGGCGCTGTCGGTCAGGCCCGGCTCTTCGGCGATGGAGGTCAGCGCCACGAACTCGCGGTAGGAGCCCGGCGCGTTGAAGCCCAGCGCGCGGATGCGCTCGGCGATCTCGTCCAGCGCCGTCCACTGTTCGGTGTACTGCGCCTCGAACATGGTGTGCAGCGAATTGAACATCGACCCGGTGACGTTCCAGTGGAAGTTGTGGGTCTTCAGGTACAGGGTGTAGGCATCGGCGAGGAAGTGCGACAGGCCGTCGGCCACCTTCTTGCGATCGGCGTCCTTGATCCCGATATCGATGCCGGGTGCCGACGGCGCGGCGGCCACCAGCTTCTTCTTGCCGGTCTCGGTTTTGCTGCTGCTCTTGGCCTTGGCCATGCTGCTTTCTCCTTGGCGGGTTGAATGGCTTCACAATAGTCCCATCGGGACCCTACCGGTATTTCAAGTTTTCTCGTTGAACGATTGATGAGCGCTATCGAAAAGGACATTGCCGCGCGCCTGCGCGAAGCCCGCAAGGGCATCGACGGGGCGATGAGCCGCGACCGCGGGCGCCTGCTCGGGCTGTTGTCGCGCTGGCAGGGCAGGCCGGCCGACACCGCCGCCGAGGCGGCCTTCCGGCAACTGCTGGAACAGTCCCGCGGCCAGCGCCGGCAGCGCGCGGCCCAGCCGCTGGCGGTCAGCATGGACGAGGCGCTGCCGATCGCGCGTGAAGCCGGACGCATCACCGCGCTGATCCGCGACCACCAGGTGGTGGTGATCGCCGGCGAAACCGGCTCGGGCAAGACCACGCAGCTGCCCAAGCTGTGCCTGGCCGCCGGGCGCGGCGAGGCCGGCATGATCGGCTGCACCCAGCCGCGTCGCATCGCCGCGCGCGCGGTGGCCACGCGCGTGGCCGAGGAACTGGGGACCGAGCTGGGTTCGATGGTCGGCTACCAGGTGCGCTTCACCGACAAGGTGGGCGAGGACAGCCGCATCAAGTTCATGACCGACGGCATCCTGTTGGCCGAGATCGCCTCGGACCGCTGGCTGTCGCGCTACGACACGCTGATCATCGACGAGGCGCACGAACGCAGCCTCAACATCGATTTCCTGCTCGGCTATCTCAAGCAGCTGCTGCGCAGGCGCCCGGACCTGAAGCTGGTGGTGACCTCGGCCACCATCGACACCGAGCGTTTTTCCCGCCATTTCGACGGTGCCCCGGTGGTCAGCGTCGAGGGCCGCACCTATCCAGTGGAAGTGCGCTACCGGCCGCTGGACGACCGGGACCCGGGACTGGGGACCGGGGACCCGGGAAAAGCGGGCGGCACGCGCGGTGAGCGCACGGGCTTATCCGGGTCCCCGGTCCCCGGTCCCGGGTCCCGTGATCCAACAACCGACGCCATCGTCGCCGCGGTCGACGAGATCACCCGCACCGATCCGCGCGGCGACGTGCTGGTGTTCCTGCCCGGCGAGCGCGAAATCCGCGACGCGCATCAGTCGCTGGAGCGGCGCAAGTACCGCGAGACCGAGGTGCTGCCGCTGTACGCGCGGCTCTCGGCCAAGGACCAGGACCGGGTGTTCAACCCCGGCCCGAAGCGGCGCATCGTGCTGACCACCAACGTCGCCGAGACCTCGCTGACGGTGCCGCGCATCCGCTACGTGGTCGATCCCGGTCTTGCGCGCGTGAAGCGCTACAGCCCGCGGCAGAAACTCGACCGGCTGCACATCGAACCGGTGTCGCAGGCCAGCGCCAACCAGCGCAAGGGCCGCTGCGGGCGCATCGCCGAGGGCGTGTGTTACCGCCTGTACGCCGAGGCCGATTTCCAGTCGCGGCCGGAATTCACCGATCCGGAAATCCGCCGTTCCTCGCTGGCCGGGGTGATCCTGCGCATGTTGCAGCTGGGCCTGGGGCGGATCGAGGATTTCCCGTTCCTGGAACCGCCGGACGAACGCGCGGTGGCCGACGGCTGGCAGCAGCTGGCCGAGCTGGGCGCGATCGACGGCGAGCGCAAGCTCACCGCCATCGGCCGGCAGATGGCGCGGTTGCCAGTGGACGTGAAACTGGCGCGCATGCTGGTGGCCGCGCAGAAGGCCGGCTGCCTGCACGAGATGCTGGTGATCGCCTCCTTCCTGGGCATCCAGGACCCGCGCGAGCGGCCGCCGGAAGCGCGCGAAGCGGCGGACAACGCGCATGCCGCCTTCGCCGACCCGCGCTCGGAATTCCTCGGCATCCTGCGCCTGTGGGAGGGCTACCGCGCCGCGCACGAAGAGCTGACGCAGTCGAAGCTGCGCGACTGGTGCGGCCGGCATTTCCTCGGCTTCCTGCGCATGCGCGAGTGGCGCGAGCTGCACCGGCAATTGCGCCTGCTGTGCGAAGAACTGGGTTGGGAAAGCGGCAGCGACGGTGTCTTCGGCAAGGCGCTGCTGGCCGTACCGGCGGCATTGCCGGCCGGCGGCGATGGCGAAGCCAAACGCAAGGCCACGCGCGGCGAACTGCACAAGGCGGCGCGGCTGGCGCGCGAAGGCGCGAAGCCGGAGGCGGCATCTGCTTCCTCCAGCAAAAGCGCAGCAGCCCGGCAGGTCAGTGGGAACACCGACTCAAGCGCAGAGTCCGCCTCCATTCCCGAGAAGGTCCGCGTCGCCGCCTACCAGGCGCTGCACCGCGCGATCCTCGCCGGCCTGCCGACGCAGATCGGCCACCGTACCGACAAGGGCGATTTCCAGGCGCCGCGCCAGCGCCGTTTCCATCTGTTCCCCGGTTCGGCGCTGTCGAAAAAGCCGCCGCCGTGGGTGTTGAGCGCGACCCTGCTCGATACCCAGCGCGTCTGGGGCCTGACCAACGCCGCGATCGAACCGGACTGGGCGATCGCCGAGCTGCCGCACCTGCTGGCGCGCAAGCATTTCGATCCGCACTGGTCGCGCGCGCAGGGGCAGGTGCTGGCCGCCGAGCAGATCAGCCTGTTCGGGCTGGTGCTGGCGCCGCGCAAGCCGGTGCATTACGGGCGCATCAACCCCGGCGAAGCGCACGACATCTTCGTGCGCCAGGCGCTGGTCACCGGCGAGATCAACACCCGCGCCGGCTTCGTCGCCGACAACCTCAAGGTGCTGGAACAGGCGCGCGAGGAAGAAGCCAAGCTGCGCCGCGCCGGCATCGTCGCCGACGAGGACTGGCAGGCACGCTGGTACCTGGACCGTATCCCGGCGGAGATCCATTCGGCCAGCGGGCTGGATGCCTGGTGGAAGGCGCTGCCGGCCGAACAGCATCGGGCGCTGCGCTGGTCGCTGACCGACCTGCTGCCGGGCGAGGGCAGCGAGCAGGAGCGCTATCCGAAGTACTTCGCGCTGGGCGACGCACGGCTGGCGATGCACTACCGCTTCGAGCCCGGGGCGCAGGACGACGGCGTCACCCTCGACGTGCCGCTGCACCTGCTCAACGCGCTGGACCCGGCGCGGCTGTCGTGGCTGGCGCCGGGTTTCGTCGCCGACAAGGCGGCGGCGCTGATCCGCAGCCTGCCCAAGGCGATGCGCCGCAACTACGTGCCGGCGCCGGATTTCGGCCGCGCGTTCTTCGAGGCCTGGCCGCAGCCGTCGGCCGACGACGTCCGTGGCGAACTGGCGCGGTTTCTGTCCAAGGCTACCGGCGCGGCGGTGGCGGCCACCGATTTCGACGAGGGCGCGCTGGAGCCGCACCTGCGCATGAACCTGCGCTTGGCCGACGGCGAGGGCAGAGTGCTGGCGATGTCGCGCGACCTGGACGCGCTGCGCGCGCGTTACGGTGAGCGCGCCGGCCAGGCGTTCGCCGCGCGCGCCGGCAAGGCGCTGGCGGCCGAGGGCCTGCGCGAATTCCCTGCCACCGCCATCCCTGAACAGGTGCCGGGCGAAGCCGGCGTGCCGGCGTATCCGGCGCTGGTCGATACCGGCGAAGCGGCGGCGCTGCGCATCTTCGCCGACCGCAACGAAGCGCGGCTGGCGCATCCGGGCGGCGTGCGGCGCCTGCTGGAAATTGCCCTGGCCGACAAGGTCAAGCAGGCCCGCAAGCAGTTGCCGGTGTCGCCCAAGACCGGGCTGCTGTATGCGGCCATCGAATCGCAGGAACGATTGCGTGGCGATCTCGTCGACGCCGCCATGAACGCGGTATTGGCCGACGGGCTGGGCGATATCCGCTCGCCCGATGCGTTCGAGCAGCGCCGCGCCGATGCCGGCAAGCGCCTGTTCGGCGAGGCGATGGAGCGGCTGCGGCTGGCCGAGAGCATCCTCGGCCTGGCCGGCGAGCTCAAGCCGCTGCTGGAGGCGCCGTTGATGGGCTGGGCGCGCGGCAACCTGGACGACATGGAGCGGCAGCTGGCCTCGCTGATCCACGCCGGCTTCCTGCGCGAAACGCCGGCCGATGCGCTGGCGCAGTTCCCGCGCTACCTCAAGGCGATGATCCTGCGCACCGAGCGGGCCAAGCGCGATCCGCCGCGCGACCAGGTGCGCATGCTCGAGCTCAAGCCCTTCGTCGACGCGCTGGAGGAGGCGCGGCTGCAGGGCCGCGCGGCGCAGCCGGAATGGTCGGCGCTGCGCTGGGACATCGAGGAACTGCGGGTGTCGCTGTTCGCGCAGGAACTGGGCTTCCGCTCCGGCATTTCGCCGAAGAAGCTGGCGCAGCGGGTCGCCGCGCTGCGCGGCTGATCACCGCCGCCGGGGGCGCCGTAGGTGCCGGGCTCGCCCGGCACGGCTTCACCGGGAGCAGAGCATGCGGGGCAAGCCCGCGCCTACGGCGTGGGGCGGTACTGCTCCACGCAGCGCCGGCGCGCGCTGTTGACCTGCTCGTGGGCATGCGCGTGCTCGCGGCCGATGGCCTGGCGCAGGTTGGCCATGCGCGCCCGCAGCGCCTGGCTGCGCTGCGCGTCCGGCGCGTTGGCCAGCTGCTCGTTGAGCATGGCCATCTGCTGCTGGAAGGTCGCCACGCGGTCGTTGGACGGGCCGTAGATCGAGGCGGTCGCGTTGGCGATGCATTCGCGTTCGGCGGTACGGTCAGGCTCCGCGGCGGCGGGAGCCGGCGTGGAATCGCTCTCGCGCAGCGGGGAGGTTTCCTGCGCGGCCGGCTCCATCTGCGGCGGCGGCACGGCAGGGCGCTCCTCGCGCAGCTTCATCGGTTGCGCGTTGGCATCGCAGGGATGCTCGGAATAGGCCGTTTCGCCGGATTTTCCCTTGCATTTGTAGACCTGCGCCGAGGCGGCGGCCGGCAGCAGGAGCAGCAACATGAGCAACACGATGGCGGGCATGGTGGACGATCGTCGAAGGCAGGCGCGGTGGCCCGGGTCGGCAGGCCGCGACGGATCGCGGTGGCCTGCCGGCATGCAGGTGCCCGCGGCCGGTGCGGACCGGCGCGGACGTCCCGCGGTTACTTGATGCGACGGACCTTGGCGCGGGTATTGAGCCCTTCGACCTGCAGGTACCACACGTTCAGCAGGCCCGGCGCGATCTTGACGCCCGGCGCCTGCTTGCGCACGCCGGCGACGCTGGCGTCATCGCTCTGCTCCCATACCTGGCCATTGTCCAGCGTGTACTGGCGGCCCTTGCCGAAGCCGCGGAACTCGCCTTCCAGGCGCGCCTCGATCGGGTCCTTGGAACCGAAGTCGAAGAAGCCGCGGTTCTTCACGATCACTTCCTGGCGGCCTTCCTCGCGCGCCTGTTCCAGCGCGGTGGCGGTGGCCCGCTGCACCTTGCCCTGCAGCCAGGCATTGAGCGCGGCCAGTTCCTCGGCCGAGAGCTTGTCCAGGCCGGCGGCCTTGAATTCCTCGGCCGACATCTGCTGCTGCAGGTCGCCTTCGACGACGCGCTGCGCCTGGGCGGCGAAGACCGGGGCAAGCACCAGGGCGGCGGTGAGCAGGACGGAAAGGCGCGACGGCTTCATGGGCGATTGTTCCCGTGGATGGTTGGGCGCTAGTGTAGGGGCATCCGCCCGCGATCGACCGCTGTGAACCGTTCCTCCCTCTCCGGCCTGGAAGCCCTGCTGCAACGCCCGTCCTGCGGCGCCCTTTCCGATCCGCTGCGGCAGGCGCTGCTGGCCGCGTGGCAGCAGCCCGGAACCGATGCGCAGCCGCGCCTGCCATGGCCGGTGCTGACCGACACGCTGGACTCGCTGGCGCTGCTGTCCGCCGACGAGGCGGTGATCGCGGCCGCGCTGCTGTTCGACCTGCCGGGCCTGCGCGCGCGCCTGGCGGAACTGCCGCTGGGCCAAGCGGCCGCGGCCGTGCGCGGCCTGCTCGACGGGCAGGATGCGGCCGACCAGGTGTGGGCGCTGCACGCCGGGCGCGAGGCCGGGCGCAACAGCGAGGGCCTGCGCCGCCTGCTGCTGTCCATCGTGCACGACCTGCGCGTGGTGCCGGTGCTGCTGGCGCGCCAGCTGGCCTGCATGCGCGCGGCCGACCGCAGCCCGGAGGACCAGCGCCGCGCGCTGGCGCAGCTGACCCGCGACATCCACGCGCCGCTGGCCAACCGCCTGGGCATCTGGCAGCTGAAGTGGGAGCTGGAGGACCTGGCGTTCCGCTTCCTCGAGCCGGACACCTACCGCCACATCGCGCGCGAGGTCGACGAGACCCGGCTGGCGCGCGAGCGCTACGTCGAGGCGGTCAAGCGGCGCCTGTCCGCGGCGCTGGCCGAGAACGGCATCCGCGCCGAGGTCAGCGGCCGGCCCAAGCACATCTACAGCATCTGGCGGAAGATGCAGAAGAAGAAGCTGGCCTTCGACCAGCTCTACGACCTGCGTGCGGTGCGGGTGATGGTCGACGACATCGGCGCCTGCTACGCCACGCTGGGCGTGGTGCACGCGCTGTGGACGCCGATCCCCAGCGAGTTCGACGACTACATCGCCCGGCCCAAGGCCAACGACTACCGCTCGCTGCACACCGCGGTGATCGGCCCGGAAGGGCGCACCGTGGAAGTGCAGATCCGCACCCACGAGATGCATGCGCAGGCCGAGCTCGGCGTGGCCGCGCACTGGAAATACAAGGAAGGCGGCAAGGGCGCGGAGAAGGCCTTCGACCGCAAGATCACCTGGATGCGGCAGCTGCTGGAGCAGGCGCAGGACGCGGCCAACCCCGAGGACCTGGCCGGCGCGCTGGACGCCGAGCTGATCGAGGACCGCGTCTACGCGCTCAGCCCCAAGGGCGAGGTGATGGACCTGCCGGCCGGCGCCACGCCGCTGGATTTCGCCTACCACGTGCACACCATGGTCGGGCACCGATGCCGCGGCGCCAAGGTCAACGGCCGCATCGTGCCGCTGACCTACCGCCTGCGCAGCGGCGACCGCGTCGAGATCATGACCGCGCGCGAGGCCGACCCGCGCCGCGACTGGCTGCTGCCGGCCAACGGCTTCCTCGCCAGCAGCCGCTCGCGCGAAAAGGTGCGCACCTGGTTCCACAAGCTCGACCGCGCGCGCAACGTGCAGGCCGGGCGCGAACTGCTGGACCGCGAGCTCAAGCGGCTGGGGCTGCAGCAGGCCGACCTGATGGTCGCGGCCAGGCGCTTCCACGCCGACAGCGTCGACGACCTGTACATCCAGGTCGCGCTCGGCGACACCGGGCCCAGCCAGGTCAGCCGCGCGCTGCTGGAGGCGGAGAAGGAGAAGAGCCAGCCGGCGCCGGCGACACCGCCGCTGCCGCGGCCGACCGCGCGCCGCGAGAGCATCGGCCGGTCCGATTTCACCGTGCAGGGCGTGGGCAACCTGCTGGTGCAGCTGGCGCGCTGCTGCCAGCCGGTGGCCGGCGAACCCATCGCCGGCTACCTCACCCGCACCCGCGGCGTCACCGTGCACCGTGCCGACTGCCCGGCGCTGGCGCGGCTGTCGGCCGCGCATCCAGAGCGCGTGCTGCCGGTGGAGTGGGGGCGCGCGGGTTCGGGCTACGAAGTGGACGTGATGGTGCGCGCGATGGACCGGCGCTGGCTGCTGAAGGACATCACGAACCTGATCGCGCAGGAAGACGCCTACGTGCTCAACATCAACAGCGACCCGCTGCGCGACAGCGGCCGCATGCAGCTGCGCCTGCGTCTGAAGGTGAGCGATTACGGCCAGCTGTCCACGCTGCTGGGCAAGCTCGACGCCCTGCCGGGCGTGGACGAAGCACGCCGCATGGGCTGAACCGCCGCGGCGACGCGCGGCGTCATGGCGGACTGCTAGGCTGGCCGCATGTACAACGGGCACCCCCACCTCCCGCGATGGCTGGCGCTGGCCGCCGGCCGCCTGCACCTGTACGGGCGCTGGTGGGTGGCGCGTGGCTGGGACAGCCCGCGCGCCTGGCGCTCGATCGCCATCGGTGTCGCCGTGCTGGCGGTACTGCTGACCCTGTTCCGGCAGCCGCTGGCCAACCTGCTGTGGCCGGAAACCCGCATCCAGCAACTGCTCGACGACGGCCGGCGCGCGTTGCGCCAGGGCCACCTGTCCGCCGCCGACGGCAGCGGCGCGCGCGAACTGTTCGAAGCGGCGGCGGCGCTGGACCCGGACCGCGGCGACGTGCGAGACGCCCTGGCGGCCACCGGCCGGCAGGCGCTCGAACAGGCGCGGCAGCGCCTGGCGGCGGGCGACGCCCCCGCCGCGCGCGAGGCGCTGGAACTGGCCCGGCAGCTGCAGGTGCCGCAGGCCGAACGGGAGGCCATCGCCGCGCGCCTGCGCCACCAGGCGCAGGAACACGATGCCGTCGGCGACCTGCTGCGGCGCGCCGAGGCGGCGCAGGCGCAGGGCCGCCTGGACGATGGGCCGGACAGCGCCCTGCCGCTGTACCAGCGCGTGCTCGCGGTGCGGCCCGATCACCTGCAGGCGCTGCAGGGAAAGGACGACACGCTGTCCGACCTGCTGGCCGAAGCCGTCGCCGCGGCGCGGCGCAACGAAACGGATACCGCCGCGCGCCTGCTGCGGCAGGTGGAAGGCTACGACCCGGGGCATTCCGAACTGCCGGCCACACGCGCCGCGTTGAACGCCGCGCTGGACCGGCGCCGCGGCCAGGCCGCGCGCGACCTGGCGCGCGGGCGCCTGCACAAGGCCGCGGACGGCTATCGGCAGGTGCTGGCGGTGGCCGACGATCCGGCGGCCACCCAGGGACTGCAGCAGGTGGCGCGCGCCTGGGCCGGCGAAGCCGCGCGGCTGGCCGGCGATTTCCATTTCGAACAGGCCGCCGAAGCGCTGGGGCAGGCGCGCGCGCTGGCGCCCGACAGCCCCGAGGTCGCGGCCGCGGCGCAGGCGCTGCAGCGCGCGCAGGGCGCGCGCCAGGCGCTGGAAACCCGGCTGCCGGCCGCCGAGCGCGAACGGCGGGTGCGCGCGCTGCTGGCGCAGGTGGAGAGCGCCGCGGCGCAGGGACAGTGGCTGCTGCCGCCGGGCGCCAGCGCCTACGACCGCTTCAAGGCCGCGCAGGCGCTGGCGCCGCGCGACGCGCGGGTGAGGCAGGCCGGCGCCCGCATCCTGCCGGCCGCGCGCCGCTGCCTGGACGACAACCTCCAGGGCAACCGCCTGCAGGCGGCGCGCACCTGCCTGGACGCCTGGCAGGCGCTGGCGCCCGGCGATCCGCTGCTGCCGGCGGCGCGGCGCCGGCTGGCGCAGCGCTGGCTGGCGGTCGGCAGCGAACGCCTCGGCGCGGGCGACGTCGCCTTCGCCGCCCGCGCGCTGGAGCAGGCGCGCGAACTGGACGCGGCCACGCCGGAGTTGCCGGCTTTCGCCGAGCGGCTGGGCAATGCGAGGCGCTAGAAACGAGTGGAGAGGAACGAGGAACGAGTGAAGGCAACAGCCAAAGCCGTCATCTCCGCGCAGGCGGAGATCGCTCCTGCTTTTACTCGTTCCTCTCCACTCGTTCCTAGCTCAAAAACACCCGCGCCACTGTCGCGCGCGCGGCGTCCATCGAGAAGTGCCGGGCGATGTTGCGCAGGCCGTTGCCGGACAGCTGCCGCCACAGGGCCTCGTCGTCGTGCAGCCGCACCACCGCGTCGGCGAAGGCCTCCGCGCCGTCGGCGACCAGCACGTCCTGGCCGTCGCGCAGGTGCATGCCTTCGGCCGCGCAGGGGGTCGCCACCACCGGCTGGCCGTGGGCCATGCTCAGGTTGATCTTGCCCTTCACCCCGGCGCCGAAGCGCAGCGGCGCCACCGCGATGCGGCCGCCGGCCATCCACGGCACCACGTCGGGCACGTAGCCGTGCACCTGCACGCCCGGCTGGCTGGCGGCCAGCGCCTGCAGGCTGTCGGGCACGTCGGCGCCGATGCAGTGGAAGCGGACCTGCGGCAGGCGCTGCCGGATCAGCGGGAACACCTCGCCGATGAACCACTGCATCGCGTCCAGGTTCGGCGGGTGGCGGAAGCCGCCGACGAACACCAGGTCGTGCCGCTGCGCCCAGTCCAGGCCCTGTCCGGCGACCTCGTGCAGGTTGGACAGCAGTTCCACCTTCACCTGCGGCGCGTCGAGGGCCAGCTGTTCCTTCTCGGCGGCGCTGACCAGCAGGGTGACGTCGGTGGCGGCCATCACCGCCAGCTCGCTGGCGCGGGTGCGTTCGGCGCTGCGCGCCAGGCGCGGGTCGCCGGCCAGTTCGGCGCCGCGGCGTTCGCGCAGGTAGTGCAGGTCCACCGTGTCGAACACGGTGCGCGCCTGCGGCGCATGCCGCCGCAGCAGCGGCAGGCACACGCTGGCGACGTGATGGCGCACCAGCATGGCCACCTGGAAGCGGCGGCCATGCGCGCGCAGCCAGTCGCCCACGCCCTTCATCCAGGGCGCATGCCACACCTCCACGCCCAGCGCCTGCAGCGCCTCGGTGGCCGCGCCGCCATGGCCGCCGCGGGTGGGCAGGAACACCACGTGCGCGCCGCCGGCCAGCAGCATGCGGATCAGGTTGAACTGGCGCAGCGAGGCCGAATCGCGGTCCGGCCGCGGCACCGCCTCGTCGACGATCAGGATCTGGCGCTGGCCGCGGTGCAGCCGCGCGGGGCCGGGAACGCTGCCGGCCGGCAGCTGCCGCGACAGCGCGTCGCGCCACTTGTCCGCGAACACCTGCTGGTTGCGCACCTGCCAGGCCTTGACGCCGCTGCGGGTATCGGTGCCGTTGCTGGTGCCCTCGTCGTGCACCACGCGGCTGGCCGGCTGCACCAGCACGCGGCGGCCGGCGGCCCGCACCTTGAACGCCAGGTCGGTGTCCTCGTAGTAGGCCGGCGCATAACGCGCGTCCAGCCCGCCCAGTTCCTCGAACAGGGCGCGCGGGATGGCCAGCGCCGCGCCGGAGCAGTAGTCGGCCTCGCGTAGGCTGGCGTAGCGCGGGTCCTCGGCCGACTCGAAGCGGCCATAACTCCAGCAGCTGCCGTCGTCGAACACCACGCCGCCCGATTCCTGCAGGCGGCCGTCGGGGTACAGCAGCTGCGCGCCGACCAGGCCGGCCTCGGGAACGCGCGCGAAGGTGTCGAGCAGGGCGTCCAGCCAACCGGGCTGCGGCACGGTGTCGTTGTTCAGCAGCAGCACGTACTGCCCGCGCGCCAGCCGCAGGCCGTCGTTGCAGGCGGCGATGAAGCCGCCGTTCTGTACGCGGCGGTGGTAGCGCAGGCCGTCGATCTGCGCCATCCAGGCGGCGGTGTCGTCGCTGCTGCCGTCGTCGATCACCAGGATCTCGCAGGCCGCCGCCGGCGGGTACGCGGCCAGCGCGCGCAGGCAGGCCAGCGTGTGCCGGGCATGGTTGTAGACCGGGATGACGATGCTGGCCACCGGCTCGGCGCTGGCGGGTACGGCGAACGGCGCGAACGGGGCGTCGGTGGGCGCGAACAGCGGCTCGCGCCGTGGCGGCGGCTGCCGCCGCAGGTGCACGCCGACGCGCTGCAGGGTGGCGCGCCAGCCGCGGGTGCGCAGGCTGGCCAGGCCGCGGCGGATCAGGCCGACGATGCGATCCAGGTGGTAGCGCACGTCGGCCGGGGACATCGACATTCGGTTGCAACTCCAGCTTAAGCAGGTGGGGGCCGGCAGCCGTGCCGTGACGCAAGGCTGCGTTAGACTCGCCTGAACCTACATTCTCGCATCCCCGTGCCGCGACGCTACGATTCCGACGAACTGGACGACGATACCGACGATCTCGGCACGCCCTGGCGCAGCCGCCTGATCACCTGGGGCCTGGCGGCAGCGGCCCTGGGCCTGGGTTTCCTGATTCCCTACACGCTGTACCTGAACTCGCAGGTGACCCAGCGTTTCGGCGAGCTGCGCTGGCAGATCCCGACCCGCGTCTACGCGCGGCCGCTGGTGCTGGCGCCGGGGCTGGCCATGGACGCGGACACGCTCAAGACCGAACTGGCGGCCTCGGCCTACCGCGACGACGGCGTCGGCCAGAGCCCGGGCACCTACCGGCTGCAGGGCGGCCGCTTCACCATTTCCAGCCGCGGCTACGTCGACGTGGACGGGCGGGTGGCGCCGCGGCGGGTGGAAGTGGCCGTTTCCGGCGGGCACGTGGCGTCGCTGCGCGACGCCGCCGCGCGCAAGGCGCTCAAGGCCGCGCGGCTGGACCCGGCGCGCATCGCCACGCTGTACGGGCAGAAGCAGGAAGAGCGGCGGCTGGTGCGCATCGCCGAGGCGCCGGAACTGCTGGTCACCGGCCTGCAGGCGGTGGAGGACCGGGACTTCAAGAGCCACCACGGCATCGACCTGAGCGGCATCGCGCGCGCGGTGTGGGTGACCGTGCGTTCCGGCGGCAAGGTGCGGCAGGGCGCCAGCACGCTGACCCAGCAGCTGGCGCGCAGCGGCCTGCTGGGCATCGGCAAGGAGCAGACCCTCACCCGCAAGTTCAACGAAGTGCTGTACGCGCTGATCATGGAAGCGCGTTACGACAAGCCGGTGATCCTGGAGGCCTACCTCAACCAGGTCTACCTGGGCCAGCGCGGCAGCCAGGCCATCCATGGCGTGGCCTCCGGCGCCGAGTTCTGGTTCGGGCGCGATCTGAATTCGCTGACCACCGAGCAGGTGGCGCTGCTGATCGGGCTGGTGAAGGGACCGTCGTACTACGACCCGCGCCGCAATCCCGAACGCGCGCTGGACCGGCGCAACTTCGTGCTCGGCAAGCTGCACGAGAACGGGCTGATCGACCAGGCCGAATACCAGCGCGCGCTGAAGGCGCCGCTGGGCGTGCCGAAGGCGCCGGGGCTGGTCGCGGCCAACCGCTTCCCGGCCTACATCGACCTGGTGCGGCGCCAGCTCGGCCACGACTACCCGGAGAGCACCCTGCAGGGCGCCGGCCTGAACGTCTTCACCGGCATGTCGCCCTCGGCCCAGGCCTACGCCGAAGGCGCGGTGGCGCATACCGTCAAGTCGCTGCAGAACAAGCGCCGGCCGGAACTGCAGGCCGGCCTGGTGCTGACCGACGTGCACAACGGCGACGTGCTGGCGGTGGTCGGCAGCCGCGACGTGGCCGAGCCGGGCTTCAACCGCGCCATCGACGCGCAGCGCCCGGTCGGTTCGCTGCTCAAGCCGTTCGTCTACCTGCTGGCGCTGGCGCAGCCGGACCGCTGGTCGCTGGCGACCTGGGTCGAGGACACCCCGGTCACCGTGCAGCTCAGCCGCGGGCGCAACTGGACGCCGGGCAACGCCGACAACCGCAGCCACGGCACGGTGCGCCTGATCGACGCGCTGGCCCGTTCCTACAACCAGGCCACGGTGCGCGTGGGCATGCAGGTCGGGCCGGAGCGGCTGACCCAGCTGATCCACGTGCTGGCCGGGCTCAAGGCCGAGGCCAACCCGGCGGTGATCCTGGGTTCGACCGATCAGAGCCCCTACGGCATGGCGCAGCTGTACCAGTTCCTGGCCTCCGGCGGCGAGATCCAGCCGCTGCACGCCGTGCGTGGCGTGGTCGACGCCCAGGGCAAGCTGCTCAAGCGCTACGACAAGACCCCGGCGCCGGCGCAGGAAGGCGATTCGATCGCCGCCAACCTGATCAGCGTGGCGCTGCAGCAGGTGGTGTCCAGCGGCACCGCCGCGGGCCTCAACGCCGACGGCCTGGGCCGGCTGCAACCGGCCGGCAAGACCGGCACCACCAACGACGGCCGCGACAGCTGGTACGCCGGCTACACCGGCGACCACCTGGCGGTGGTGTGGATGGGCAACGACCAGAACGAGCAGGCCGGCCTGTACGGCGCCACCGCCGCGATGCGGGTGTGGGCGGGCATCTTCCGCAACCTGCCGAGCAAGCCGCTGCGGGTGAACAGCAAGGGCCTGGACTGGCAGTACGTCGCGGCCGAAGGCAACAACAGCACCGACGAAGGCTGCCCCGGCGCGCGCCGCTTCCCGTTCGTGGCCGGCTTCGCGCCGGGCTACATGCCCTGCGCGCCGCAGCCGGTGCCGGAAGAGGAAGCGCAGGAAGGCGGTGGCTGGCGCAGCTGGTTCGGGCTGGACCGCAAGGAACCGGCGCCGGCGTCCAGCACGCCTTCAGATACGCCTGCGCGATAATGCGGCGCATGAACAGCCCGCTTACGATCCGCGCACTGGCCGTCCTGGCCGTATCCCTCGCCCTGGCCGCGTGCACCAGCACGCCGCCGCCCCCGCCGCCGGTGGTCGACACCACCACGCCGGCGCAGCGCATGGCCGCGGTGCTGAGCATCGCCGGCGTCGACGACAAGGAGGTGTCGGTGCAGCCGCTGCGCGACCCGCAGGTGGACGACCTGCGCCAGGTCGCCGCCGAACGCCGCCAGGCCGGCGACCTGGCCGGCGCCGCCGAAGCGCTGAACCAGGCGCTGCTGCTGGTCGAGAGCGACCCGGGCATCCTCCAGGAACGCGCCGAGATCGCGCTGCTGCAGGGCGACTGGGCGCGCGCCGAGACGCTGGCGCGCAAGGCCGTCTCGCTCGGCTCGCGCACCGGCCCGCTGTGCCGCCGCCACTGGGCCACCGTCGAGCAGGCGCACCTGGCGCGCGCCGAAAAGGAAAACGCCACCTCGGCGCATGCGCAGATCGAAGGCTGCACCGTGCCCGGGATCAAGCGGTATTGATCGAAGGCAGGGAAGGGGGAACGGGGAGCGGGGAATGGACGCCTGCCTCGTCCCGTTGTCCCCCGCGGTTGCCGGCCATTTCCCATTCCCTGTTCCCTTGTCCCCGTTCCCGGCTTCCGCATGCTTTCCCTAGCCGCCGCCAGCCGTGAAGCCCTCAGCGCAGACGGCGCGCTCGCGCGGCAGCTGGACGCCTTCACCCCGCGTGCGGCGCAGCTGCGGCTGGCCGAGGCCATCGCCGACGCGTTCCAGCAGCGCGACACGCTGCTGGCCGAGGCCGGTACCGGCACCGGCAAGACCTTCGCCTACCTGGTGCCGGCGCTGCTGTCCGGGCTGAAGACCATCGTCAGCACCGGCACCCGCGCGCTGCAGGACCAGCTCTACCACCGCGACCTGCCGCGGGTGCGTGCCGCGCTCGGCGTCGGCCACCGCAGCGCGCTGCTCAAGGGCCGCGCCAACTACCTGTGCCGCTACCGGCTGGACCAGGCGCGCGGCGAACCGCGCTTCGCCTCGCCCGAACAGGCCGCGCAGTTCCAGCGCATCGTCGCCTGGGCCGGGCGCACGCAGTTCGGCGATGTCGCCGAACTGGACGGGCTGGCCGACGACTCGCCGCTGCTGCCGATGGTCACCTCCACCGTCGACAACTGCCTGGGCAGCGACTGCCCGTTCTGGAGCGAATGCTTCGTGGTGCAGGCGCGCCAGCGCGCGCAGGAGGCCGACCTGGTCGTGGTCAACCACCACCTGCTGCTGGCCGACCTGGCGCTCAAGCAGGAAGGTTTCGGCGAAATCCTGCCGGGCGCGCAGGCGTTCGTGATCGACGAGGCGCACCAGCTGCCGGAACTGGCGGCCAATTTCTTCGGCGAAGGCTTCGGCATGCGCCCGTGGCAGGAACTGGCGCGCGACTGCCTGGCCGAATGCCGCGGCGTGGCCGGCGCGCAGCCGGCGCTGCAGCAGCCGGTCGCGACGCTGGAAATGGCGCTGCGGCAACTGCGCGATGCGATGGAACCGCTGCCGCCGCGCGGCACGCAATGGCGCGCGCTGGCGGTGCCGGAAGTGGCCGAAGGGTTCGACATGCTGGGCGCGGCGCTGGCGCAGCTGCGCGATGCGCTGGCCGGCGTGCGCGAGGCGTCGCCGGGCCTGGATGCCTGCCACGCGCGCGCCGTCGAAGGCGCGGCGCGGCTGGCGCGCTGGCTGGGCGAGGATGCGCCGCTGCCCGATTTCGAGGCCGACGACCCCGGCGGGGCCGTGGCCGACGGCAACGACGTGCTCTGGTACGAACTCACCCCGCGCGGCTTCCGCTGCCAGCGCACGCCGATGGACGTGTCCGGCCCGCTGCGCGAACACCGCCAGCGCTCGCACGCGGCCTGGGTGTTCACCTCGGCCACGCTCACCGTCGATGGCGGCTTCGACCACCTGGCCGCGCGCCTGGGCCTGGACGATCCGGACACACTGGTCCAGCCCAGTCCGTTCGACTGGCCGGTGCAGGCGCTGTGCTACCTGCCGAAACAACTGCCCGATCCGGCCGCGCGTGGCTTCGGCGCCGCGTTGATCGCCACCCTGCGACCGGTGCTGGAAGCCTCGCAGGGCCGCGCCTTCCTGCTGTTCGCTTCGCACCGCGCGCTGCGCGAGGCCGCCGAGGCGCTGCGCGGCGGGCCGTGGCCGCTGTTCGTGCAGGGCGAGGCGCCGCGCGCCAGCCTGCTGCAGCGTTTCCGCGAATCGGGCAACGGCGTGCTGCTCGGCTCGGCCAGCTTCCGCGAAGGCGTGGACGTGGCCGGCGACGCGCTGAGCGTGGTGGTGATCGACAAGCTGCCCTTCGCCGCGCCGGACGACCCGGTGTACGAGGCGCGGCTGGACGCGATCCGCCGCGAGGGCGGCAACCCGTTCCGCGACGAACAGCTGCCGCAGGCGGTGATCGCGCTCAAGCAGGGCGTGGGCCGGCTGATCCGCAGCGAGACCGACCGCGGCGTGCTGGTGCTGTGCGACCCGCGCCTGCTCAGCCGCGGCTACGGGCGCGTGTTCCTCGATTCGCTGCCGCCGTTCCGCCGCACCCGCGAGCTGGCCGACGTGCAGGCGTTTTTCGGGGGTCGGGGGCCAGGGACCGGAGATCAGGGGGAGCCGGCGTCAACACCATGCCTCCCGTAGGAGCACACTTCAGTGCGCGACGGAGCTTTACCGTTCTCCGGCGCAGGGAAATCCGGCGCAGGAAACGTTGACCCTCGCTACCTTCGTTCCTACGCTTCCCGCTTCCCGCTTCCCGCTTCCCCCGGCCTCTGGCCCCCGATCCCCGGCCCCTGCTCCCATGAACCTGCTCGCCCTCGAAACCGCCACCGAAGCCTGTTCCGTCGCCCTGCATGTCGATGGGCAGGTACTGGAGCGTTTCGAGATCGCGCCACGCCGGCATGCCGAACTGACCCTGCCGTGGGCGGAGCAGCTGCTCGCCGAAGCCGGCATCGCGCGTGCGCAGCTGGACGCCATCGCCCTGGGGCGCGGCCCCGGCGCCTTCACCGGCGTGCGCCTGGCCATCGCCATCGCCCAGGGCATCGCCCTGGCGCTGGACCGGCCGTTGCTGCCGGTGTCCACGCTGCAGGTGCTGGCGATGCAGGCGCCGGACGAGGCCACCCACGTGCTGGCCAGCATCGACGCGCGCATGGGCGAGGTCTATGCCGCGCGCTGCGTTCGCGATGCCGAGGGCTTGATGCAGGTGCAGGGCGCCGAAGTGGTGATCGCGCCGGACGCGCTGCAGCTGCCCGACGACGGCAGCCGCTGGGCCGGCGTCGGCACCGGCTTCGCCGCCGCGGACGGCCTGCTCGCCACGCGCCTGCAGGCCCGGCTGTCGTCGGTCGATGCGCAGGCGCTGCCGCGTGCCTCGGACGTGCTGAAGATCGCCGTGCCGGCTTTCGCCCGCGGCGAGGGCATCGCGCCTGAGCTGGTGCAGCCGGCCTACCTGCGCGACAACGTCGCGCTCACCCTGGTCGAACAGCAGGCGCTACGCGCGTCGCGCTGAGGCGCCGGTGCTGGGCTTGCCCGGCACGGGCTTTCGCGGGAATACACCATGCTGTTTGTAGGAGCGACGTCAGTCGCGACCGGTGCATTGCCGGGAAAGTCTGGTCGCGACTGGCGTCGCTCCTGCCAGAACCAGCCCATATCGCCGCACGTCCTTCATCGGGGCTGCTTTCCCGTTCTTTCTCTCAGGGCATCGCATTGACGGATGGTATCTGTGGCGGTATTGGAGCGAATGCGATCAACCATGAACGCGATGCCATCCAGCCGATCTTGCAGGTATGAATCTTCGGGGAGGATTGCCCGCAGCGCCTCGCTGATGGGAATGGACCAGTTTTTCGCCGTGAGCGTTGTCGATGATTGCGGCGCGCCGGGCGTCCAAGGCAGCAGTAATGCTTTCTGCGAATTGGAATGGAATGTCGTTCGGGTACCGTCGCGACGGACTATCTGCACCGTTGCAAGGGGGTAGTCGTCGGTCCAGCTGAGGCCGTCGCCATAGAAAGCATCCAGCGTTGCGGCGACACCGCGCTGTTTCATGCTTTGCCCTGCGAGTATCCGTTGCTCGCTCCTGCTGCATTTTGGCGAAGGGAAGAATGTTTCTTCACCCGTTGGCAGAAACTGCTTCGGCTTGAGCGTGGAAGCCAGTTGATGGATGCCGCGGGAGCGCGTCCATGCGGGTGACTCGACGGCGCCAACGAGATCGCGAACCTTGGTGGTCGGTACGGTTGACGAGTCCCTGCGCTGCACGTGGTTTCGGCTTTCATAGCTGGAACGCAACACAAACACTTCCCCGCGCGGCACGAGCGTGTAGTGTTCTTCGATGTTGTCCCAGCCCATGTGACGGTATTCGATCTGGATGCGTTCGATGCCGCTCACGTCCACGTTCGCATCAGCGTGATTGGCCGGTGCCTTGCAGGCACATCCCGCCAACAGGCCCAGCATCGCCAGCGGCCATGACCATCGCATCATCGGTGCTCTCCTCCTGGCGGCTGAGGCGGGTAGGTTGAATGGAACTGGCATGTCCAGGGCATTGACCGGCCTACCAGTCGATGGTTCCGCGGATCACCGTCCGCACCTGGCCGCCGGACCACACCTCGCCGTGCTCGTCGACGTGCAGTTCCAGCAGCGCGTCGTGGCCGACCTCGCGGCCCTGGCTGGCGGTGTAGCGCCTGCCGCTGCCGGGCAGGGCGTTGCGTTCGTCCAGCCAGGCGGCGAGCACGGCGTTGGCGGCGCCGGAGGCGGCGTCCTCGAAGCGGCGGCCGTTGCCGACGAAGGCGCGCACCGCCAGGTCGTGGGAGGGCGCGTCGCTGCGGGCGTAGGCGAACACGCCCATCGCGCCGGTGGCCTCGGCCAGCGTGGCGATGGCATCCCAGTCGGGCGCGAGCGCGCGCAGCGTGGCCTCGTCGGCCAGTTCCACCAGCCACCAGCGGCGGCCGCCATCCATCAGTACCGGCGGCAGCGCGCCCAGCGCCCAGCCGGCGATGGCCGGACGCAGGCGCGCATCGGTGGCCTCCACGATTTCCGCCACCGCAGCGCGCGGCGTGCGGATGGCGATGCGGCGCACGCCATCGGCCTCGTCCACGCGCAGCGGCAGCTGGCCGGCGACGCCGTCCTGCACCAGCAGGCCGTCGACCGGTGCGGCCAGGCCGCATTCCAGCACCGCGTGCGCGCTGCCGACGCTGGGGTGGCCGGCGAACGGCACTTCCTTCTGCGGCGCGAACATGCGGATGCGGTAGCTGGTGCCCGGCGTGGTGGGCGCGAAGACGAAGGTGGTCTCGGGCAGGCGGGTCCAGCGGGCGATGGCCTGCATGGCGGCATCGTCCAGGCCGTCGGCGTCGAGCACGACGGCCAGCGGATTGCCGGTGCCGGGGCGCGGGGCGAAGACGTCCAGTTGCAGGAAACGGCGGGTGGTCATGGGATTTCCGTGTGTCTGATGGGGTGCAGATCGAGGGAGGGGAGTCCTTCTCCGTCGGGGCGGGAAAGGGCGGCTTGCGCACCGCTGGTGCGCTTGCCTTGAAGCGCACACGCCACTGGCATGGGTCGGGGCGGACGGGGGCTGAAGGGCGAGGAGGCGAAGCCGCGGTACCCGCGATGATGAATGCATCGCGCGGATCCCGCTGTTTGCGTCATGGTGCACGTGGCTTCGCACTTGCCCTCATCCGCCCCTTCGGGGCACCTTCTCCCGGGGGGAGAAGGAACAAGTCTGTTTTCTCTTCTTCCGAGGGGCAGTCCTACCAGTCCAGATGGCCATCGATGACCGGCTGCACTTCGCCGCCGATCCAGACGTGGCCGTCGGCGTCCACCTGCACATGGACCTCGCCGTTGCGGCCGCGCTCGCGGCCCTGGCTGGCGCGGTACTGCTGCCCGGGCGCGAGCCGGCCCTGCGCCAGCAGGTGCGCGGCGACCAGCGCGTTGGCGCTGCCGGTCACCGGGTCTTCGTCCACGCCCACGCCCGGGGCGAAGGCGCGCACGACGTACTGGTAGCCGACATCGGGCCGCGCCGCCGGCGCGAACACGGCGAGCTTGCCCTTGCCGGGCAGGGCGGCGATGGCGGCCAGCTCGGGCCTGTAGCGGCGCAGCGCGGTTTCGTCGGCCGCTTCCAGCAGCCACCAGTCCGGGCCGTTGTTCCACAACGCGGGTTCCGCACCCGGATGCGCCAGCGCGGCCAGGCCGGGCGGCAATGGCGGCGCGGCGACGTCGCGGCGCTCCGCCCGCGGGCTGCGCACGTGCAGCAGGCGGAAACGGCCGCCGGCCTGCACCCGTACCGGCAGCAGGCCGGCGGCGCATTGCTGGACCAGCCGGCCCTGGTCGTCGGGCGTGGCCAGGCCCAGTTCCACCGCCGCCCACGCCGCGCCGACGCTGGGATGGCCAGCGAAGGGCAGCTCCATCTTCGGGGTGAAGATGCGGATGCGGTAATCCGCGCCCGCTTCCGGCGGCAGGAAGAACACCGTCTCGGACAGGTTCAGCCAGGCGGCGATGGCCTGCATGGCGGCATCGTCCAGGCCGTCGGCATCGACCACGGCGGCCAGCGGATTGCCGGCGCCCGGGCGGGCGGCGAACACATCCAGCTGCAGGAAACGGCGTGCGGGCATCGGGCGGCTACTCCAGGGAAGGATGGCGCGCAGCTTAGCCTGTAGTCGCGCCGGGCCGCGCTTGAGGGGCCGCGCCCAGCGGCGTGGTGGCGGACACATCGCCAGGCGGGGCCACAGCAAGCCTGCGTTTGCAGGGCACCACCGCGCCGGCGGTGCTACCAGTGCACGCTGCCGTCGATCACGGGCTGCACCTGGCCGCCGATCCACACCGTGCCCTGTGCATCGACCCGCACCTGCACCTGGCCGTCGCGGCCCACCTCGCGGCCCTGGCTGGCGACGTAGCCACCCTCGCCATCGGGCAGGGCGCCGCGCCGGTGCAGCCAGGCGCCGATCAGCGCGTTGGCGCTGCCGGTCACCGGGTCCTCCGGCACGCTCACCGCGTCGCCGGGGCAGAACGCGCGCACCACCCGGGCATGGCCGGCGCCGTCCTCGTCGGCGAACACCGCCACGCCGGTCGCGCCGGTGGCGTTGGTCCAGTCGCGCAGGGCGGCCATGTCCGGCTGCAGGCCGCGCACCGCGGCGGCATCGCGCAGCGGCAGCAGCCACCAGCGCGGGCCGTTGTCCCACAACTCCGGAACATGGCCGGCGGCGGCCAGCGCCAGCAGCGCCGGCGGAACCGCGCCGGGCGCGGTGTCCCGTTGCCGCGCCGGCGGGCTGGCGAGCTGGATGCAGGGCGCTTCGGCCGGGCCGCCCACCCGCACCGGCAGCAGGCCGGCGGCGCATTGCTGCAGCAGCGCGCCGTCGCGGGGCGTGGCCAGGCCGCAGCGCACCACCGCCCAGGCGGCGCCGACGCTGGGGTGGCCGGCGAACGGCAGCTCGCTGCTGGGGGTGAAGATGCGGATGTGGTAGTCGGCGCCCTGCGCGTCGGGTCGCAGGAAAAACACCGTCTCGGAAAGATTCAGCCAGGCGGCCAGTGCCTGCATGCGCGCGGCGGAGAGTCCGTCCGCGTCGAACACGACGCCCAGCGGGTTGCCGGTGCCGGGGCGGGGAGCGAAGACATCCAGTTGCAGGAAGCGGTGTGCGGTCATGGCGGCGGCGTTTTCGGGGCGGGCCAGCATAGGCCTGGCGCACCCCGGTCGCGAGCGCTGCGCGGGCTGGGCCTGCGCCCCGTCGTTGCAGGCGTGCCGGCACTGCAATGCTGTCGCCCGGAAGCGGCGGCTCCGCGGGGCGGGGCATGGCTATAGAATCGACGGTTCCGCCCGCCCGCCGGGTCTTTCTCCCCAACGTGAACCCACACGCCAATGTCCTCTTCCCCCCTCGTCGATCGCTGGATCGTTCTCAAGTTCGGTGGCACCTCGGTGTCGCGTCGTCATCGTTGGAACACGATCGGGGAACTGGCGAAAAAACGTGCGGACGAGACCGGCGGCAGGGTGCTGGTGGTGGTGTCCGCGTTGTCGGGCGTGACCAATGAACTGACCGCCATCGCCGATGGCGCCGCCGACAGCCGTGCGCGGGTGGCCGCGCTGGTCGCACGCCACAACGACTTCCTTGCCGAGCTGGAGCTGGGCGAGGAGGTGCTGGCCGCGCGACTGGCGGCACTGCAGGCGCTGCACGACGACCCGCGCGCGGCGAGCCGCCCGCTGGACTGGCAGGCCGAGGTGCTGGGCCAGGGCGAACTGCTGTCCTCGACCATCGGCGCGGCCTACCTGCGCGGCAACGGCCTGGATTTCGGCTGGATGGACGCGCGCGACTGGCTGCAGGCGCAGCCGCCGGCACCTAACCAGACCGAGTGGTCGCAGCGGCTGTCGGTGAACTGCCAGTGGCAGGGCGAGGCCGGCTTCAAGGAGCGCTTCAACGCCCAGCCCACGCGCATGCTGCTCACCCAGGGTTTCATCGCCCGGCATGGTGACGGCGGCACGGCGATTCTCGGCCGCGGCGGTTCCGATACCTCGGCCGCGTACTTCGGCGCGCTGCTCGGCGCCAGCCGCGTGGAAATCTGGACCGACGTGCCGGGCATGTTCAGCGCCAACCCGAAGGACGTGCCCGACGCGCGCCTGCTCACCCGGCTGGACTACTACGAGGCGCAGGAAATCGCCACCACCGGCGCCAAGGTGCTGCATCCGCGCTCGATCAAGCCGTGCCGCGACGCCGGCGTGCCGATGGCCATCCTCGACACCGAGCGCCCGCACATGCCGGGCACCAGCATCGACGGCAGCGCCGAGCCGGTGCCGGGGGTGAAGGCGATCAGCCGCCGCAACGGCATCGTGCTGGTGTCGATGGAAGGCATCGGCATGTGGCAGCAGGTCGGCTTCCTCGCCGACGTGTTCGACCTGTTCCGCAGGCATGGCCTGTCGGTGGACCTGATCGGTTCGGCCGAGACCAACGTCACCGTCTCGCTGGACCCGTCCGAGAACCTGGTCAGCACCGACGTGCTGGCCGCGCTGTCGGCGGATCTTTCGGAAATCTGCAAGGTCAAGGTGATCGTGCCGTGCGCGGCCATCACCCTGGTCGGCCGCGGCATGCGCTCGCTGCTGTACAAGCTCTCGGACGTGTGGGCCACGTTCGGCAAGGAGCGCGTGCACATGATCTCGCAGTCGTCCAACGACCTGAACCTGACCTTCGTGATCGACGAGGCCGACGCCGACGGCCTGCTGCCGATCCTGCACGCCGAGCTGATCGACAGCGGCGCGATGCCGGTGTACGAGGAACAGGTATTCGGCCCGCGCTGGCGCGAGATCATCGGCCATGTGCGTCCGCGCGCGACGCCGTGGTGGCGCGCGCCGCAGCCGCGCCGGCAACTGCTGGAACTGGCCGCGCAGGGCACGCCGGCCTACGTCTACCACCTGCCCACCGTGCGCGAACGCGCGCGCCAGCTGAAGGCGGTGGCGGCGCTGGACCGCCGTTACTACGCGATCAAGGCCAATCCGCATCCGGCCATCCTGCGCGCGCTGGTCGAGGAAGGCTTCGGCCTGGAATGCGTGTCGCTGGGCGAGGTAGAGCACGTGTTCGCCGCGCTGCCGGAGCTGTCGCCTTCGCGCGTGCTGTTCACCCCGAGCTTCGCGCCGATCGGCGAATACGCCGCGGCGCTGGCGCGCGGCGTCAACGTCACCGTCGACAACGTCGAACTGCTGCGGCGCTGGCCCGAGGTGTTCGGCGACCGCGCGCTGTGGCTGCGCATCGACCTGGGCCATGGCGACGGCCACCACAAGAAGGTCAACACCGGCGGCAAGGAGGCCAAGTTCGGCCTGTCGGCGCAGCGCGTGGACGAATTCCTCGACGTGGCACGCGGCATCGGCGTGCGCGTCACCGGCATCCACGCGCACCTGGGCAGCGGTGTGGAGAACAGTGGCCACTGGAAGCAGATGGTCGATGAACTGGCCGGTTTCGCGCGCCGCATCGGCAGCGTGGAGATCCTCGACATCGGCGGCGGCCTGCCGGTGCCGTACAGCGACGACGACGAGCCGTTCGACCTCGACGCCTGGGCCACCGGCCTGGCCGAGATCAAGGCGGTGCACCCGGCGTTCCAGCTGGCGGTCGAACCGGGCCGCTTCCTGGTCGCCGAGGCCGGCGTGCTGCTGGCCCATGCCACCCAGGTGGTGGAGAAGGACGGCGTGCGCCGCGTCGGCCTGGATGCGGGCATGAACGCGCTGCTGCGCCCTGCGCTGTACGACGCCTGGCACGACATCGCCAACCTGTCGCGGCTGGACGATGCGCGCGACGTGGACTTCAGCGTGGTCGGCCCGATCTGCGAATCCAGCGACGTGTTCGCGCAGCGGGTGAAGCTGCCGTCCACCACCGTGCCGGACGACGTGATGCTGATCGCCGACGCCGGCGCCTATGGTTTCAGCATGGCCAGCCGCTACAACCACCGCGCGCTGCCGCGCGAGGACGTCATCGAATGACACCGCGCCTGGAATATGCGCTGTCGGCCGGTCTGCTGGCGTTTGCGCTGGCGCCGGCGACGGTGTTCCTGGTCACCTTCAGGCTGCTGGACGACGCCATGGTCTGGCAGCTGAGCGCGGCGGCGGGGCTGGCCGCGCTGCTGTCGGCCGGCTGGGTAAGCGGCTGGCAGTGGCTGCTGGATGCGGATCGCCGCGCCAGGCGGGTATTCGGCGTGGCCTTCTTCACCGTGCTGGTGGCGCTGGGCCTGTTCTTCCCGCTCTGCATGGCGATGCTTGGTGTTGGCATGGCCGCGCACCTGGGCGTGCTGGAGCTGGCCGAAGTGGTCGCGGTGCTTCTGGCATTCGCCGCCGGGCTTGGCGGCCTGCCGGCGTTGCTGCTCACCTCGCCGTTGGCATGGCGCTTCCTTTGGCGCCGCGACCGCAGGGTGGCGGCATGAGATCTTTGAGTTTTCCCGTTGCCGCCGTCGCGTGCGGTACGTTCCGAACCGGGTGGAGTCCTGAGCCGCATGTTTGATCGAAATTCCGTTGCCGTCTTCCGTTTCGTCCGCTGCGATTTCGCCGCGGATACCGGCGTGGCGCGGCTGGTGTACGCCTTCGACGACGGCCCGGAGATGACCGAGACCGTCACCGTGCCGGGCGCGCCATTCCGCCTGGACGGCGAACGCGCGGCGGCGGTGCAGCGCGCCCTGCGCCTGCTGCACCTGATCGCCGGCGTGAGTTACTACAAGGCGGCGGTGCCGGCGCAGGTATCCATCGACGGCTACGCCATCGACGCCGATACCGCGGCGCTGGTGGAAACGGTCTACCTCAACGGCCTGGGCGAGTTCGCCTACCGCAACGGCCTGAACCTGCGCGGCCGCTTCAGGCTGCCGGTGGGCAAGCCCCTCTCCCCCCGGGAGAGGGGTTGGGGTGAGGGGAGCAGCGCCCCCGTACTCGGCCTGCGCCACCACGCGCTGGTCGCCATCGGCGGCGGCAAGGACTCGCTGGTCAGCATCGAGGCGCTGCGCCATGCCGGCGTCGGCGAGACCGTCACCTGGATCGGCGGTTCGCAGCTGATCCGCGCCTGCGCCGAGCGCACCGGCCTGCCGATGCTCAACATCGGCCGCACGCTGGCGCCGGAGCTGTTCGAACTGAACCGGCAGGGCGCGTGGAATGGCCACATCCCGGTGACCGCGGTGAACTCGGCGATCATGGTGCTGGCGGCGCTGGTGCAGGGTGTGGACCAGGTGGTGTTCTCCAACGAGCGCTCGGCCAGCTACGGCAGCCAGATCGCCGGCACCGGCGAGGTCAACCACCAGTGGTCCAAGGGCTGGGCGTTCGAGAAGGCGTTCGGCGAATACGTGCAGCGGCATGTCGCCGCCGACCTGCATTACTACTCGCTGCTGCGTCCGCTGTCCGAGCTGGCGGTGGCCCGGCAGTTCGCCAAGACCGACTACTACGACGCGCACTTCTCCAGCTGCAACCGCAACTTCCACATCCTCGGCGAGCGCCCGGTGAACCGCTGGTGCGGCGTCTGCCCGAAGTGCCACTTCGTCTTCCTGGCGCTGGCGCCGTTCATGCCCAAGACCCGGCTGGTGCGCATCTTCGGCCGCAACCTGCTCGACGATGGCGACCAGGCTGGCGGCTTCGACGCGCTGCTGGAATTCCAGGACCACAAGCCGTTCGAATGCGTGGGCGAGGGCAGGGAGTCGCGCGCGGCGCTGGCGACGCTGGCCGCGCGCCCGGAATGGAAGGAGGACGTGCTGGTCAAGCGCTTCGCCAGCCTGATCCAGCCGACGCTGGCGGCCGACGAACTGAAGATCGAACCGCTGCTGGTGATCGACGGCGAGCACCGCATCCCGGCGGCCCTGTGGGAGCGCCTGCGTGCGGATTTCGCAGCTTGAGGGCAAACGCGTCGCGCTGTGGGGCTGGGGCCGCGAAGGCCGCGCCGCCTTCCATGCGCTGCGCGAACGCCTGCCCGGCCTGCCGCTGACCCTGTTCTGCCCCGAGGCCGAAGCCGACGGCGCGCGCGCCGAGACCGGCGGTGCGCTGCAGGTGGAAACCGACGCGACCGGCGAAGCCCTGTCGCGTTTCGAGGTGGTGGTGAAATCGCCGGGCATCAGCCCGTACCGGCCCGAGGCATTGGGCGCCGCGGCGCGCGGCACGCAGTTCATCGGCGGCACCTCGCTGTGGTTCGGCGAGCACGCGCGCGCCGACGGCACGCTGCCCGGCACGGTGTGCGTGACCGGCACCAAGGGCAAGAGCACCACCACCTCGCTGCTGGCGCACCTGCTGCGCGCGGCCGGGCACCGCACCGGCCTGGCCGGCAACATCGGCCTGCCGCTGCTGGAAGTCCTGGACCCCCAGCCGGCGCCTGAGTACTGGGCGGTGGAGCTGTCCAGCTACCAGACCGGCGAGGTCGCGCGCAGCGGCGCGCGGCCGGACGTAGCCATCGTGCTGAATATCTTCCCCGAGCACCTGGACTGGCACGGCAGCGAGCGGCGCTACATCGACGACAAGCTGTCGCTGGTGACCGGCGGCCACCCGCGCGTGGCGGTGCTCAATGCCGCCGATGAACACCTGCGCGCGCTGCAGCTGCCGCACAGCCGGATCGTGTGGTTCAACCAGCCCGAGGGCTGGCACATGGTCGGCGAGGTGGTGCACCGCGGCGCGCAGCCGGTGTTCGATACCTCGGACACGCCGCTGCCGGGCCGCCACAACCGCGGCAACCTGTGCGCGGTGCTGGCGGCGCTGGAAGCGCTGGGCCTGGATGCGGTGGCACTGGCGCCGGCGGTGCGCAGCTTCCGCCCGCTGCCCAACCGCCTGCAGCTGCTGGGCGAACGCGACGGCCTGCGCTGGGTCAACGACTCGATCAGCACCACGCCGCACGCCTCGCTGGCCGCGCTGGACTGCTTCGCCGGGCAGCGCATCGCGCTGCTGGTCGGTGGCCACGACCGCGGGCTGGACTGGCACGACTTCGCCGCGCGCATGCGCGACGACGCGCCGGTGGAAATCGTCACCATGGGCGCCAATGGCCCACGCATCCACGCCCTGCTGCAGCCGCTCGCCGATGCAGGCCGGTTCGGCCTGCATGCCGCCGGCGACCTGCCGCACGCGGTCGAACTGGCGCGCGCCGCGCTGGGCGCGCAGGGCGGGGTGGTGCTGCTGTCGCCCGGTGCGCCGAGTTTCGGTGCCTACAAGGATTACGTGGCGCGCGGCCGTCATTTCGCTGAACTGGCCGGGTTCGATCCGGACCTCATCAGCGCGATTCCAGGGTTGGGCGTGGGCTGAGCCTGGCGCTGGCTTCCTGGGCTGGAAGCTTCCCCTCACCCCAACCCCTCTCCCGTGAACGGGAGAGGGGCTCGGATTGCTGCGGCTCGTAGCGCGCTGGCCCTCTCCCGCCTGCGGGAGAGGGGTTGGGGTGAGGGCAGCGTTTGCCCGTAGACTCCGCGAAACAACCCAACCCGGAGCACTCCCATGCAGGCAGCACGAAAGTGGCAGTTGGCAGCGTTGGCACTGTGCGTTTCGGCGGCCATGCCCGCCATGGCGAAGATGCAGCAGCGCCCGGTCGAATGGCAGCACGGCGGCACCACCTACAGCGGGGTGCTGGTCTATGACGACGACGGCGATGCGCGCCGCCCGGGCGTGGTGATGGTGCCCAACTGGCGGGGCGTGAACGCCTCGGCCGTCGCCAAGGCCGCGCAGATCGCCGGCGACGACTACGTGGTGCTGGTGGCCGACGTCTACGGCAAGCAGGTCCGCCCGAAGGACAACGATCAAGCCGCCGCGGCCTCCAGGCCGCTGCGCGAAAACCGCGCCGAACTGCGTGCACGTGCCGGGGCGGCGCTGGAGGCGCTGAAGACGCAGGCCGGCAAGGCGCCGCTGGATGCCGCCCGTATCGGCGCGGTGGGGTTCTGCTTCGGCGGCACCACGGTGCTGGAAATGGCGCGCGCGGGAATGCCGCTGGCCGGCGTGGTGAGCCTGCACGGTGGGCTGGCATCGCCCGCACCGGCCGCGGCGCACAGCGCCAAGGTGCCGATGCTGGTGCTCAACGGCGCCGCCGACCAGGGCGTGACCGCCGAGGACATCGCCGCTTTCGGCAGGGAGATGGACGCGGCCGGCGCCGACTGGCAGTTCGTCAACTTCAGCGGCGCGGTGCACTGCTTCGCCGAATCCGACGCCAACAGCCCGCCGGGCTGTGTATACGACCCGCGCGCGGCCAAGCGTGCCTGGAAGATGATGGACAACTTCCTGGAAGAACGCCTCGGCGATTGAACGCCGCGCGGTAGGTGCGGGGCTTGCCCCGCACGGGCTGCATTGGCAAAGCCCCATGCGGGGCGAGCCCCGCATCTACGAGCAGGGGGAACCGTTGCTGCGGTGCCTTCCCGGTGAGGCGTCATGCAGGGCGAGCCCCACATCCACGAGTCGGAATGCAGCCGCAGCTGCGGGGCTTGCCCCGCAGTGGCTTTCCCGACAGAGCCTTGGCGAAAGGTCAGCCCGCCAGACTGGCGCGGGCGGCGTCGATCGCGCCGGTGATCGCGGCGCGCGCCTGCGGGCTGTTGCGCCAGCAGCTGCTGCCCAGCATCGCCGAGGCCTGGCTGACGATGTCGCCGGGCTCGGCCTGCGCCAGTTCCCGCAGCGTGTGGAAACCCAGTTGTTCCAGCCGCGCCACCACGGTGGCGCCGACGCCCTTCACCGCCAGCAGCACCGCGCGTTCGTTGTCGCTGAAGGCATTGGACATGTTCGATGCTTCCTCTGGGAGATCCGTAGGAGCGGCTTCAGCTGCGAAGAGGCTTTCTAGACAAACCCCCGACCCTTGGCTCTCTGTTGGTATCCAGGGAAAGCCCCTTCGCGGCTGATGGCCCGAGGCCACCCGGAGCCGCTCCTACGGAAGCGGGCTCAGTGGCTGCGTTCGACCGCGTAGCGGGCCAGGCCGCGCAGGGCGGCGACCGCGTCGCTTTCGGGCAGGCCATCGAGCGCGCGTTCGGCGGCGTCGGCGTACTCCACCGCGCGCTGGCGGCTGTATTCCAGGCCGCCGGTGGCGTGGATGGCGGCCAGCACTTCCGGCATCGCCCCGGCATCGCCGTCCTGCACGATTTCGCGCAGGCGTTCGCGCACGGCGGCGTCCGAGTGCGCCATCGCGTGGATCAGCGGCAGCGTGGCCTTGCCCTCGGCCAGGTCGTCGCCCAGGTTCTTGCCCAGTTCCTCGGCGTTGGCCGAGTAGTCCAGCACGTCGTCGGCGATCTGGAACGCATAGCCCAGCGCCATGCCGTAATCGTAGAGCTGCTGCTGCACCGCCTCGTCAGCGCCGCTGGCCAGCGCGCCCAGGCGGGTGCCGGCGGCGAACAGCACCGCGGTCTTGCGCTCGATCACGCGCAGGTAGGCGGCCTCGTCGGTGTCCGGGTTGTGGACGTGCAGCAGCTGCAGCACCTCGCCCTCGGCGATGCGGTTGGTGGTGTCGGCCAGGATGCGCATCACCGGCATGCGGTCCAGTTCGACCATCAGCTGGAAGCTGCGCGAATACAGGAAATCGCCGACCAGCACGCTGGGCGCGTTGCCCCACAGCGCATTGGCGGTGCTGCGCCCGCGGCGCAGGTCCGACTCGTCCACCACGTCGTCGTGCAGCAGGGTGGAGGTGTGGATGAACTCGATGATCGCCGCCAGCTGGTGGTGCTCCGGTCCGGCGCCGCCGGCGGCGTGGCCGGCCAGCATCACCAGCATCGGCCGCAGGCGCTTTCCGCCGGCGGAGATGATGTGGTCGGCGATCTGGTTGATCAGCACCACGTCCGAGGACAGGCGGTGGCGGATCAGGGCATCGACGGCGGCCATGTCCGGGGCGGCAAGGGTCTGGATGGCGGGCAGGCCCAGCGCGGGGCGGAGGTCTTCGGCGATGCTCATGCGATGGCGTCGGGGGGCGTGGGGGAATTATAGGCGGTGCCGCCGGCGACCGGGCGTGAGCGCCCGCGCGGCCGTGAATACGTATGCACAGCGCTCCATGGCTCCGGTGCCGCCGCTAAGCTGGTCGGGTTCATCCATGCCCCGACGCGGGCACGCACAGCCCGGAGGGGCGCTCGATGTCGAACACTCCCTGGTGGCGGGGCGCCGTCATCTACCAGATCTATCCGCGCAGTTTCCTGGACACCGACGGCGATGGCGTCGGCGACCTGCCGGGCATCATCGACCGGCTCGACTACGTCGCCTCGCTGGGCGTGGATGCGATCTGGGTATCGCCCTTCTTCCGCTCGCCGATGGCCGATTTCGGCTACGACATCGCCGACCAGCGCGACGTCGATCCGCTGTTCGGCACGCTGGACGACTTCGACCGCCTGCTGGCGGAAGCGCATGCGCGCGGCCTGAAGGTGATGATCGACCAGGTGTTCAGCCACACCTCCGACCAGCACGACTGGTTCCGCGAAAGCCGGCAGAGCCGCGACAATCCCCGGGCCGACTGGTACGTGTGGGCCGACGCGCGCGAGGACGGCACGCCGCCCAACAACTGGCTGTCGATCTTCGGCGGCGTGGCCTGGAAGTGGGAGCCGCGCCGGCGCCAGTACTACCTGCACAACTTCCTGTCCTCGCAGCCGGACCTGAACTTCCACAACCCGGCGGTGCAGCAGGCCACGCTGGACTACGTGAAGTTCTGGCTGGACCGTGGCGTCGACGGTTTCCGCCTGGATTCGATCAACTTCTGCTTCCACGACGCGCAGCTGCGCGACAATCCGGCCAAGCCGGAGAGCGAGCGCGTGGGCCGCGGCTTCAGCCCGGACAACCCGTACGCGTTCCAGTACCACTACTACAACAACACCCGGCCGGAGAACGTCGGCTTCCTCGAGCGCCTGCGCGCGCTGCTCGACCAGTACCCCGGCGCGGTGACGCTGGGCGAGATTTCCTCCGAGGATTCGCTGGCTACCACCGCCGAGTACACCGCACCGGGCCGCCTGCACATGGGCTACAGCTTCGAACTGCTGGTCGACGACTACAGCGCCGGCTACATCCGCGCCACGGTGGAGAAGCTGGAAGCGACGATGCGCGAAGGCTGGCCGTGCTGGGCGGTATCCAACCACGACGTGCAGCGCGCGGTGACGCGCTGGGGCGGCGCGCCGGCCGATCCGTCGATGGCGAAGATGCTGGCCGCGCTGGTGTGTTCGCTGCGCGGCTCGGTGTGCATTTACCAGGGCGAGGAGCTGGGTCTGGGCGAGGCCGACGTGCCGTTCGAGGCGCTGCAGGACCCCTACGGCATCACCTTCTGGCCCAACTTCAAGGGCCGCGACGGCTGCCGCACGCCGATGCCGTGGACCGGCGCCGAACTGGCCGGTTTCAGCAGCGGCAGGCCGTGGCTGCCGATCCCGGCCGAGCACCGCGCGCTGTCGGTGCAGGCGCAGGAAGCCGCGCCGGAATCGGTGCTCAACGCCTTCCGCGCCTTCCTGGCCTGGCGCCACACCCAGCCGGCGCTGACCGGCGGCGCTATCCGTTTCCTCGACAGCGCCGAGCCGGTGCTGCTGTTCGAGCGCATGCTCGAGGGCGAGACTTTGCTGCTGGCCTTCAACCTGTCGTCCGCGCCGGTGCGGCACGCGCTGCCTGCAGGCCAGTGGCATGCGCTGGACGTGCCCGGTCCGGTCGCCGGCGGTGTCGAGGACGATGACCTGGTGCTGCCGGCGCACGCGGTGTACTGCGCGCGGCGAGGCTGAGCGGCTAGAGACACGAAGCGGTGGAGCGGGGCGGAGAGCGATCTCCGCCCTTTTCGTTGGGCGTCGCCTGAAGCGTATGTAGGGGACAACAGGCGATGGCGCGCTCTTCGCAGGAGCGACTTCAGTCGCGATGAGGCTTTACCGGCAAAGCCCTTTCGCGACTGAAGTCGCTCCTACGGGAGCAGCCGGGCGAGGTGGGTGCTGTTCTGCGTGCCGCATCCTGTTGTTGGATGGTGCGGGATTCAGTCCAACGTATTTCCGCATCCGGCCTTTCGCACGAAGAACCCGATGCCCTGCGCAGCGGCCACGACAGAGCCGGTGCAGGCAGTGCCGCGCTCTTCGTAGGAGCGACTTCAGTCGCGATGAGGCTCTGCCGGTGAAGCCCCTTCGCGACTGAAGTCGCTCCTACGGGAGCAGCCGGGCGAAGCGGGTGCTGTTCTGCCTGCCGCATCCTGTTGTTGGATGGTGTGGAATTCAATCCAGCGCATTCCCGCATCCGGCCTCTCGCACGAAAACCCGCTGCCTGCCTAGCGGCCACGACAGAGCCGGTGCAGGCGGTGCCGCGCTCTTCGTAGGAGCGACTTCAGTCGCGATGAGGCTTTACCGGTGAATCTCGTTCGCGACTGAAATCGCTCCTGCGGGCATGGCGGCGGTTGGCAGCTGGCGATGCCCATCCCGGGCACGAAAAAGCCCGCTGCTTGCGCAGCGGGCCTTGGTGTCGCGGAACAGCCGGCGCCGGATCAGAACTTGTAGTTCACGCCGATCTGGTAGCTGCGGCCCCATTCCACGGTTTCCAGCGGGCGGTCCTTGCTGCCGGCATAGGTCTCGTACTTCGAGTTGGTCAGGTTGCTGGCCTGCAGGAACAGGCTCAGGCCCCTGAACATCGTGCCGTCGCCGAAGCTGTAGCCGATCTGCGCGTCCAGCACGTCCTCGCCCTTGACGTAGCGCAGGGTGCGGTTGCCGTTGAAGTTGCCGATCTCGCCGATGAAGTCCGAGCGCTTGCGCTGGTTCAGGCGCACTTCGAAACCGTTGTTTTCGTAGTAGGCGGTGAAGTTGTACACGCGCTTGGACAGGCCCGGCAGCATGATCGGATCGCTGCCGACGCTGGAGGTGGTGCCCGGGTCCGGCGGAATGGTGATGTCGCTGTCGTTGAAGCTGGCGCTGGCCACCACGCCGAAGCCGCGCAGGGCGTCGACGAACAGGTCCAACGGCAGCGAGGCGGTCAGCTCGGCGCCGCGCAGGCTGCCGCCGTTGCCGTTGAACGGGGCGGTGTAATAACCGGTCTTGTCGACCACGATGCCCGGCGGCAGGGTGACGCCGTTGGCTTCCAGCCACGCGTCGACCTGCGGGGTGAAGTCGTAGCCGTCGCGCTTCTCGGTGTAGATGTAGGTCTTCAGGTCCTTGTAGAACACCGCGGCGGCCACGTAGGCCTTGTTGCCGAAGTACTTCTCCCACGACAGGTCGACCGCGTTGGCCACCCACGGGTCCAGGTTGGGATTGCCGCCGCTGGCGCCGGGCTTGCCGGTGTTGGTGTCCACGCCGAACTCCATCGACGCGCGCAGTTCGTCCACGCGCGGGCGCGCGACCTGGCGGGCCATCGCGAAGCGCACCGTGTTCTCGGCCGGCAGTTCGAACGCCAGGTTCAGGCTGGGCAGGAAGTCGATGTAGCTCTTGCCTTCGTTGATCGGGATGACCTGGCTGCCGACCGGCTGCCCGCCGTCCCAGTAGTTCGAGCTGGACGACTGGCGCACGTGCTGGGCCTGGATGCCGATGTTGCCGCGCACCGGGATCGCGCCGATCTGGGTGCTGATGTTGGCGCGCAGGAAGGTGGTGGTGATTTCCTCGTCCACCGTCCACTGTTTCGGAATCAGGTAGCTTTCGGTGGTGGTCGGCTTGAACACCATGTACTTGGCGACGACCGCCGGGACGTTCCAGGCCGGGATGTAGCCGGCGCCGGCGAAGCCCAGGTTGACCGGCGCGTACTGGAATTCGGACGCGATGCTGGTCACGCCCTGCGCGCCGAGGTTGATGTTGCCCTCGGCCTGGGTCTTGTCCTTGCTGCGGTCGGCGTAGTTGACGCCGGCGTCGATGTCGGTGAACCAGCTGAAGCCTTCCGGAGCCGGGAAGTTGACCGCCAGCTTGAAGCCCTTCAGCTCGTCGTCCACGTGCGGGGTCTTGCCATAGCCCGAGCCGTAGATGGTGTTGGTCAGGTACAGCTTGCTGTAGTCGGAGTAGTCCATGCCCGGGGTGAACTGCGGGAAGCTGCCGCCACCGAAGTTGAGCTTCACCGAATCCAGCTGCGGTGCCGGCAGCAGCTGCAGGTTGTTCTCCAGGTTGATCTCGTCGCGCTCGGCCTTGGACCAGCTGACGTCGGCCACCACGCGCACGTCGCCGAAGGTGAATTCGTTGTTCCAGCCGAAGGCCTTGATGCTGTCCTCGCGATGGTTGTACATGCCGCGCACCAGCGGATAGACGTTGTGCGCGGTGCCGCCGACGAACGTGCCGTCCTTGACCACGACGTCGCTGACCTGCAGGCGGTCATAGCCGCCGTTGTAGTCGCCCAGATGGATTTCCAGCTGGTTGGCGGTGTCGTATTCCTTGGCCTTGGTGTAGAACGCGTCGAGCGTGCTGGTCCAGGCGTTGTTCGGGCGGAACTGCAGGGTGGCCATCACGCCGTCGCGCCTGGCGTTGCCGGTGCGGCGCAGCGCCTTGATGCCGTCGGAGTAGAACGTGCCGGCGGCCACGCCCGGGCGCCAGTTGTCGCCGATGGCCTGCCACGGTTCGTACAGGCCGACCTGGTTCTCCTGCTTGGCCATGTCCGAATGCGAATAGCCGATGGCCAGGCCGACGGTGTCGTCGGCGAACTTGTCCACGAAGCTGACGTTGAAGCGGTTGCCGTAGGGATCGACACCGGCAGCTTCGCCCAGCGAGTTCTTCTGGTAGCGGCCGCTGATGGCGATCACCCGGTCGCCGTAGCTGAGCGGGCGCACGGTCTGCATGTCCAGCGTGCCGGACAGGCCCTGGCCGACCAGGCCGGCGTCCGGCGTCTTGTACACGGTCACGCCGCTGATCAGCTCGGACGGGTACTGGTCGAATTCCACGCTGCGGTTGTCGCCGGTGCTGACCATTTCGCGGCCGTTGAGCAGGGTGGTGGCGAAGTCGGGCGACAGGCCGCGCACGCTGATCACCTGGGCGCGGCCGGCCACGCGCTGGGCGGCCAGGCCGGGCAGGCGGGCGATGGATTCGGCGATGCTCACGTCCGGCAGCTTGCCGATGTCCTCGGCCGAGACGGCTTCGACGATCGAGGTGGCGTCGCGCTTGACCGAGATCGCGCTTTCGATGCCGCGGCGGATGCCGGTGACGGTGACGGTGTCCAGGTCGACGGCGTCGGCCTTCTTCTGGCCGTCGTCCGTGCCGCTCTGCGCGTATGCGCCGCTGGCCTGCAGGGCCAGCGCGGACGCGAGCGCCACGCTCAACAGGTTGCGCTTGGTGTTCAACATTCTCCCCTCTCCCAGGTGATGTCGTTGGGTTGTTCCGTGCGTGCGCCCGGTTCGGATTCCGGGCCCTCGTCGCCGATGCGATGCGGCCTGATTGCGACTGTCATGCATGGTAATCAGCGGGCAACGTCGTGGAATCGGCCTGCATACGTATTCAATGCGCCGGTTTGCGCCGCGTGCGCCGGGTTTCGGGATGACAACGATGGCAACGGCGCCACGAGGCGCCGTCGGTCATGTGGAGTCGCAGGTGCCGGCTTGCGCCGCGCGAGGTGGCCGGACTGCCATGCGGGGCAAGCCCCGCATCCACGATGTAATCAATCCAGAGGCGCGAAGCGGATCGCGGCGCCGCCGCCGGGCGCGAGCTTCAGCGCGATGCGGTCGCCGCTGCCGACTTCGCGGATCTCGCGCGCGAAGGCGAACGGCTTGTCCCGCCAGTTGGCGCCATCGCCGTCGCGGTAGATCTCGGCGCGGTAGCGGCGGCCCGGTTCGAGGAAGGACAGCGGTGTGTCCAGCGCATGCGGCTTGTCGTCGCCGACGCTGCCCAGGAACCATTCGCCGCTGCCGCGCGCCTTGCGCGCGAAGGTGACGTATTCGCCGACCTCGCCGTCCAGTACATGGCTTTCTTCCCAGTCCACCGCCACGTCGCGGATGAACTGGAAGGCATCGGGATGTTGCGCGTAATGCTCGGGCAGGTCGGCCACCATCTGGATCGGGCTGTACAGCACCACGTACAGCGCCAACTGCTTGGCCAGGGTGCTGCGCAGCGGCAGGCCGTTGCGTCCCTTCAGGCTGACGATGCCGGGGGTGTAGTCCATCGGCCCGGCCAGCATGCGGGTGAATACCAGCGTGGCTTCATGTCCCGGCGGATTCGGCGGATCGCCCCAGGCGTTGAACTCCATGCCGCGCGCGCCCTCGCGCGATACCCAGTTCGGCCAGGTGCGGCGCAGGCCGGTGTCCTTGATCGGCTCGTGCGCGTTGATCGCGACGTGACGCTGCGCCGCCTGCTGGACCACGCGCAGGTGGTGGTTGCTCATCCACTGGCCCTCGTGCCATTCGCGCACGACCGGGCCGCCTTCCTTGTCCTGGCGCTGGATGTCGCCGGCGTCGCAGACATAACCGGTCTTCACCACGTCCACGCCGTTGCGCGCGTACAGGTCGAGCGCGGCCGGCAGCTGGCGCTCGTAATGGCTGACCGCGCACGCGGTCTCGTGGTGGCCGATCAGGTGCACGCCCTTGCCGGCGGCGTACTTCGCCAGCCCGGGCAGGTCGAAATCCGCGGTGGCGCGGGTGAAGTCGAAGCCCCAGCCGTTGGCGAACCAGTTGCCGTCCCAGCCGGGGTTCCAGCCTTCCACCAACACGCCGCGGAAGCCGTTGGCGGCGGCGAAGTCGATGTAGCGCCGCGTATTGGCGGTGGTGGCGCCATGCTTCGCGCCGGTCGCCCAGGTTTCGGTCTCCAGGTGCAGCGACCACCACACGCCCACGTACTTGGCCGGGGTGAACCAGCTCACGTCGCCGATGGCGTTGGGTTCGTTGAGGTTGAGGAGCAGGCTGGATTCGGCCAGGTCGCCGGCGCGCTCGCCGACCTGGATCGTGCGCCACGGCGTGTGGAACGGCAGCGTTCGCACCACCGCGGCGTCGCCGCTGCCGGGGGTGAGCGCGGCGCGCAGCACGTCGCCGTCGCCGCGCGCCAGGTTCATGCCGGCGTAGTCCACCAGCGCGGCTTCGTGCAGGGATACGTGCAGGCCGCTGTCGTCGCGCAGGGTGAGCGGCGTCTGCGCGGTGCCGACTTCGCGCAGTGGCGTGCGGCGGTACAGGTATTCCTCACGGTTCCACTCGAACGCCGGAATCCACCACGCGGTGGCGGGGCGGGCCAGCGCGAACTCGGTCAGTTCGGCGCGGATGCGCGCTTCCTGCATCGCCGGCTGCTGCGGGAATTCGTAGCGGAAGCCGACGCCGTCGTCGTAGACGCGGAACACCACGTCGAAGCGGCGCCCGGGATGGGTGGCGTCCACCGCCTTCTCGGCGAAGCTGGCGCGCAGCTCGTTGTAGTGGTTGCGGGTCAGGCGGCGCTCGCCCCAGGGCTGTTCCCAGGTCTCGTCGAAGCTGCGGCGGGATTGCCCGACCAGTTCGAGATTGCGTTCCAGCCGGCCGTCGCCGAGCAGGAAGCCCAGCCGCGACGGCGCGATCACCGCCTGGCCCCCGCGTTCGACGCGGTAGGCGATGCGCCCTTCGTGCTGCGATTCGAGCGCGACCGTGAGCACGTCGCCGGGCGAACCGATGCGGGCCAGTTCGGCCGCCTGCGCAGCGGGCAGGCCGGCCAGCAGCAGGGCGAAGGCGAGTTTGATGCGGAACAGGCGCGAGGAGGGGCGTGGCGGGGCCATGGCGGGTATCGACTCCGGAGCAAGGAACGGAAAGCAGGTGCCGCCACTATTCCAGTTGGTGCACAGCGTCATTGACCGCAGCGGCACTGAATACGTATGCACCGGCGGTGCGCATCCGCCGGGCGGCCTCTACCATGGCCCGGGCGCATCGGCGCCGCACATCGCATCCGTGATTCCCGGAGGGGGAAGCGCTTGATGAAAAGCAAACCGCAGCTGTCGTTCTGGCAGATCTGGAACATGTGTTTCGGGTTCCTCGGCATCCAGTTCGGCTTCGCGCTGCAGAACGCCAATGCCAGCCGCATCTTCGAGACGCTGGGCGCGTCGATGGAGGCGGTGCCGGGGCTGTGGATCGCCGCGCCGCTGACCGGCCTGCTGGTGCAGCCGGTGGTCGGCTACCTGTCCGACCGCACCTGGACCCGTTGGGGCCGGCGCCGGCCGTTCTTCATGATCGGCGCGGTGCTGACCACGCTGGCGCTGCTGGTGATGCCCAACTCACCGACCCTGTGGATCGCCGCCGGCACGCTGTGGGTGCTGGACGCCTCGATCAATGTGTCGATGGAACCGTTCCGCGCCTTCGTCGGCGACCAGCTGGCGCCGCGCCAGCGCCCGGCCGGCTACGCGATGCAGAGCTTCTTCATCGGCGTCGGCGCCATCGTCGCCAGCCTGCTGCCCTATCTGCTGGCGCACTGGGGCGTGGCCAACACCGCCGCGCCGGGCGAGGTACCGGACACGGTGCGCTACGCGTTCTACTTCGGCGCGGTGGTGCTGCTGGCGGCGATCGCGTGGACGGTGTTCAGCACGCGCGAATATTCGCCGGCCGAACTGGCTTCCTTCGACGATGCCGAACCTGCCGCCGGCCACCGCGCGGCCACCGGCGACAGTGCGCCGTCGTGGGCGCAGGCCGGCGCGTGGCTGCTGCTCGGCATCGCGCTGGCGGCGCTGATCGCCTGGCGCCAGGGCGACAGGATGCTCTACGTGCTGGCCGGCCTGTGCGCCGCCTACGGCGTGCTGCTGGCGCTGGCGCGGCGGCTGCCGGGCACGCACATGCTGGCGGCCATCGTCGGCGACCTGCGCGCGATGCCGCCCACCATGCGGCGGCTGGCGTGGGTGCAGTTCTTCTCGTGGTTCGCGCTGTTCGCGATGTGGATCTACACCACCGCCGCGGTGGCCGGCACCCACTTCGGTTCCACCGACCCGCAGTCAGCCGCGTACAACGAAGGCGCCAACTGGGTGGGCGTGCTGTTCGGCGCCTACAACGGCTTCGCCGCGCTGGCGGCGCTGGTCATTCCGGCCATGGTGCGGGCCTTCGGCCTGCGCTGGAGCCACCTGCTCAATCTGTGGCTGGGCGGGGCGGGGCTGGTCTCGCTGATGTTCATCACCGATCCGGCGTGGCTGCTGCTGTCGATGGTCGGCGTCGGTTTCGCGTGGGCATCGATCCTGTCGCTGCCGTACGCGCTGCTGTCCGACAGCGTGCCCGCCTCGAAGATGGGCGTGTACATGGGCATCTTCAATTTCTTCATCGTGATCCCGCAGCTGGTGGCCGCCAGCGCGCTCGGCTTCGCCCTGCGCGCGTGGCTGGGCGGCGTGCCGATGCACGTGCTGGTGCTCGGCGGCTGCAGCCTGTTCATGGCCGGCCTGTGCGTGCTGCGGGTTCCGTCCCGTCCGGAGGTGGTGTGATGCGCGTGCGTCTGTCGATGGCTGGCCTCGCGCCGGCGCTTTCCCTTGCACTGCTGGCCGGCGGCGCGGCGGCCGGAACCCGCCCGGACTACGTCGGCACCACCGAGCCGTTCGCCAGCGACGCGGTGTACTTCGTCGTCACCGACCGCTTCGTCAACGGCGACCCGGCCAACGACCATCGCGACCAGGGCGGCGCGCACCGCACCTTCGACATCCCGGTGCACTGCCCGGACGGCATCGACGGCAACATCGGCTACCTCGGCGGCGATTTCAAAGGCGTGCTCGACAACGCCGGCTACATCCGCGGCCTCGGCTTCGGCGCGGTGTGGATCACGCCCATCGTCGACAACCCCGACCAGGCCTTCACCGGCAGCAGGCCGGTCACCTGCACCAGCACCCTGACCGACCGCGGCAAGACCGGCTATCACGGCTACTGGGGCGTCAATTTCTACCGGCTGGACGAACACCTGCCGAGCGCGGGTCTGGATTTTTCCGGTTTCACCCGGGGCCTGCACGATGCCGGGCTGAAGGTGGTGCTGGACATCGTCGGCAACCACGGCTCGCCGGCGTGGACGATGCCGGTCCGGCAGCCGCAGTTCGGCCAGCTGTTCGACAAGGACGGCAAGCTGGTTGCCGATCACCAGAACCTGCCGCCGCCGCAGCTGGACCCGAAGCACAACCCGCTGCACGCCTTCTACAACACCATCGGCCCGGTGGACGGCGAAAAAGGCTCGATCTTCGACGGCAACCTGGCCGAACTGTCCGATTTCAACCAGGACAATCCGGCGGTGATGGACTACCTGGCCGGCGCCTACCTGCAGTGGACGGCGCAGGGCGTGGACGCGCTGCGCATCGACACCATCGGCTGGCTGCCGCACCCGTGGTGGCAGGCCTTCGTCAAACGCATCCGCGCCGCGCACCCGGGCATGTTCATGTTCGGCGAGGCCTTCGACTACGACGCCGCGCGCATCGCCGAGCACACCTGGCCGGCCAACGCCAACGTCAGCGTGCTGGATTTCCCGCTGCGCGGCGCGCTGTCGGCGGTGTTCGGCAGGGAAGGCAAGGGCTTCGAGGCGCTGGCCGAACCGCTGCATCTGAGTGGCGGCCCGTATGCCAACCCCTACGCGCTGATGACCTTCTACGACAACCACGACATGGCGCGGCTGGATGCCAGCGACGCGGGCTTCATCGACGCGCACAACTGGCTGTTCACCGCGCGCGGCATTCCGGTGCTCTACTACGGCTCGGAAACCGGCTTCATGCGCGGCCGCGCCGAGCACGCCGGCAACCGCGCCTACTTCGGCCAGGAACGCATCGACGCGGCGCCGCGCAGCCCGATCTTCGCGCCGCTGCAGCGCATCGCGCGCCTGCGCGAAGCCACTCCGGCACTGCAGCGCGGCCTGCAGGTCAACGAGCGCCTGCACGGCGACCAGGCGGTGTTCTACCGCGTGCTGCAGCAGGGCGACACCGCGCAGACCGCGCTGGTGCTGCTCAACAAGGGCGATGCGGAGCAGGTCTTCGAGGTGCGCCGCTACCTGCAGGCCGGCACCTGGCGCGACGCGCTGGATGGCGGCGCGGCAGCGGTGCGCGACGTGCTGAAAGCGCGGGTGCCGGCGCATGGCGTCAAGGTGTACGTGCTCGACGCCGAGGTACGGCAGCCGGAACTGCAGGCGCGGCTGGACGCAGCGATGGCCGACCAGGCCGCCCGCGACGCGCGCCTGGCGCGCTGATGCGCTCGTCTCGTAGGAGCGGCTCCGGGTGGCCTCGGGCCATCAGCCGCGACGGGGCCTGCCTGTGGATCCTGCTGGCCGCATGTCCACGCGCGAGAATTCAGATGGGAAAGCCCCATCGCGGCTAAAGCCGCTCCTACGGTTGCCGCGCGGCGCCGACGGTACAATCCTCGCCCCGCCGATACCCGCCCGCCATGGATACGCTTCCCCCGCAGACCCCGCTCGAAACGCTGCTGAAGGCGGCCATGGACGGTGCCGTGCCGATCAGGGCCTTCATGCAGGCCTTCGTCGCCTCGGAAGTGGTGCTGCTCACCGGCAGCCTGGTCACGCCTGACGGCAGCGGCTTCGATCCGCTGCTGTTCGACAAGCAGGGCGTGCTGCACGTGGCGGTGTTCACCGACCTGGCGCGGGTCGGTTTCCACGCCCAGCAGGCGCCGCACACGCTGCGCTGGCCGATGCTGGACGTGCTGCGCCGGGTGCCGGGCGGCTACGGCGTGGTGGTGAACCCGGGCACGCCGCTGGGCTTGGAGATCTCGCCCTCGGGCATAGGCGAACTGCTCAAGGATTTCAGCTGATCCCCTGGATGGGCCGCCTCCGCATGGCGCTTTCCCGGTAACGCCTCCTGCTGTTGCAGGAGCGGCTCCGGGTGGCCTCGGGCCATCAGCCGCGATGCTGCTTTCCCGTCAATGCCACGAAAGCGTTCGCGGCTCAAGCCGCTCCTACGGTTGCTCCCGCGCCCGTGACGACTCGCGCACCACCAGCTTCACCGGGATGCTCTGGCTCTCCACCGGCTCGCGCGCGATCAGCGCCAGCAGCTTATCCACCAGCAGCTGCCCGGCCTGCTTGGTGTCCTGCTGCACCGTGGTCAGCGCCGGCGATACCGACGCCGCCAGCGGGATGTCGTCGAAGCCGGTGACCGCCACGTCCTGCGGTATGCGCAGGCCATGCTCGCGCAGGGCGCGCAGTGCGCCGATGGCGATCAGGTCGCTGGCCGCGCACACCGCATCGAAACGCTGCCCGCCGGCCAGCAGCGCCGCGCAGGCGGCGTGGCCGGATTCCTCGGTGGTGATGGCGTCGTGCTGCAGCGCCGGTTCCGCCGCCAGGCCACGCGCGCGCAGCGCCTGCGCGTGGCCGCGGTAGCGTTCCTCGAACTCCGGGTAATGGCTGGAGGCATGGCCGAGGAAGGCGATGCGGCGCCGGCCCTGGTCGAGCAGGTGCGCGGTGATGTCGTAACCGCCCTGGAAGTTGTCGCTGCCCACCGACACGCCGGGCTGGCCGGGCAGGGCCGCGCCCCAGCGCACGAAATGCGTGCCCTGTTCGACCAGCCGCTGCAGCCGTTCCACCGATTCGTGGTAGTCGCCGTAGCCGAGCAGGATGATGCCGTCGGCCTTGTTGCTGTCCTCGAAATCGGCGTGCCAGTCGCTGGACAGCTGCTGGAATGACACCAGCAGGTCTTGCCCCTTCAGCGCGCAGGCGCGGGTGATCGAGCCCAGCATCGAGTGGAAGAACGGATTGATCAGCGAGTCGTCCGGTGTCGGGTCCTCGAAGAACAGCAGCGCCAGCGTGCCGGACTGCTGGCAGCGCAGGTTGGAGGCGTTCTTGTCGACCTTGTAGTTCAGCTGCCGGGCGATCTCCAGGATGCGCCGGCGCGTCTCGGCATTGACCATCGGGCTGCCGCGCAGGGCGCGCGACACCGTCGGCTGCGAAACGCCGGCCATGTGCGCGATATCCAGTGACGTGGCTTTGCCCTTGATGACCATCATGACCGGCAGCGTGAAGGTGCCGGCCATCATGCCACGCGGCGGCGGCGAGGGCGCCGTCGCGCCGGGTCAGCGCAGCGGCGTGGCGCCGGTCCGCCGGCAGACCTCGGCCAGCGCCTCCTGCAGCAGGCGCGTGCGTTCGAAGTCGTGCAGGTCCGGTTCGTCTTCCAGTTCCAGCGCGTCGTGGCATTCGAACGCCCCGGCGCCGTGCGTATTCCAGGCCTGCTGCAACGCACGGTGCGGATGGTTGCCCAGGCGCAGGGTGAACCACAGCCGGTTGCCGATGGTGGACAGGTCGTTGGCCGGCCCGGCCCAGCTCTCGCCACTGGCGGTGCAGAGCACGCGGTAGATGCCGCTGCGGATCGGGCGGCGTTTGTAATCGGCGATCTGCTGCCGGCGCTGGTGCTTGTCCATGGGGGGGGCCTGAAGGGAGGAATATATTGCCCGGGTAAAAATAGCGTGGCAATATTACCCGGGTCAAATATGGAGCCGATGCATGAACGATCCCCTGAAGGCGCCCCACGCCTTGTTCGAAGGCTGCCGCCTGCTGGCCCGCGGCGAACTGCGGCAGGTGGTGCGGGAAGCCGTCGCGCGCGCCGGCGTGGCGGCGGATGGCCGCCCGTTGCTGCTGCTGGACGACCGCACCGGGCAGAGCCTGGACCTGGACCTGCGTGGCGATGCCGGCGAGGTGCTGGAGCGGCTGCGGGCGCGCTTCCCGGCGCCGGATGAAGCGGAACCGCCCGCACCGAAGGAACGCGGCCGGCCGCGGCTGGGCGTGGTGGCGCGTGAAGTCACCCTGCTGCCGCGTCACTGGGAATGGCTGGCGGCCCAGCCCGGCGGGGCGTCGTCGGCGCTGCGCCGGCTGGTGGAGGAGGCGCGCCGGCGCGATGGCGGGGCCGGCGACCTGCGCCAGCGCCGCGAGGCGCAGTACCGGGCGATGCTGGCCCTGGCCGGCGACCTGCCGGGCTTCGAGGAGGCCAGCCGCGCCCTGTTCGCCGGTGATGATGCCGGCTTCGCCGAGCGCATCGGCCAGTGGCCCGCCGACGTAGGTGCCTACCTCGCCAGCCTGTCGGTGCACGCCGCTGGATGAGGCGGCAGGGTGGGCGGGAAGGGGATGGGTTGTTACCATCCCGTGTCCCGTCCCCTCCCGGCGCCTGCACCGGGAACCACGGATGCCGGCTGCAGCCGGCACAATCCCCGGCACACAACGCAAAGAGCGAATCCCATGGCCCGCGGCATCAACAAAGTCATCCTGGTCGGCAACCTCGGCAACGACCCGGACGTGAAGTACACCCAGAGCGGCATGGCCGTGACCCGCATCAGCCTGGCCACCACCAGCGTGCGCAAGGACCGCGACGGCAACAACCAGGAACGTACCGAATGGCACCGCGTGGTGTTCTTCGGCAAGCTCGGCGAGATCGCCGGCGAATACCTGCGCAAGGGTTCGCAGGTCTACGTCGAAGGCGAGATCCGCTACGACAAGTTCACCGGCCAGGACGGCGTGGAGAAGTACACCACCGACATCGTCGCCAACGAGATGCAGATGCTCGGCGGCCGTGGCGAGGGTGGCGGCGGTGGTGGCGGCTACGGCGGCGAGCGCCCGCAGCGCCAGTCGGCCCCGCGCCCGCAGGGCGGCGGTGGCGGCTACGGCAACCAGGACCAGGGCGGCGGCTACGGCCAGCGCCCGCAGCGCCAGGCACCGGCCCAGCAGCCGTCCGCGCCGCCGATGGACGACTTCGCCGACGACGACATTCCGTTCTGAGGCGCAAGGGCCGGAAATCGCCTTGTTCCAGAAGAAAAGCCCTCGTTCCAGAGGGCTTTTTTGTTTCGCTTCCCTACTTGCCCGGGATGGCCCAGATTGCCTCCTTCCGCCCCCTCGTTGCCGCCATGCCCGTCGTGGGCAGGCCGGATCCGGAGCGGAACATTCCTTCAGGGCCGTGGCGGCCATTGAGGTGGACGACCCATCATCCGTGCGCCGCCGCCATCGGCCCGGGCGGCTGGCCTGAATCGATTCGGCGGTTATCCAGCGACACCGGCCGCCGCTGAAATGCGGCGCGCCTCCTCCGCGCCGCGCCGCTCGCTGTAGCGGTCCACCAGGTAGTCGCTGCGCCCGCGCACCAGCAGGGTGAACTTCATCAGCTCCTCCATCACGTCCACCACGCGGTCGTAGTAGGACGAGGGCTTCATGCGGCCGTTGTCGTCGAACTCCTGCCAGACCTTGGCGACCGATGACTGATTCGGAATGGTGACCATGCGCATCCAGCGGCCCAGCACCCGCAGCGTGTTGACTACGTTGAAGGACTGCGAGCCGCCGTTGACCTGCATCACCGCCAGGGTCTTGCCCTGGGTCGGCCGCACGCTGCCGTCTTCCAGCGGCAGCCAGTCGATCTGGTTCTTGAACACGCCCGTGATGGTGCCGTGGCGTTCGGGCGACACCCAGACCTGGCCCTCCGACCACTGCGACCACTCGCGCAGCTGCCGCACTTTCGGATGGCTTTTGTCGACGCTGTCCAGCACCGGCAGTTCGTGTGGATCGAACACCCGGGTCTCGGCGCCAAGGTGCTGCAGGATGCGCTCGGCTTCCAGTGCCAGCTTCCGGCTGAAGGACTGCGGCCGCAGCGAGCCGTACAGCAGCAGGATGCGGGGCGGATGCCTGTCGTCGGCGCCCAGCGTTTCATGCTCGGGCGCGGACAGCAGGTCGGCATCCAGGTGGGTGGGGAGGTCAAAGGGGGATTGTTCGGACTTTTTCATTCTACTATTCTAGAAATATGGAAATGAAAGATGCAATCGCCTCCTTGACCGCCCTGGGCCATGCGACCCGCCTGGCTGCGTTCCGTCTGCTGGTCGAAGCCGGCCCCGCAGGCCGCATGGCCGGTGACATTGGCGAGGCGCTGGGCGTTCCCGGCGCAACACTGTCCTTCCATCTGAAGGAACTGGCGCATGCCGGCCTGGTCGAGGCTGAGAGCCAAGGTCGCTACGTCTGTTATCGCGCCAACTTCCAGGCAATGAACGGCCTGATCGAGTACCTCACCCACAACTGCTGCGCCGGTTCGAGCAATGCCGAATGTGCGCCAGCGACCGATCCCGCCTGCGGCTGCTGATCGAGCGGCCGTTCTCTTGCGGCGCACCGTCCCCCTCCACACGACACTCTCGCCATGACCCATAACGTCCTCTTCCTGTGCACCGGCAACAGCGCACGCAGCGTCCTGGCCGAGGCCACGCTGCGCGCGTGGGCCGGCAACCGTTTCAAGGTGTTCAGCGCCGGCAGCCAGCCCACCGGCACCGTGAACCCGTTCGCCCTGGCCCAACTGCAGGCCGAGGGGATATCCACCGCCGGACTGCGCAGCAAGTCCTGGGACGAATTCACCACGCCGGAAGCCCCGCGCATGGATCTGGTCGTGACCGTGTGCGACTCGGCGGCGGCCGAGACCTGCCCGGTGGTGTTCGGCGATTTCCTGCGCACTCATTGGGGGTTGCCGGACCCCGCGGCGGCCGGGGGCAGCGATGACGACAAGCGCGCGGCGTTCAAGCAGGCCCATCGCGTCATCCAGGCCCGGCTGATGGCCTTCCTGGCGCTTCCTTCATCGGTCTGGGAGGACCGCGCACGACTCAAGGCCGCCCTGGACAGGATCGGTTTTGTCGAAGCGGGGGACGAAGCCGGTGAGTGACGTTGCGCCCCGCATGGGGTTCTTCGAGCGCTACCTGACCCTGTGGGTGGCGCTCTGCATCGTGGTGGGCACGTTGCTGGGCCACCAGTGGCCTTCCGTTTTCATACGCCTGGGAAGCATCGAGTGGGCGCAGGTGAACCTGCCGGTGGCCGCGCTCATCTGGGTGATGATCGTGCCCATGCTGATGAAGGTGGATTTCGGCGCGCTGCGCCAGGTCGGCCAGCATTGGCGCGGCATCGGCACCACGTTGTTCATCAACTGGGCGGTGAAGCCGTTTTCGATGTCCCTGCTGGGGTGGTTCTTCCTGCGCCACGTCTTCGGACCCTGGCTGCCGGCCGACCAGGTGGACTCCTACATCGCCGGCCTCATCCTGCTGGCGGCCGCGCCGTGCACCGCGATGGTGTTCGTGTGGAGCAACCTGTGCCGCGGCGACGCGGCGTTCACCCTCAGCCAGGTGGCCTTGAACGACGCCATCATGGTGGTGGCGTTCGCTCCGCTGGTCGCGCTGCTGCTCGGCATTTCCTCGATCACCGTGCCGTGGGCCACGCTGGCCATCTCCGTGGGGCTCTATATCGTGGTGCCGGTGATCATCGCCACGGGGCTGCGCGCCTGGGTGATGCGCCATGGCGGACAAGCCCGGCTCGATGGGTGGCTGGCCCGGCTCGGCCCGCTTTCGCTGGCGGCCCTGCTGCTGATGCTGGTGCTGCTGTTCGGCTTCCAGGGCCGGCAGATCCTCGCGCAGCCGCTGGTCATCGCGATGCTGGCGGTGCCCATCCTCATCCAGGTCTATTTCAACTCCGGGCTGGCGTACCTGCTCAACCGCAAGCTGGGCGTGGCCCATTGCGTGGCCGGCCCGTCGGCGCTGATCGGCGCCAGCAACTTTTTCGAACTGGCGGTGGCCACGGCGGTGAGCGTCTTCGGCGTCCAATCCGGGGCGGCACTGGCAACGGTCGTCGGCGTGCTGATCGAGGTGCCAGTGATGCTGTCGGTGGTCCACATCGTCAACCGGTCGCGGGGCTGGTACGGCCGCCATGGCCTGAGCTGAAGCGCGGAGAGCGGAGAGCGGACGGTGGTCCGGGTCGGCCCCGTTGCCGATCTTCGGGGTTCCCCGCATCGCGACGATCACCGATGCAAGAATCGGGATTTCTCCCGATGCGCAGGCACCGCTTCCGCGCCAGCATCGTGCAATGGGGCCGGCGATCCGGCCTTCGCGTGCGATGCGGGGCGGGAAGCGCTTCCTGTCCCGTGCCCATGTTCCGTGCCCTGCTGGAGATAGTCGAATGATGAAGCGCTGGTCCATCCTGCTGTTCGCCCTGGCTGCCTGTGGCGCCGCATCGGCCACGGCCGCGGCCGAACAGCGGCCGCGCGCGCGCGAGGCCGGTGTGGTGATCGGCACGCTGCCGACCGGGCCGCGCAACGCCATCACCGACGTGGCCGGTGTCGGCGTCGGCCATGCCACGCTGCGCGAGGGCACGCGCCTGCATACCGGCGTCACCGCGGTACTGCCGCACGCCGGCAACCTGTACCGGCAGCGGGTGCCGGCCGCGATCGTCGTCGGTAACGGCTACGGCAAGCTGGCCGGCATCACCCAGGTGCAGGAGCTGGGCGAGCTGGAAACGCCGATCCTGCTGACCGGGACGCTGAGCACCTGGAAGGTCGCCGATGCGACGGTGGACTGGCTGCTGCGCCAGCCGGGCATGGAACAGGTGCGTTCGATCAATCCGGTGGTCGGCGAGACCAACGATGGCTACCTCAGCGACATCCGCGCGCGGCCGCTGACGCCGGCATTGGTGGAACGCGCCTTGACGACACCGTCGTACGCAGAGGTCGAGGAAGGCGACGTCGGCGCCGGCGCCGGCACGGTCGCGTTCGGCTGGAAGGGCGGCATCGGCACCAGCTCGCGGCACCTGCCCGCGAGCGACGGCGGTTACACGGTCGGCGTGCTGGTGCAGAGCAATTTCGGCGGCGAACTCACCATCGCCGGGGTGCCGGTCTGGAAGGTGCTGCCGGATCCGGCGGCCTACGCGCGCAGCCTGGCGGTGCCGCCGCCGAGCACCGGCGACGGCAGCATCATGATGGTGGTGGCCACCGATGCGCCGCTGGACGCGGCGCAACTGCAGCGGCTGGCGAAGCGCGCCTTGGTCGGTCTGGCGCGCACCGGTTCGGTGATGTCCAACGGGTCGGGCGACTACGTCATCGCCTTCTCCACCGCCAAGGAGAACCGGCGCGATCCGGAGGTGGCGGCGCAGCCCGCGCGCAGCCTTGCCGGTGAAGCCATGTCGCCGCTGTTCCAGGCCGCTGCCGAGGCGACCGAGGAAGCCATCGTCAATTCGCTGTTCCGCGCCCATACCGTGCAGGGACACCGCGGTACCGCGGCGGCGCTGCCGCTGGAGCCGGTGCTGGACGCGCTGCGACGGGCGAAGGTGGCGGCGCCGGCTTCGCGCTGAGGCGTGTGCTCGGGCGCACGCCTTCGTGGCACGCCGCGGCCCGCAGCGGTGTGCCACGGCCGGGTTCATGCATGCCTGGACCATGCCTTGGCGCAATTCACCGGTTTCAGGATGGCCAGTACGGTCCAGCGTGCCGCTGGTGATGCACATCCCGGTCCCGTCAGCGAAAGCCGGTCTAGCAGCGACGAGACAATGCACCGGATGAGCATGCAGATCGCGCGCGGCCCGCGACCGCTCCGTGTCCGTTCCGCAGGAATGAGGCCGAAGGCCGCGCTTCGCCCGCTCAGTTCAGCAGCCGCGCCAACTGCGTGCGGTTGGCGACGTTCAACTTGCGGAAGATCGAGCTGATCTGTGACTCGATGGTCTTGCGCGAACGGCACAGGCGTTCGGCGATGGCGTCGTTGCGCAGCCCGGATGCGACCAGGCCGGCGACCTTGCGCTCGCTGGGCGACAGGCACTGGAGCAGCGGAAGGGCGCGCGCCGGAATGGTATCGATCGCGTCCTGCGCTTCGCCTGCGGGTGCCAGGATCAGCAGGTGCTGCGCATGGCGGAACGAATTGCCCGGCGCCGAGCTGACCTCCACCCGCAGCGTTTCGTCCGGGCGCCGCGGGTGCGCGATGGCGAAGGTGGCGCGGTTGCCGGGGAGCAGGCCCGTGCCGGCCGCGTCCGCCATCCAGCGGCGCAGCGGCGCTTCGATCGCGTGCGGCAGACGCCCGCTGCGCTCGGCATCCGCGCTCCAGCGCCGGCACAGGCGTTTGGCTTCGCGCGACATGTAGGATGGCGCCAAGGTCTCGTCCACCAGCACCGCGGCGAGCGGCAGCTCGTACAGCAGGTCTTCCACGGCCTTGTGCCGCAGGCGGTCGGACTCGAGCATGCGCACGCGCTGCAGGCTGGCGTCCAGCAACGGATACAGCTCGGCCAGGAAGGCCAGTTCGGCATCGGACAGCTCGGTGTGCGCGGTGAGGATGCGGATGCTCATCACCGCTTCCAGTCGCGTGCCGTCCCAGAACGCCAGGTGGATGAACTCGCGCCAGCCCGGCGTCGGATTCTGTGCCTTCAGCCGTGCCGGCGCGTGCGCGTCCTGCGAGGCGATCTGCGAGAACGTATACCAGCGGATGCGCGGGTTCGCGTCCAGGTAGGGCGCCGCCACTTCCAGGCTGGTGACCAGGCGGCTGTCCTCGTCGCCGGCATCGGCCAGGTGATGGCGGCCCTGCAGCGGCTGGTAGCCGTCGATGTCGAACAGCAGGCTGCACGAATGGCAGGGCAGGGCCTTGTTGATCAGCGCCGCGCAGGCCTGCCACAGCGATGCCATGTCCAGCGCCTTGACCACGGCCGCGCGTTCGGCGGCCAGGTCGTCCGTAGTGGCGGAGGCACAGGTGGCATCGAGCATCAACATGGCATCTCCCGGAAGGTGCGGACAACGTGGCGGCGCCGCCGCATGCGGGCCTGCGGCGAGCGGCGTTCCGGCTATGTAGCAGCGGCTCCGCGGCGCTGGCAAGCCGCACAGCGGCGGCCCCCTGCGGCAACCACGCTCGATGCTGACAGGAACATCCGGGTTTTTCCCGATTCGCCGCGCCACGCGATATGGTCGAATGGCAACGGTCAGATCCGGCCAGGGCAAAAGGCGGCAGCGATGCGGTACACGAATGAACGTTGGCAGGCGGCAAGAGAGGCGAAACCATGAGCGCGGCGCCCGGCAGGCTGGTCCTGCACATGCCCTATCTGTTGTTCCTGGGCGAGGAGACCAATCCGCTGAAGGCCAAGACAGCCTTCGGCCTGCGCGACTGGAGCGCGCCGGACTGCATCGGCCAGACCCGGCTGCCCGGCGGCAGCATCGACCTCGGCCTGCCGGAGATGGACCCGGCCGCCGCAGCCGCGGCCGGTGCGCGTTCGCTGGTGATCGGCGTCACCCCGGTCGGCGGGCGCATTCCCGCACATTGGAGCCCGTTGCTGATCGCCGCGGTCGAGGCAGGCCTGGACATCGTCAGCGGGCTGCACACGCCGCTGGAATCGGTGCCCGGCCTGGCGCAGGCGGCGGCGCGCTCGGGGGGGCGGCTGGTGGACGTGCGCCGGCCGCCGGACAACCTGCCGCGCGCCACCGGCAGGCGGCGCAGCGGCAAGCGCGTGGCCATGGTCGGCACCGACTGCGCGCTGGGCAAGAAGTACACCGCGCTGGCGCTGGCACGGGCGATGCGCGGGCAAGGCGTGGATGCCGATTTCCGCGCCACCGGCCAGACCGGGATCATGATCGCCGGCGCCGGCATTGCCGTGGACGCGGTGATCGCCGACTTCATCGCCGGCGCGGCCGAATGCATCTCGCCCGACGCCGCGCCCGACCACTGGGACCTGATCGAAGGCCAGGGCTCGCTGTTCCATCCGGCCTATGCCGGCGTCACCCTCGGCCTGCTGCACGGCTCGCAGGCCGACGGCCTGGTGCTGTGCCACGACCCGCTGCGCACGCACCTGGTCAGCTGGCCGGACTACCCGGTGCCGACCCTGACGGTGGCGCGCGACCTGTACCTGCAGGCGGCGCGGCTGACCAACCCTGGCGCTCGTCTGGTGGGGGTGAGCCTGAACACCTCGGCGATGGACGATGCCGCCGCGCAGGAAGCTCTGGAGCGCGCCGCGCGCGAGCTGGGCGTGCCCGCGTTCGACCCGATGCGCAGCCACCTGGACCCGGTGGTCGCCTCGATCATGGGATGAGGCGGCCATGGCGCGCACGCTGCACGCCAGGCCGCATGCCTGGAAACTGAGGGAACCCTTCGCCATCGCCCGCGGCGTGCGCAGCGAAGCGCGCGTGGTCATCGTCGAACTGCACGAGGACGGCCTGGTCGGCCGCGGCGAGGCCGGCGGCATCGGCTACCAGGGCGAGACGCCGGAAAGCATGCTTGCGCAGATCGAACAGGTGCGCGCGGACTTGGAACAGGGCTGCGACCGCCACGACCTGCTGCGGCTGCTGCCGGCCGGCGGTGCGCGGCATGCGCTGGACGCGGCGCTGTGGGACCTGGAAGCAGGACGCAGCGGCGTGCCGGCGTGGACACATGCTGGCATCCGTCATTGGCAACCAGTCGACAGCGCGGTGACCATCGGCATCCGCGACATCGCCGCCTACGAAAGCACCGCGCGCGCGCATGCGGATTACCCGTGGCTCAAGGTGAAGGTGGGCAAGGGCCCGCCGCTGGACGCGGTGGCCGCGGTGCGCCGCGGCGCGCCGCGGGCGCGGCTGATCGTCGACGCCAACCAGTCGTGGAGCGTGGAGGAACTGCGCGCGTACGTGCCGGCGCTGCAGCCGTTCGGCGTGGAGCTGCTCGAGCAGCCGATAGCGGTGGCCGACAGCGATGGCCTGCTCGGTTATGACGGTGCGATTCCGGTCTGCGCCGACGAAGCGCTGTCCACGCTGGACGATCTTCCCGGGCTGGTCGGCCGCTACCAGTTCGTCAACATCAAGCTGGACAAGACCGGCGGCCTCACCGCCGCGCTGGAGCTGGCCGCGGCCGCGCGCGCGGCGGGCTTCCGGCTGATGGTGGGCTGCATGCTCGGCGGTTCGGTGTCGGTCGCGCCGGGCATGGTGCTGGCGCAGCTGTGCGAAGTCTGCGACCTGGACGGCCCGTGGCTGCAGGCCGAGGACTGGCCGGGCGGCATCGTCTACCAGCGCGGGCGCATGTCGATGCCGGAACCTTCGGTATGGGGTTGAGCGCGCGTTGACTGCAACGATCGGGCCGGTTGCGGCATCTCCGCAACCGGCCTCCCGCCCGCGTCAGTCCTGCGTGCTGGACCAGTCGACCGCCGGGTAGCTGCCCGGGCCCATGAACGCGCGCAGCACCTGCTTGTAGGCGGCCGGCCCGTTCTCGCTGTTGGTGAACAGCACCAGGCTCTCGCCGCTGGCCGGGTCGAGCATGAAGAACGCCTTGAAGCCGGGGTTGTCGCCCCAGTGCCAGACCAGCCGCCTGCCGTCGGCGTCCTGCAGGCCGACGCCCAGACCCCAGGCGATGAACGGATCGGCCGGGCTGGGCGAGGCCGGGTCGTCGGCATCGCTGGACGGGGCGAACATCAGCGCATGCGTGGCCGGCGTCAGCCCTTCGCCGCGGTACAGCGCCTTCTGGATGAAGTTGTCGTAGTCCTGGGCGTTGGTGACCAGCGTCCACGCCGTGTTCTCCCAAGCGAACACGCGGTCCGGTTCGGGCGCGCCGTCCTTGCCGTGGCCGGACGCGTTGCGCGCGTCGAAGGCGTGGTCGGTGAGGTAACTGCTGCTGGGCATGTCGAACCGCGTGAACACTTCGCGCGCGGCCAGCGCGTTCCAGCGCGAGCCGGTGATGTGCTCGAGGGTGCGCTGCAGCAGATAGAAGCCCTCGCCGGAGTAGGCGTAATGCGCGCCGGGAGCGAACCTGCTCTCCAGCGGCGTGCGGTCGATCGCCGGGTTCGACGGCGATATCTGCCAGTTGCGCAGGCCGCTGGTGTGGTTGAGCACCATGCGCGCGGTGATCCTGCGTGCCTGCGGGTTGTCCTTCGTTCTTTCCGACTGCCAGTAGTCCCACAGCGGCGTGTCCAGGTCGAGTTTTCCTTCATCCACCAGGCGCAGTGCGATGTAGGCGGCGACGACCTTGGACAGCGACGCAGCCTGGAAAACCGTCTCGCCCGTGACCTTTGCCGCGGCGTTGTTCTTCAGCACGCCATGGCAATACAGCTCGGCGATTCCGTCGCGCGTATGGATCAGCTGCGCGCCGGGGATGGCATGCGAACGCATCGCCGCCTCGAAGGCGTCGCGCCTGCTCCGTACGGCGTCTGTTTCCTTCGACGCGGGCGCGCCGCATCCATGACGGGTCACGGCAGCGGGAGCGGACGTGCCGGAATGCGCGTCGGCCATGGCGGAAAACAGCGCGAGCGCCAGAATGGCCATGCGAGGTGCCTGGATCTTCATCTTTTCCCCGGTCTGTTCGGAAGGGCGCCACATGCATCGTGACGCATGCGGGAGTGGTTCGGCCGGTGGCAGCGCGCGGTGTGCGCTGCGCGCTGGAGTGCGACGGGCCGCGGCAACGATACCGTATCCGCATGCTCATCCAAGCCTTTTCAGGCTGCTTTTTCAAGCATGTTTTCCGTGGTTTCCGATGCGACTGAACAACGGGGACGAAGGTCGTTCCGGCGCGCGAAGAATCGGGGTTTCTCCCGATGCGTGGCGGGCGCGGTGCCGCCTAGGATCGATGCCATGTTCCGGGAATGGGCGATCGCAGCGCCGCCGCATGATCGGAACGTTTCCCGGAGGCAGGCATCGTGCCTGGCGTTGCCCAGGGCACCGCCGATGGCCAGGTCCGCGTCCGGGAAACGACAGGACTGTCCTTTGCGGCAGATCCCGTGCTCGCACCTGATCAGCACGAAGTTTCGGTTCAAACGCCTCTCCTCCTCGGGGGAGGGGCTGGGGAGGGTGCGGGCCAAAGCCAGGCCGCACGAGTGCTTCGCCCGGACCCTCATCCGCCCCTTCGGGGCACCTTCTCCCGGAAGGAGAAGGAAAAGCTGAAATCGATGTTGCCCAATCACCGTGCCGCCATCCAGCCGATCCATGCCATGCAACCGGGGAGACGAACCATGACGTGCCTTCGCCACCAGCAACCGCAGCGCAGCCGCCTGGGCGCGGCCCTGATCATGGTTCTCGCGGTGCCGCTCGCGGCATCGGCGGCCGATGCCGCGCATGCGCAGGAGGCAGGACAGGCCGCGACGCGCGAGGACGGCGACGGCAGCGATGTCGCGCGCACGCTGGACAAGGTCGAAGTCACCGGCTCGCGCATCAAGCGCGCCGAGGTCGAGGGCCCGTCGCCGGTGGTGGTGATCACCAGCGAGGACATCCGCAGGCAGGGCTACAGCACCGTGGCCGAAACCCTGCAGACCCTGACCCAGTTCAACGGGGATGTCGTCGGCGGTGAGTTCAACGCCAGTTCCTCGCAGCCCGACGCATCCTTCCTCAACCTGCGCGGTCTGGGCGTGGGCTACCAGCTGATCCTGCTCAACGGCAAGCGCATGACCGAGTACGCGGCCAGTTCCGGCGCGGCGTCCACTGGCGTGAGCGTCGGCAGCATCCCGGCGGTGGTGGTCGAGCGCATCGAAGTGCTCAATGGCGGCGCGTCGGCGATCTACGGGTCCGATGCGGTGGCCGGCGTGGTCAACATCGTTACCCGCGACAACTGGGAGGGCAACCACCTGCGCGTGCGCGGCGGCACCACGACCCGCGGCGGCGGCGATACCGGGCAGTTCCAGTTCAGCGGCGGCAAGGCGTGGGACCGCGGCAGCGTCACCTACGCGTTCGAGCAGCTCAACCGCGAGCCGATCTTCTCCTGGCAGCGCGGCAACATCATCCGCACCGGCATGAACGCGCCGGGCAACGCCGGCAGCAATCGTCCCACCTTCGGGCTGGATACGGCGCTGATGGACGCCGGTTACAACGACTACTACTGGCTGGGCGGCGACGGGCAGCTGCTCTACGCCGGCGACGTAGACCCGGCGACGGCTGCGGCAGCGCTGGAACACACCTGCCGCACCATGGGCCGCAATTACTTCCCGATGTACGGCTCGGCCAGCGCCGAACGGCCCTACGCCTGCGGCAATGCCAACTACTACGACGGCGACACGCTGGCCAACAAGTACGACAAGACCTCGGCCTACGTGTCCGGCAGCTTCCGCTTCAGCGACGCCGTGGAGGCCTACGGACAGCTGCTGGTGCAGCGCTCGCGCAGCGAAGCGGCGCACCGCACCAGCATGTACCTGTACAACGCCGGCAACGCTTACGACGTGGACATCGGCCAGTTCGAGTACTGGCGCGCGCTCGATCCCAACGACATCGGCGGGGCGCCGATGCGCCTGTGGGACGAGACGACCCTCAGCGCCAACGCCGGCGTGCGCGGCACCTTCGGTTCGCGCTTCGACTGGGACGCCAGCCTCAGCCTGTCGCGCGACGAGATGAAGAGCAGCTGGAAGCAGCTGATCACCGACCGTGTGCACCGCTACCTGTTCGGCGAGGCGGTGGGCGAGGTCGATGGCGCGCCGCTGTACCACATCGATCCTTCGGTGCTGTTCGGGCCGATCACGCCGCAGCAGTACGGGTCGATGGTGGACACCATCCGCAACCGCAACCTGTCGCAGACCGCGCAGGCGCAGTTCGTCCTCAGCGGCGCGCTGTTCGCGCTGCCTGCCGGCGACGTGGAGATGGCCTCGGTGTTCGAGGCCTCGCATTCGAAGTACGAACTGCGCCCGGACCGGCGCAGCCTGGGCACCTACACCGGCGCCGACAAGACCTTCAACCACACCGGCGTATCCGGCGGCGGGCCGCGCGACCGCTACGGCGCCGGCGTCGAGTTCCGCATCCCGCTGCTGCAGCGGCTGGTGGCGAACGTGGCCGGGCGCTGGGACAAGTACGACGACATCTCCGACGTGGGCGATGCGACCACCTGGCAGGCCAGCCTGGAATGGCGGCCGTTCGACAACCTGCTGCTGCGCGCCAGCCGCCAGACCAGCTTCATGGCGCCGAACATCATGTGGCTGTACGGCGAGCCGGTGACCAACTACGACGACTACATCACCAACTACTACCTGTGCCGCCTGGACGGCCTGGACCTGACCACGACGGCCGGGCTGGCCCAGTGCGCCACCGACCACCACGAAAGCGCCTGGTACGTGGAAGGCGGCAACAACAGCCGCCTGCACGAGGAAACCGCCACCTCCAACGGCCTGGGCATCGTCTGGGACGTCACCGACAAGCTGTCGATCAGCGCCGACTACTGGGAGATCACGCTCAAGGGCAAGAGCCAGTACCTGGATACCGCGACGCTGATGAGCGAGAACGCCAGCTGCCTGCTCGGGCGGCGCGTGGACGGCACGGCGGTCGATCCGAATTCGGGCGCATGTGCGATCTATCTCGACTATGTGAAACGCGACGCGGCGGGCGGCGTCACCGAGTATTTCCTCGACGCGATCAACCAGGCCGGTGTGCGCACCAAGGGCGTGGACGCAAGCCTGAAATACGCTTGGAGCTGGGACCGGTTCGGCGATTTCAGCCTGAACGCCGGCTACAGCCGCACGCTGGGCTACGACGTGCAGATCGCCGCCGGCGACCCGTGGCAGGACTACATGGGCTGCTCCTACGCGGCGACTTACAGCTGCGGCGACCAGCCGCTGGCATTCCGCTCGCGCACCAACTGGACGCTGGGCTGGAACCGCGACGACTGGTCGGCCAGCGTCTATGGTTATCGCAACGGCGCCCGGGTGAACTACCAGGCCAGCGCCCACCTGCCGTCGTACGTGCAGTGGAACGCCAGCCTTTCGAAGAAGATCACCGACAACCTGCGCCTGGGTGTGGACGTGACCAACCTGTTCGACCGCTACGGGCCGAAGGACACGAGCATGACCTGGTACCCGTTCTACCAGAACATCTACGGCATCCAGGGCCGCGCGGTCTACGTGAACCTCGACGTCGATTTCTGATCGCGTGCGCGTAGCACTAAAACCAACGGCGCCTTCCGGCGCCGTTGGTTTTCCCACCGTTGTGCGATCTCAGCGCACGCCGTGCATCATCCGCTTCAGCAGCGGCGAGGCGAGCAGGGCGAGCACCGCGCAGCCCAGGCCGATCCACATCAGCAGCCAGAACAGGTGTTCGTAGCGGGCGGCGGCCTGGGCGATGTCCATCACCTCGCCTTCGGGTACGTCGATGGCGGCGAGCTTGCCGAACAGGGCGGCCAGGGTTTCCGAGAAGGCGGTGGCCAGGAACCAGGTGCCCATCATCAGGCTGACCACGCGCGGCGCGGCCAGCTGGGTGACGGCCGACAGGCCCACCGGCGACAGGCACATCTCGCCGATCTCCAGGACCAGGTAGGCCAGCACCAGCCACCACACGCTGGCCATCTGCCCGGTGGCGCCGACGTGCTGCGCGGCCAGCGCCAGCGGCACGAACGACAGCGCGCCGAACACCAGCCCGAACGAGGATTTCACCGGCTTGGACGGGTCCAGCCCGCGCCGGTCCAGCCAGGCCCACAGCGCGGCGAACAGGGGCGCCAGCAGCACCAGGAACAGCGCGCCCAGGTAGGTCAGCGAGCCGGCGGTCTGCGGCAGCACCAGGCAGTCGCGCACCAGCATGACCAGCATCGCGGCGACGATGACGGCGAACAGTGTGCGCGGCGCATTCGAGGCCGGGTTGCGCTCGGACAGGCGCGCGGCGACCACGAAGCCCAGCGGCGCCAGCAGCAGCGAGGCGATCGACCATGGCAGCGGCGTGCCGTCGCGGATCACCAGCGACGGCGCCAGGTCCTTGGTCAGCAGCCGGTCGGTGAAGGTGACCCACGAACCATAGGTCTGCTCGTACAGGGTGAAGAACACCAGCGCCATGAAGATCAGCGCCATCAGCGCGATCATCTGCTGGCGCTGCACCGGCGTGCAGCGGGTGCCGGTGAACCAGGCGAACCACAGCAGCACGCCGGCCAGCACCACGATCATCAGCATCAGCGCCAGGCTGATCTCGCCGCCCAGGGCGAAGGCGCCGTTGGCCGCGGCCCACATCAGCGCCGCCACCGGCAGCACGCCGGCGATGGCGGTGGCGTAGATCAGCCACTCGCGCGGCAGGCCGGCGATGCGTTCGCGCAGCGCGGCCGGCTGCGGCGGTTCGGCATGGCCGTGCAGGTACTTCTGCCCCCACAGGAACATCGCCAGGCCGACCAGCATGCCGATGCCGGCGGCGCCGAAGCCGTATTTCCAGCCGTAGGCCTCGCCGAGGAAGCCGCAGACCAGCGAGGCGAACAGCGCGCCGAGGTTGATGCCGGCGTAGAACAGCGAGAAGCCCGAGTCGCGGCGCGGGTCGTTCTCCGGGTAGAGCTTGCCGACGATGGTGGAGATGTTGGGCTTGAGGAAGCCCACGCCCATCACGATCAGCGCCAGCGACAGGTAGGTTGCGCCCAGCGCGGTGTTGTCGCGCACCACCTCGCCACCGACCCGGTGCGCCGCGTGGCCTTCGAAGGCCATGCCCAGGTGGCCCAGCACCAGCAGGATGCCGCCGAACACCACCGCCTTGCGCATGCCCAGCCAGCGGTCGGCGAGCAGCCCACCGAACACCGGCACGCAGTACACCAGTCCGCCGTAGGCGCCGAGCAGGTCCAGCCCGGCCTTGTCGCCGAACAGGTGGTACTTGGTCAGGTAGAGCAGCAGCAGCGCCTTCATCCCGTAGAAGGAAAAGCGCTCCCACATCTCGGTGAAGAAGCAGACGTAGACGCCCTTGGGGTGACCGAGGAAGTCGCTGGACGGGGAAGCGGTGATGGCGTGCATCGGGGAGCCGGCTGCGGAATCGGCGGCAAGTATAGGAGCCGGCGCGGGTGGGGCCGCTGACCCGGGACGATACGCCCCGTGCAGGAGCGCACCGGCGCATGCTGCGGCACGGCTGGACTTGCCGTTAAGCGGACGTTAGCGTTGCAGCGTTTTTTGCCAGCGGGAAACCTTCATGAACAATGCTGCACCCCCGCAGCTCACCTTCCGCGCGGTGGTCCTGGCCATCGTGCTGGCGGTGGTGCTGTCCGCCGCCAACGCCTACCTGGGCCTGTTCGCCGGCCTGACCGTGGCCACGGCCATTCCCGCCGCCGTCGTCTCGATGGGCGTGCTGCGCCTGCTCGGCGGCGGCACCATCCTGGAGAACAACATCGTCCAGACCGGCGCCTCGGCCGGTTCGTCGATTGCCGCCGGCGTGATCTTCACCATCCCGGCGCTGATCCTGATGGGCTACTGGCCGGACTTCAAATACTGGTGGGTGCTGGGCATCGCCGGCCTCGGCGGCCTGCTGGGCGTGCTGTTCTCGGTGCCGCTGCGGCGCTCGATGATCGTCGAGGACCCGCTGCCGTTCCCCGAAGGCAAGGCCGCGGCCGAAGTGCTCAAGGCCGGCGAGAACCCGGGTCCGGGGCTGAAGATCCTCGGCATTTCCGCCGCCATCGGCGGCGTGGTCAAGCTGGCCGCCGCCAACGGCCTGAAAGTCATCCCCGACAGCTGGGCCATCGCCGGCTACTTCGCCAACAACAAGGTGATCGGCTACCTCGGCACCGGGCTGTCGCCGGCGCTGCTGGGCGTGGGCTACATCGTCGGCCTGAACGTCGGCATCGTGGTGCTGTCCGGCGCGATCCTGTCCTGGCACATCGCCATCCCGCTGTACCACGGCCTGTTCCTGGGCAGCGACCCGCAGCTGGCCGCCAGCATCGCCGGTGCGCCGGCGGCGGACGCGGCCTTCGCCATCTGGTCGTCCAAGATCCGCTTCCTGGGCGTGGGCGCGATGCTGGTGGGCGGGGTGTGGACCCTGTTCTCGCTGCGCAAGTCGCTGCTGGCCGGCATCAAGAGCGGCTTCGCGGCCGCGCGCAAGAGCGCCGGCGCCACCCCGCTGGCCGAGACCGAGCGCGACCTGCCGATGAAGTGGATGCTGGTGGCGCTGGTGCTGTTCGTGCTGCCGCTGCTGGCGCTGTACCAGGCCATCGTCGGCCAGTGGCTGGTCAGCGTGCCGATGACGATCATCATGATCGTGGCCGGCTTCCTGTTTGTTTCGGTGTCTGGTTACCTGGCGGGTCTGGTCGGCTCGTCCAACAATCCGGTCTCGGGCATCACCATCGCCACCATCCTGTTCGCCTCGGTGGTGCTGCTGATGCTGCTGGGCGAGGGCGGCAAGGTGCAGGTCGGCGGCGCGCCGCTGGGCGCGGTGGCGGCGATCATGATCGGCGCGGTGGTGTGCTGCGCGGCGGCGGTCGGCGGCGACAACCTGCAGGACCTCAAGACCGGCTACCTGGTCGGCGCCACGCCGTGGAAGCAGCAGCTGATGCTGGGCATCGGCGCGTTCTCCTGCGCGCTGATCATGGCGCCGGTGCTGAACCTGCTGCAGGAGGCCTACGGCATCGGTTCCAAGACCCTGCCGGCGCCGCAGGCCAACCTGATGGCCTCGGTCGCCAAGGGCCTGTTCGGCGGCGACCTGCCCTGGACCATGATCATCATCGGCGGCGTCATCGGCGCGGTGGTGATCGCCATCGACGGCTGGCTGAAGAAGACCGGCAAGCGCTTCCGCGTGCCGGTGCTGGCCGCGGCCATCGGCATCTACCTGCCGCTGGAGCTGATGGTGCCGATCTTCCTCGGCGGCCTGCTGGCGCACCTGGTGGCGCGCTTCCACAAGGTGCGTGCCGACGACGAGGCCGCGCTGGACCGCGTGCACCGCCCGGGCGTGCTGTTCTCCGCCGGCCTGATCACCGGCGAGGCGCTGATGGGCATCGCCATCGCCCTGCCGATCGTCATCACCCAGAACCCGGAGGTGCTGGCGCTGCCGCTCAGCCTGGGCGCCGCGGCGCAGTGGGTGGGCCTGGCGGTGCTGTTCCTGGTCGGCTGGCTGCTGTACCGGGTCGGGAAGAAGGGCGAACAGGCCACGTCGGCCCAGGGCTGATTCCGGCCCATCCTCCGGTTCCACGCGCAAGGCCCCGCTCCGGCGGGGCTTTGCCGTTGCGGGCGGCAGCCGGGGGCATGACTTCAAGCCTTTGCGCGGCGGCGCCGGCCGCGCCTACCATCCGTGGTTTGCCTTGTTCCCGGGAGAATCCCATGAAGCTCCGTCACGCCCTGCTGCCGTTGTGCCTGCTCGCCGCGCTGCCCTCGCTGGCCAGCGCCCGCGGCTTCGAAGTCCGCGACATGGTGAAGCTGGACCGCGTGTCCGCGCCGCTGCTCACCGCCGATGGCGCGCAGGTGGTCTTCGCCAAGCGCGTGGTCGATGCCGACCTGAAGGCCAGCAGCAGCCTGTGGATCCGCGACCTGCGCACCCGCGACATGGCCCCGCCGAAGCGGCTCTCGCCGGAAGGCTGGAACGTCAACTCGGCCGCGCTGTCGGCCGACGGCCGCACCGTCTACTTCCTCAGCGGCAAGAACGGCAGCCAGCAGCTGTACGCGATGCCGGTGACCGGCGGCGCGCCGCGCCAGCTGACCGATTTCGCGCTGGACGTGGACAGCTTCCGCGTCTCGCCGCAGGGCGACCGCGTGCTGTTCAGCGCCGGCGCGTTCCAGGACTGCGGTTCGGACCTGTCCTGCACCGCCACGCGCCTGAAGGAGCGTGAGCAGGCGAAGAACAGCGGCGTGGTGTTCGACAGCATGTTCGTGCGCCACTGGGATGCCTGGGCCGATGGCCGCCGCAACACCCTGTTCGTGGCGCCGCTGCCGGCCGCCGGCGCCGCCGCTGCCAAAACCGCCACGGCGATCAGCGCCACCCTGGCCGGCGACGCGCCGTCCAAGCCGTTCGGCGGCAACGAGGACTTCGTATGGTCGCCGGACGGCAGGTCGGTGGTGGCCAGCATCCGCGTGCAGGGCAAGCAGGAGCCGTGGTCGACCAACTTCGACCTGTACCGGCTCGATGCCGCCGGCAAGCAGGCGCCGGTCAACCTGACCGCCGCCAACCCGGCCTGGGATGCCGGCCCGGTGTTCAGCGCCGACGGCAGGACCCTGTACTACCGCGCGATGAAGCGCCCGGGCTTCGAGGCCGACCGCTTCGGCCTGATGGCGCTGGACCTGGCCAGCGGCAAGGTGCGCGAGATCGCCCCGCAGTGGGACCGTTCGGCCGACGGTATCACCCTGTCCGCCGATGGCAGCACGATCTACACCACCGCCCAGGACATGGGCGAGCACCCGCTGTTCGCGGTGAAGGTGGCCGACGGCGCGGTCAGCAAGGTGGTCGGCGAGGGCAGCATTTCGTCCTTCGACCTCGCCGGCGACGCGCTGGCCTTCACCCGCAATTCGCTCCGCAGCGGCGACCAGGTGTTCACCACCACCGCCGCCGGCGCGCCGCTGCGCGCGATCACCCCCAGCGCCGGCGAGATGCTGCCGGGCGTGGACTTCGGCGCCTTCGAGCAGTTCTCGTTCAAGGGCTGGAACGACGAAACCGTGCACGGCTACGTGGTCAAGCCGCACGACTACCAGGAAGGCAGGAAGTACCCGGTCGCGTTCCTGATCCACGGCGGCCCGCAGGGCAGCTTCGGCAACGGCTGGAGCTACCGCTGGAACCCGCAGACCTATGCCGGCCAGGGCTACGCGGTGGTGATGATCGATTTCCACGGCTCCACCGGTTACGGCCAGGCCTTCACCGACGCGATCAGCCAGCACTGGGGCGACCGCCCGCTGGAAGACCTGCAGAAGGGCTGGGCCGCGGCGCAGCAGAAATACGGCTTCCTCGATGGCGACAAGGCCTGCGCGCTGGGCGCCAGCTACGGCGGCTTCATGGTCAACTGGATCGCCGGCAACTGGAACGAGCCGTGGAAGTGCCTGGTCAACCACGACGGCGTGTTCGACCAGCGCGCCATGGGCTATGCCACCGAGGAACTGTGGTTCACCGAGTGGGAGCAGGGCGGCACCCCGTACGAGGTCCCGCAGAACTACGAGAAGTTCAACCCGGTCAACCACGTCGCCAACTGGAGCAAGCCGATGCTGGTGGTGCAGGGCCAGCAGGACTTCCGCATCCCGGTGGAGCAGGGCCTGGCCACGTTCACCGCGCTGCAGCGCAAGGGCATCGAATCGAAGCTGCTGTACTTCCCGGACGAGAACCACTGGGTGCTCAAGCCGCACAACAGCGTGCAGTGGCACGACACGGTCAACGCCTGGCTGAAGCAGCACATCGGCCAGTAATGCAGGAAGAGGGCATGCCACCGGCATGCCCTTTTTCGTGGCGGGGCGGCGGCAGCCCGGATGCGGGCCGCGCCCGGCCTTGGGCCCCTTTCCCCGCAGGCGGTGGAGGGGCGCGACCAGGACGGTTGCGATCTTCAGGTCCCTCCCCGCAGGCGGCGGGGAACGGCGGCCGGACATGGCTGCGCATCCGTGATCGTTCTTCCGTCGTCGGGAGAGGGGAGCGGCGGCGGCAGCTCCCGACACTCACGCACCAAGGGGAGAGACGATGACGGCAGCCGCTTCCGGCGCACTCATCAGCAACGACATCATCGTGTTCGGCCTGATCGCCGCCACGCTGGGCGCCATTTTCTGGACGTCGGGCAGCAGCAACCGGCTGCTGAAGAAGTTCTACGGCGTCGTGCCGGCGCTGCTGCTGTGCTACTTCATCCCCGGCGTGTACAACACCTTCGGCCTGATCGACGGCGAGACCACCCGGCTCTACAACCCGATCGCGCGCGACGTGTTCCTGCCGGCGGCGCTGGTGCTGCTGACCCTGTCCATCGACCTGAAGGGCATCCTCGGCCTGGGCTGGAAGATGCTGGCCATGTACGTGGCGGCGGTGCTGAGCATCATGCTCGGTGCGTTCGTGGCGTTCTGGCTGATGGGCCTGATCCATCCCGATACGGTGGCGGGCAGCACCTGGGGCGGCATGGCCGCGCTGGCCGGCAGCTGGATCGGCGGCGGCGCCAACATGCTGGCGATGAAGGAGATATTCGAGGTCGACGCCACCACCTTCGGCCAGTTCGCGGTGGTCGACGTGGGCGTCGGCTACGTGTGGATGGCGGTGCTGATCTTCTTCGCCTCGCGCGCGCCGGCGATGGACCGGCGCAGCGGCGCCGACACGACCGCGCTGGACGACCTGCGCGACCGCGTCGCCAGCTACCAGGCCCAGCACGCGCGCATCCCGGCGCTGGGCGACCTGATGGTGATGGCCGGCGTGGCGTTCGGCGCGGTGGCGATCTCGCACGCGGTCGCCGGGCCGCTGGCCGGCTGGTTCGCGGCCAACGTCGGCTGGTCGGCATCGGTGAGCCTGGACAAGCCCTTCGTCTGGGTGGTGCTGCTGGCGACCTTCATCGGCCTGGGCCTGAGCTTCACCCGCGCGCGCGAGCTGGAAGGCGTGGGCGCCTCGAAGTGGGGCTCGATGTTCCTGTACTTCCTGATCGCCTGCATCGGCATGCAGATGGACCTGCTGGCGCTGCTGGAGAAACCCTGGCTGTTCCTGCTGGGCGTGCTGTGGATCGGCGTGCACATCGTGCTGCTGTGGCTGGCCGGCAAGCTGCTGCGGGTGCCGTTCTTCTATTTCGCCATCGCCTCGCAGAGCAACATCGGCGGCCCGGCCTCGGCGCCGGTGCTGGCCTCGGCCTTCCACCCGGCGCTGGCGCCGGTGGGCGTGCTGCTGGGCACGCTGGGCTACGCGGTGGGCACGGGCGCGGCCTACGTGGTTGGCATCACCCTGCGGGCGATGGCCGGCGGTTGATAGCGCCCCGCAGGAGCGGCTCGACGTGGCCTCGGGCCATCAGCCGCGAAATCGCGCTCCCCGGCATGGCGCTTTTCGCGGCTGATGGCCCGAGGCCACGTCGAGCCGCTCCTACAGGCTGGCTGCCCGCTGCGCGGCCGGGGCCGCCCCTTCGCCCGCCGGCCCGTGCTAGGCTTCGCCTCCCCACGCCACGTCACCAACGTGGCGTTTTTGTTTCCCTTCGATCGACAGGAACTGGCCATATGCCGACCGAACGCGCCACCGCCCTCATCACCAACGACATCGTCGGCCTTGGATTGATCGCCGCCACGCTGGGCCTGATCTTCTGGCTGGCCAGCGGGCCGACCCCGTTCTGGAAGAAGGTCTTCGCCTGGGTGCCGGCCCTGCTGCTGTGCTACTTCGTGCCGGCCATCTACAACACCTCCGGCCTGATCGACGGCCACGGCACCAGGCTCTACAACCCCATCGCCCGCGACGTGCTGCTGCCGGCCGCGCTGGTGCTGCTGACCCTGTCCATCGACCTGAAGGGCATCGCCCGGCTCGGCCCCAAGCTGCTGATCATGTTCGTCACCGGCACCGTCGGCATCGTGCTGGGCGCGGCGCTGTCGTTCCAGATCATGAAACTGGTCCATCCGGAAACCGTGGCCGGCGATACCTGGGCCGGCATGGCCGCGCTGGCGGGCAGCTGGATCGGCGGCGGCGCCAACATGGCCGCCATGCGCGAGACCTTCAACGTCGATGCGACCACCTTCGGCCAGTTCGCGGTGGTGGACGTGGCCTGCGCCAGCCTGTGGATGGCGGTGCTGCTGTGGCTGGCCGGGCGCTCGCAGGCCATCGACGCGCGCACCGGCGCCGACACCTCGGCCATCGACGACATGAAGCGCCGCATCGCCGAGTACGAAGCCAGGAGCGCGCGCAATCCCAGCCTGACCGACCTGATGGTGATCGTCGGCGTCGGCCTGGGCGTGGTCGGCCTGGCGCATGCGCTGGCGACGCCGTTGGCGACCTGGTTCGGCGCCAACGTCGCCTGGGCGAGCCGCGCCTCGCTGGATTCGGCCTTCGTCTGGGTGGTGATGCTGTCCACCATCGCCGGCCTGCTGCTGAGCTTCACCCGCGCGCGCAACCTGGAGGCGGCCGGCGCGTCGAAGATCGGCACGCTGTTCCTGTACTTCCTGATCGCCTGCATCGGCATGCAGATGGACCTGCTGTCGCTGGTCGACCGGCCGTGGCTGTTCCTGCTGGGCGTGATCTGGATGGGCGTGCACATCGGCCTGCTGTACCTGGTCGGGCGGCTGTTGCGCACGCCGCTGTTCTTCTTCGCCATCGGCTCGCAGGGCAACATCGGCGCGGCGGCCTCGGCGCCGGTGGTCGCCGCCGCGTTCCACCCGACGCTGGCGCCGGTGGGCGTGCTGCTGGGCACCGTGGGCTACGCGACCGGCACCGTCATCGCCTACATGACCGGGCTGATGCTCAAGTGGATGGCCGGCGCGTAGCGCCGCTGCCGTGGGTGCGGGGCTTGCCCCGCACGTGGCTTTGCCGGGGAAACCCCATGCGGGGCAAACCCGCATCTACATGAAGCAGGTTTCCGATACGGGAAGGCCGCCTTTCGGCGGCCTTCTGCGTTCCTGCACCGTCGCCGGCTCAGCAGCAGCGGAATCCCTTGCCGCCGCCGAAGCGCGCCTCCTGGCGTTCGCGGAAGAAGGTCCTGTAGTCCATGACCTCGCGCTCGGGATGCTTCTCGCGCATGTGCCGCACGTAATTGTCGTAGTCCGGCACGCCGCAGCACAGCCGCGCGGTCTGCACCAGGCGCCGCCAGGTACGGCGGAACGCCTGGTGCTGGCCGGCCGGGACCAGGGCGGTGCCCATTACAGGTCCACCTCGTGCGGCTTGAGCGCCACGTACGGCGTTTCATGGTCGGTGCGCACCGGCGAGCGGCGCGCGGCGGCGATGGTTCTGATCGAATACACCAGCACCGCGAACACCACGAACAGGAACAGCGCGGTGAGGCCGGCGTTGATGTAGTTGTTGACCATCACCTGGTGCATCTGCCCGAAGTCCTTGGACGGCGGCAGCAGGTTGCCCGCGGCGATGGCGTCGCGGTACTTGTGCGCCTGCGCCATGAAGCCCACCGCCGGCTCGCTGGAGAAGATCTTGATGAAGCCGGCGGCGGTGGTGCACACCAGCAGCCACAGCGCCGGCAGCACCGGCACCCAGGCGTACTTCTCCTTCTTGGCCTTGAACAGCACCACCGCGCACAGCAGCAGGGCGACGCCGGCCAGCATCTGGTTGGCGATGCCGAACAGCGGCCACAGCATGTTGATGCCGCCCAGCGGGTCGGTCACGCCCTGGTACAGGAAGTAGCCCCACAGCGCGACGCAGCCGCCGGTGGCGATGAAGCTGGCCACCCACGAATCGGTGCGGCGCAGCGCCGGCACGAAGTTGCCGAGCAGGTCCTGCAGCATGAAGCGGCCCGAACGGGTGCCGGCGTCGACCGCGGTGAGGATGAACAGCGCCTCGAACAGGATGGCGAAGTGGTACCAGAACGCCATCATGCCGTCGCCGGGCAGCACCGCGTGCAGGATCTGCGCGATGCCCACCGCCAGCGTCGGCGCGCCGCCGGCGCGCGAGAGGATGGTGTTCTCGCCGATCTCGGCGGCGGTGGCGGTCAGCTGTTCGGGCGAGATCGCAAAGCCCCAGTTGCTGACCACCTGCGCGGCGTTGGCCACGTCGGTGCCGATCACCGCCGCCGGGCTGTTCATGGCGAAGTAGATGCCCGGCTCGATGATCGAGGCGGCGACCATGGCCATGATCGCCACGAACGATTCCATCAGCATGCCGCCGTAGCCGATGTAGGCGGCGTGGCCTTCGTTGGCCAGCAGCTTGGGCGTGGTGCCGGAGGAAATCAGCGCATGGAAGCCGGACACCGCGCCGCAGGCGATGGTGATGAACAGGAACGGGAACATGCCGCCCTTCCACACCGGGCCGCTGCCGTCGGTGAACTGGGTCAGCGCCGGCATCTTCAGTTCCGGCATCACGATCAGGATGCCGATCGCCAGGCCGACAATCGTGCCGATCTTGAGGAAGGTGGACAGGTAGTCGCGCGGGGCCAGCAGCAGCCACACCGGCAGCACCGCGGCGACGAAGCCGTAGCCGATCAGCATCCAGGTGATCTGCACGCCGGTGAAGGTGAACATCGGCCCCAGCACCGGGTCGGCGGCGACCTTGCCGCCGTACCAGATCGCCGCCAGCAGCAGCACCAGGCCGACGATGGAGATCTCGCCGATTTTGCCCGGGCGGATGTAGCGCATGTACAGCCCCATCAGGATGGCGATGGGCATCGTCGCGATGACGGTGAACATGCCCCACGGGCTGTCGGCCAGCGCCTTGACCACGATCATCGCCAGCACCGCGAGGATGATGATCATGATCATGAACACGCCGAACAGGGCGATGGTGCCGGGCACCGGCCCCATTTCCTCGCGCACCAGGTCGCCGAGCGAACGGCCGTTGCGGCGGCTGGAGATGAACAGGATCATGAAGTCCTGGACCGCGCCGGCCAGTACCACGCCGGCGATCAGCCACAGCGTGCCGGGCAGGTAGCCCATCTGCGCGGCCAGCACCGGGCCCACCAGCGGGCCGGCGCCGGCGATCGCCGCGAAGTGGTGGCCGAACAGCACGTGCTTGTTGGTCGGCACGTAGTCCAGGCCGTCGTTGTGGATCACCGCCGGGGTGGCGCGGGTCGGGTCCACGCCCAGCACCTTGTTGGCGATGAACAGCCCGTAGTAGCGGAACGCGACCAGGTACAGCGAGACCGCCGCGGCCACGATCCACAATGCGTTGATGTGTTCGCCGCGGCGCAGCGCCACGACACCCAGGCAGAACGCGCCGATCAGGGACAGCAGCGCCCAGCCGGCCTTGGAGAAACCTTTCATCGAGTCACCTCGCGGGAAGACCGTTGCAAGAGTCCTCCCGCCACGGCCGGGGGTCAACGCTCCGGCGGCCCCGGAGGCGTGCGACTTTGGTCTTAGGCCGCCTTGCCGCCGGCGCATGGCCGGCGCGCGACGCGCCGCTGACGCCGGGGCTGGAACGATCGGTTGCGGCGGTGGGCATTGGCGCGGCCGCGCCTGGCGCCCATTGTCCGGGCATTCCAAGGGAGGCTTGACCATGAGCGACCAGAACCTCGCGCGCGTGCTGCGCAGCATCCGCGGCATGCCCACGTCCGATGGCGCCGGCGTGCGCCTGACCCGGGTCATCGGCACCCTGGCGCTGCCCGACCTGGACCCGTTCCTGATGCTCGACGAATTCGGCACCGACCGCGCCGAGGACTACATCGCCGGCTTCCCCGAGCACCCGCACCGCGGCTTCGAGACCGTCACCTACATGCTCGACGGGCGCATGCGCCACCGCGACAACCACGGCAACGAGGGCCTGCTCACGCCCGGCAGCGTGCAGTGGATGACCGCCGGCCGCGGCCTGGTGCATTCGGAAATGCCCGAGCAGGAGTCCGGGCGCATGCGCGGCTTCCAGCTGTGGGTGAACCTGCCGGCGCGCGACAAGATGACCGAGCCGAAGTACCAGGAATTCGCCCCGGACCGCATTCCCCAAGCCGCGCCGGCCGAGGGCGTGACCGTCAAGGTGATCGCCGGGCAGGTGGGCGAGGTCCACGGCCCGATCGTGCAGCCGGCCACCGACCCGCTGTACCTGGACGTGGAGCTGGCGCCGGGCCGTAGCTGGTCCTACGAATTGCCGGACGGCCACAACGCCTTCGCCTACGTGTTCGAGGGCGGGCTGACCCTGGGCGGCGGCGAGGCCGCGCGCGAGGTGGCGCGGCAGGAACTGGCGGTGCTGGGCGGCGGCCGCGGGCTGCGCCTGCAGGCCGGCGCGGAGGGCGCGCGCCTGATCGTGGTGGCCGGGCGCCCGTTGCGCGAGCCGGTGGCGCGCCACGGGCCGTTCGTGATGAACACCCGCGAGCAGCTGATGCAGGCCTTCATCGATTACCAGGAAGGGCGCTTCTGACCCCGCCGCCCGCGCGTCGCCGATCGCGCCGCCGCCGCGGCCGCGCGCGGAAACCGGGTTACTGCCCGTTGCCGGCCAGGCCGGTATTGCCGTCGCCCAGCTGGCCGGTCACCTGCTGCAGCGTGGCCAGTTCGTTGACGTCGCCGGCGTCGATCCAGATCTGCGCGTAGCGGTTCTTCGCCAGCTTCACGGTGGTGATGCGCCGCGATTCCAGGCCGGGCAGGTCGCGTCCTCCCATGTCCAGCCTGTACCAGTACAGGTCCTCGCCGGCGAAGCTGCCTTTCTCCGCGCGCAGCGGGCGGTTCAGGGTCAGCGCCGGGTCGCGCGCGGTCAGCATCACGTTCAGGACCGTGCGCCCGTCGGCGGTGGTGGCCTTGCATACGATGAAGTCGTTCTGCGCCTGTTCCTGCCACTGCAGGCCGCTGCCTGGCGGCAGCTGCGGGCATTGCGCGACCTGCTGCGCGGACACGGCGGCGCTGCCGGACAGCAGCAGTACACAGGCGACCCTACGGATATGTTTCAGCATGCATTCCCCCGGAACGTCGGCCCCGGCGGGCGCGACGGCAGTGTTGTCTGTCTGGAACGGATTCCACCTGCGGGCGTTGTTGCCCCTGCCCGATGCGCGCGTCCCCGTTGCGCGCCAGCTGTGTTTCCACGGTATTACAAAAATGCCGGGCGCGGCAAACCGGGCGGCGGCGGAGGCGGCGGCGGAAAAGACGACGGCCCCGCGCGGGGGCCGTCGGCGTGACGCGGTGCGCGGGCGCCTCAGCGTTGCCCGTTGCCGATCCACTTGTAGGCCAGGCCGCCGATCAGCGCGCCCAGGAACGGCGCCACCCAGAACAGCCACAGCTGGCCGATCGCGCCGGGGCCGGCGAACAGTGCCACCGCGGTGGAGCGCGCCGGGTTCACCGAGGTGTTGGTCACCGGGATGCTGATCAGGTGGATCAGGGTCAGCGCCAGGCCGATCGCGATCGGCGCGAAGCCGGTGGGCGCGTTGCCGTGGGTGGAGCCCATGATCACCACCAGGAACATCGCAGTCATGACCACTTCGCACAGGAACGCCGCGGCCACGCTGTAGCCGCCGGGCGACAGCGCGCCGTAGCCGTTGCTGGCGAACGCGCCGGCCTGGCTGCCGTCGATGGCGAACCCGGCCTGGCCCTGCGCGATCTGCAGCAGGATGAAGGCGGCGAGGATGCCGCCCAGCACCTGCGCCACGATGTAGGGCACCAGGTCCTTGCCGGCGAAGCGGCCGCCGGCCCACAGGCCGAGGCTGACCGCCGGGTTGAAGTGCGCGCCGGAGATGTGCCCGAACGCGTAGGCGCCGGTCAGCACGGTCAGGCCGAAGGCCAGCGCGACCCCGTGGAAACCGATCCCCAGTGGATTGCCGTCACCGCCGAACTTGGCCGCCAGCACGGCGCTGCCGCAGCCGCCCAGCACCAGCCAGAAGGTGCCGAGAAACTCGGCCGCCAGTCGCTTCCCCATGCTCATCGTGTCTTCCCCGGAATGGCCCGGAATGGGCACAGCGAAAATAACCAAGAACCGTGACGGCGAGGTATCGAAATCGTTAACCGGCCGCCTCAGCCCGGTAGCGGGATGAATTCCTTGTCGTCGCCGGGAATGGTGCCGAAGCGGCCCTCGCGCCAGTCGTCCTTGGCCTGCTCGATGCGTTCCTTCGAGCTGGAGACGAAGTTCCACCACAGGTGACGTGGGCCATCGAGCGGCTCGCCGCCCATCAGCATCGCCTTGAGCGGGGTCCTGGCGCGCAGGCGCCCGCGCGCGCCCGGCTCGGGGATCACCAGGTGCTGCACCGGGATGTCCATGCCGTCGAGCTGGGCCTGGCCTTCCAGCACATAGAGCGCGCGCTCCACGTGCGAGGTATCCAGGTCGATCTCCGCGCCCGGTTCCAGGTCGATGGCGACGTTGAGCGTGTCGGCGAACACCCGCACCGGCGACTCCTCGCCATAGGCGCGGCCGGCGATCACCCGCAGCCAGGCGCCGTCGCGGCGCTGCTGCGGCAGCTGCGCGGCGCTGAAGTGATGGAACTCCGGCGCGGTCTCCTCATGCGCCTTCGGCAACGCCACCCAGGTCTGCATGCCGTGCAGCGGATGGTCGTGCTCGCGTTCGGGCGGCGGCGTGCGCTCGGAATGGGCGATGCCGCGGCCGGCGGTCATCCAGTTGACGTCGCCGGGGCGAATGACCTGCTCCGAGCCGAGCGTGTCGCGGTGGCCGATGGCGCCGGACCACAGGAAGGTGACCGTCGCCAGGCCGATGTGCGGGTGCGGGCGCACGTCGATGCCCTGGCCGGGCGCGAAAATCGCCGGGCCCATGTGGTCGACGAACACGAACGGGCCGACGCTGCGCGCCTGCAGCGTGGGCACGGCGCGGCGCACCTGGAAACCGCCGAGATCGTGGACGCGGGGGCTGATGATCGTGGTCATGGCAGGGCTCCGGTACGGGGACGGGCAGGATGGCACGTGCCGCGTGCGTTTGCCGGCGGCCGCGCCGTAACGGACTGTTGCCGCGATGGAATCAGCCGCCGCCATCGCGGCGCGAGGCGATGCGGTCGGCCAGGCGCGTGGGCTCGGGCAGGCGGTAGCGGGTGAGGCAGGCCAGCACCAGCGGCAGGCAGGCTTCCACCGAGACATGGTTGCCCGGCGAGAGGAACAGCGGATTGCAGCGCGGCTTGCTGCGCAGCACCCAGCCGACCTGGCGGCCCCTGTGGAACAGCGGCGCGTGGTCGCCGCGGTCCGGACCGGGCTCGGCGTAATCGCCGACCAGCCGGCTCTTGCCCACGCCGATGCTGGGCAGGCCGGTCAGCACGCCCAGGTGCGCGGCGATGCCGAGCCCGCGCGGATGGGCGATGCCGTGGCCGTCGACCAGCACCAGCTGCGGCGCCTCCTGCAGTTGCTGCAGGGCCTGCAGCACCGCCGGTAGCTCACGGAAGCTGAGCAGGCCGGGGATGTAGGGCAGGGCGGTGGGCAGGCGCGCCAGCGTCGATTCCTGGGCCTGCAGGGTGAGGCCATCGACTCGCACCGCCACCGAGCGGGTGATACGGCCCTCGTCCTCGAAACCGCTGTCCACGCCGGCCACGCGCGCCGGCAGCCCGGACAGGCGGTCGTCCAGTTGCACGCGCGCGGCCAGTTCGACCTGCTGGCGGCGCAGCTCGGCCAGGGTGGCGGGGGCGATGTCGGCGGGGGGCAGGAAGCGCATGCGGCAAGCCTGCCATACCGCCGTGGGCGCGCAGTGCAGGGCGCGCGGAGCGATGCGGCTACAATCGGCCGGTTCCCTTTCCCCCGACCCGGAGACTTTCGCAGTGACCCGCAAACTCGTGCTGTTGCGCCATGGCCAGAGCCAGTGGAACCTCGACAACCGCTTCACCGGCTGGGTGGACGTGGAACTGACCGAGCAGGGCCGCCGCGAAGCCGCCGCCGCCGGCCGGCTGATGAAGGAGGAAGGGCTGCAGTTCGACGTCGCCCACACCTCGGTGCTCAAGCGCGCCATCCATACCCTGCAAGGCGCGCTGGCCGAGCTGGGCCAGGACTGGCTGCCGGTCAACAAGTCCTGGCGCCTCAACGAGCGCCACTACGGCGGCCTGCAGGGCCTGGACAAGGCCGAGACCGCCGCCAAGCACGGCGAGGAGCAGGTCAAGGTGTGGCGCCGTTCCTACGACATCCCGCCGCCGCCGATGGACCTGGAAGACCCGGGCCACCCGATCCACGACCGCCGCTACGCCGGCCTGGACCGCAACGCGCTGCCGGCCACCGAATCGCTGGCCACCACGCTGGACCGCGTGCTCCCGTACTGGCACGACGCCATCGCCCCGCAGCTCAAGGACGGCAGGACCGTGCTGGTCACCGCCCACGGCAACTCGCTGCGCGCGCTGTACAAGTACCTCAACAACGTGAGCCGCGAAGAGATCCTGGAACTCAACATCCCCACCGGCATTCCGCTGCTGTTCGAGTTGAACGAAGACCTGAGCGTGCAGTCGTTCCGCTACCTGGGCGACCCGGAAGCGGCGAAGAAGGCGGCCGAGGCCGTGGCCAACCAGGGCAAGGCGAAGGGTTGAATGTAAGGAGGGCGGGGTTGGACCCCGCCCTCTTCGTTGCATGGCCCTGTGGTCATGCACGGATGTCCGGTGAGATGGGAGCGCGAAGTTCGCTTGTATCCCGAAGCCGGATGATCTGGCGGGGATTTACCGGCTGCACTCGGCGGGGTTGGCCTTGCAGGCTTCGTTGATCCGGTTGTCGCGCAGGGCCGCGTTCCTGCCGAGCACGTAGCCGGCGACCAGTTGGAACATGATCACCGCCAGCACGATGCTCACGATCCACAGGGTGATCTTGATGCGGTCCGCCGCGCCAATGCTGGAAGCGGGCGTTGGTGGCGCTGCTTCGGCACCGGCCAGCTGCATGGGTTCCACGCCCAGCGCCGCGGCGACCGCCATGCGCGATTCGTGCGAGGCCTTGCCCTCGGCTTCCAGCCGCTGCACGGTGCGCGCGCTCAGCCCGGCCACGACGGCCAGGTGTTCCTGCGACCAGCCGCGCGCCTCGCGCAATGTCCTGATCCGGTTGGCGTCGATCTTCATCGGTTCCTCGTCCATGGTGCCTGCCCGGCGATGTTAAGGGAGCCGGCACGTTGCCGCGACGCCGCGCGCCGGACCACGACAGCGGCACGCCAGATTCACGACAGGCCTTGCCGGCCAAGGCGTGCCGGGCGCGCGCCCGGCACGCCGCCGCGCCGGTGTCCGCCGGCCGGGCTATGCTTCGGCCACGGCGGCGGCGCGGCCGGCTTCCATCCAACGCACAGGGGAACCGCATGAACACGTCCACGGAACGACGCCATTTCTGGCGCGCACCCTTCCATTCGCCAGCCCGGCTGGTCCGCACCGACGGCAGCGTGCATGCCGGGCAGGTGCACGACGTATCGCTGAAGGGGGCGCTGTTCGAAGTGGATGCCGGCGGCGACTGCCGGCTGGACGAGCGCTGCCACCTGCAGGTCGACCTGTCCGAAGACACGCCGATCCGCATGCAGGCCACCGTGGTGCACGTGGAAGGGCGCAACGTCGGGCTGCGCTGCGACGAGATCGACCTGGACAGCATCACCGCGCTGCGCCGCGTGATCGAACTCAACGCCGCCGATCCGGCCCTGCTGGAACGCGAGCTCGGCGCGCTGGTACGGCACGGCTGACCGGGCGCGCGCTCAGCGGAAGAACCGGCTCGGCGTCAGCCCGAAGCGGCGCTTGAACATGGTGGCGAACGCGCTGGGGCTTTCGTAGCCCAGCGCCAGCGCCACGTCGATCACCTTCTCGCCGACCGCCAGCCGTTCCAGCGCGCGCAGCAGCCGCGCCTGCTGCCGCCACTGGCCGAAGGTCATGCCCAGTTCGCGCGCGCACAGGCGCTGGATGGTCTTTGCATCCACCTGCAGGCGCGCGGCCCAGTCCTGCAGGGTGGAAGCGTCATCCGGCTGCCGCTCCAGCCGCCGGCCGATCACGCGCAGGCGCGGGTCGGCCGGTTCGGGCAGGTGCAGCGGCAGCACCGGCAGGGTCTGCATTTCGTCCAGGATCAGGCGCATCAGGCGGCCGTCGCGCGAGTCCTCGACGTAGGGCTGGGCGACGCCGGCCGCGGCGCGGATCAGCGCCGCCAGCAGCGGCGTGACCGACACCGCCGAGGCGCCGGCCGGCGCCTGCGGCATGGCGGCCGGGGTGACGTAGAGGCTGCGCATGCGCACCAGGCCGATGCAGTGCACCACATGGCCGGTGCCGGCGGGAATCCAGATCGCGCGCGTGCTGGGCACCACCCAGCGGCCCATGCCGGCGCGCACCACCAGCACGCCGCTCTCGGCATACACCAGCTGGTGGCGGTCGGGGTGGTGGTGCAGCGGGATCAGCGTGCCGGGCGCGTAGTCGCGGGCCTTGCAGTACACCGCCGTCTCGGGGCCCGCGGGCAGCGGCAGGCGCCGCCCGCGGCGGCCGCCGATGTCCTTTTCGAGAGGGTGCATGACCATATCGCGCAGGAAGGGCGTGGCCGGCGACTCTACCATGCGCGCCGTCCTCCACTGCCCGGTACCGCCATGTCCTCCGCCGCTCCCGTCGCCGCTTCTCCCACGGCCACGCGCCGTCCGGTAGCGGTGGGCGTGCTGGCCGCGATCAGCGGCTCGCACCTGGTCAACGACATGATGCAGTCGCTGATCCTGGCGCTGTATCCGATCTTCAAGGGCCAGTTCCACCTGAGCTTCGCCCAGATCGGCCTGATCACCCTGACCTACCAGCTCACCGCCTCGCTGTTCCAGCCGCTGATCGGCCTGCGCACCGACCGCCGCCCGGCGCCGTACTCCCTGCCGATGGGCATGGCCTCGACCCTGTGCGGCCTGCTGCTGCTGGCCTACGCGCCGAACTTCGCCACGGTGCTGGCCGCGGCCATGCTGGTGGGCATCGGCTCGGCGATCTTCCATCCCGAGTCCTCGCGCATCGCGCGGCTGGCCTCGGGCGGGCGCCATGGCCTGTCGCAGTCGGTGTTCCAGCTCGGCGGCAACGCCGGCACCGCCATCGGCCCGCTGCTGGCCGCGGCGGTGATCGCGCCCAACGGCCAGCGCAGCGTGGCGTGGTTCGGGGGCGCGGCGCTGATCGGCATCGGCCTGCTCACCTATGTCGGCCGCTGGTACCAGCAGCACCTGGCCGTCAGCGCCAGCCGGCCGAAGGCGGGCACGGCCGGCAGCGAACCGCTGCTGCCCCGGCGCACCGTGGCGTGGGTGATCGCGGTGCTGCTGGTGCTGATCTTCAGCAAGTACTTCTACATCGCCGGCCTGAGCAGCTACTACACGTTCTACCTGATGCAGAAGTTCCACGTATCGGTGCAGGGCGCGCAGCTGCATCTGTTCGGGTTCCTGCTGGCGTCGGCGGCGGGCACGCTGATCGGTGGGCCGGTCGGCGACCGCATCGGCCGCAAGCCGGTGATCTGGGCCTCGATCCTGGGCGTGGCGCCGTTCGCGCTGGTCCTGCCCTACGCCAACCTGGAATGGACGACGGTGCTGACCCTGGTCATCGGCTTCGTCCTGTCCTCGGCGTTCTCGGCCATCCTGGTCTACGCGCAGGAACTGATGCCGCACCGCATCGGCACCGTCTCGGGCCTGTTCTTCGGCTTCGCCTTCGGCATGGGCGGGCTGGGCGCGGCGGTGCTGGGCGTGCTGGCCGACCACACCAGCATCGAGTGGGTCTACAAGGCGATCTCGTTCCTGCCGCTGCTGGGCATCGTGGCGGCGCTGCTGCCGCGGCCGCCCGCCCGGCCGGCGGCCTGAATCCGCGGCCGGCGTGCGCCCATGTCGCCGTGACGGCGGGTTGGCGGGCGCTGCGCTACGATCGCCGCGCCTGGCGCCGTGGCGCGTGCGCGTCGTTGCGCCGGTGCGCCTTCCCGAACGAGGACCACCGCGATGGCCAGCAAGAATACGATCTGCCTCTGGTACGACGGCACCGCCCTGGAGGCGGCCACCTTCTACGCCGCGACCTTTCCCGACAGCCGGGTAGGGGCCGTGCACCGCGCGCCCGGCGACTATCCCTCCGGCAAGCAGGGCGATGTGCTGACGGTTGAATTCACCGTGATGGGCATCCCGTGCCTGGGCCTGAACGGCGGTCCGGCGTTCCGACACAGCGAGGCGTTCTCGTTCCAGGTCGCCACCGAGGACCAGGCCGAAACCGACCGCCTGTGGGACGCGATCGTCGGCAACGGCGGCGAGGAAAGCGCCTGCGGCTGGTGCCGCGACAAATGGGGCCTGTCGTGGCAGATCACGCCGCGCGTGCTGTCCGAGGCGATCGCCGATCCCGACCCGGCCGCGGCCAAGCGTGCGTTCGAGGCGATGATGGACATGCGCAAGATCGACATCGCCAGGATCGAGGCGGCGCGCCGCGGTTGATGCGGTTCGCGCGCCGGCGCCTGCCGGCGTGCATGACCTCGTGCATGACCTTCGGCCTATCCGGCGTGGCGCGGCATCGCCTACGCTCGGGGATTGGCCGCGCGCTGCGCGGCGTTCCCTGCAAGGCCGGAGATTCCGCATGACCCTTTCCAAGCTCGTCCCGTTGTCCCTCACCGTCGCCATCGCCGCCTCGCTGGCGGCCTGCGGCAAGACCGAGGCCCCGGCCGCGCCGGCCGAAGCCGCCAAGCCGGCTTTCGACCTGTCCAGGATCACCACCCCGTCGGTGGCGTTCAACGCCGCCGACGTGGACCCGGCCGTATCCGCCTGTACCGACCTCAACGGCTTCGTCAACGGCAAGTGGCTCAAGGCCAACCCGGTGCCGGGCGACCAGGTGACCTGGGGCAGCTTCGAGATCCTGCGCGAGCGCTCGCTGGAAGTGCAGCATGCGCTGGTCGAGCAGGCCGCCGCGGCCAACGCCAAGGCCGGCACGGTGCAGGCGCAGATCGGCGACATCTGGAAGACCGGTTCGGACGAGGCCGCCATCGAGGCGGCCGGCATCACGCCGCTGCAGCCGGAGCTGGACCGGATCGCCGCGCTCAACGACACCGCCGCCATCGCCGGCTACCTGCGCGAGGCCTATGCGCAGGGCCAGGGCTTCCTGTTCTCGCTGTACGCCAGCCCGGACTTCAAGGATTCGGGCAACGTCATCGCCTACGTCGGCCAGGGTGGCCTGGGCCTGCCGGAGAAGGGTTACTACTTCGACGAATCGCAGGCCAAGATCCGCGAGGCCTACGTGGCCTACATCGAGCAGATGCTGGCCCTGTCCGGCGTGGACGCCGCGCAGGCGAAGGAACAGGCCAGGGCGGTGATGGAATTCGAAACGCGACTGGCCAAGGCCTCGCTGTCGCGCATCGAGCTGCGTGACCCGGCCAGGCGCTACAACCCGGTCAGCGCCGCCGATGCCGACAAGCAGACCCCGAACTTCAGCTGGACCGCGCTGTTCGACACGCTGAAGGTGCCGGCCAAGGACAAGTTCTCGCTGGCGCAGCCGGGCTTCTTCGGCGAAGTGGACAAGATGCTGGCCGACGTGCCGGCCGCCACCTGGCAGGCCTACCTGCGCTTCCACACCGTGGACAACGCCGCGCCGTACCTGAGCAAGGCCTTCGAGCAGGCCAACTTCGACTTCTTCAGCAAGACCCTGCGCGGCCAGCAGGAGATGCAGCCGCGCTGGAAGCGCGTGCTGGAATCGGTGAACGGCGCCATGGGCGAGGCGCTGGGCCAGCTGTACGTGGACGCGGTGTTCCCGGCCGAGTCCAAGGTGGCCATGCAGCACCTGGTGGAGAACCTGTCGGCGGCGCTGAAGACGCGCCTGGAAAACCTGCCGTGGATGGGCGAGGAGACCAAGAAGAAGGCGCTGGAGAAGTGGGCCAGCTTCACCCCGAAGATCGGCTACCCGGACAAGTGGCGCGACTGGTCGGGCCTGGCCACCAAGGGCGACAGCTACCTGGGCAACATGCAGGCCGCGCGCGCGTTCAACTACCGCTACATGCTCGACAAGATCGGCAAGCCGGTGGACAGGACCGAATGGGGCATGACCCCGCAGACGGTCAACGCCTACTACAACGCGACCAAGAACGAGATCGTGTTCCCGGCCGCGATCCTGCAGCCGCCGTTCTTCGACGCCAAGGCCGATCCGGCGC